>Ga0207670_10000672_pt1 | contig 18112 bp, 15 predicted proteins | sample KBSS23HmetaG_FD_184339 | JGI IMG/M metagenome (GOLD analysis project Ga0207670, IMG submission 184339) | Switchgrass rhizosphere microbial communities from Kellogg Biological Station, Michigan, USA - KBS S2-3H metaG (SPAdes) (version 2) | ecosystem: Host-associated > Plants > Roots >... | reverse complement strand
CGGGAACCAGATGGCGGTTTTGAGTTACCGAGGGGGTAAAGATGAAAGTATTAACTGTTCTAGCATTGCTTATCGTCTCTGCAATCTTCTTCTCGAGTGGTTCGATTAGTGCGCCGGCACAGGAGGGACGCAAGCCGAAAGACGAGTACGTGCTTGCGCCAAACGCAAAGTTGGGGGGCGTGAAGTTTAGCCACGTCGATCACATTACAAAAAATCGGAGTGTCGACGGAACCAAGCCTATCGCGTGTGTCGAGTGTCACCACACGGCGCAGCCGGCGTCGGAAGTAGTCAAGAATCCGCTGCATAAGACTGCCTGGCCTGCGGATCGCACTACAACCTTGACGGCGGATCTCTTCGAGAAAGATCCGAATGCACCGCCGGTTACGGTTTGCGGCGACTGCCATGTGCGCGCGGAAATGAAGCCGAAGCTTTTGCCGGAGATTCCCACGATAAAAGTCGAAGGTAGTGCTGAACCTCTCGTGCTAAATAACCAGCAGGCTTTTCATCGAAACTGTGCCGGCTGTCACGATGAAGTTGCCAAAACTGGGCGGGCTAGCACCGGTCCAACGTCCAAAAAGTGCATGGCGTGTCACAAGAAAACCAATGCCTGAAACTGTGGGAAGTTTCGCATGACGCTGGGCAAAAGTCCGCAAGACATTAATTTTTGAAGGGTAAATCGTTGAAGTAAGGCTCGGCACAGACGTTGCACCCTCGCTCACGAGAGAACAACGGCGATGCCGAATTGAGAGAAAGGGTTGGGACTATGAAGACGTTTAAGATGATGATGTTGGCCACCGTCGCGGCGGTGCTGGTTGCGGGCTTTGCACTGATTTCGGCAGCGGCCCGAGCGAATAGCGCAGACGATTTTGATGCAGCCGCCACTTACAAAGCGAAATGCGTCGCTTGCCACGGAGCAACGGCTGAGAAGAAGTTCGACCCGACGTTGAGTGATGCCGAGCTCGTGGAGGCGGTGCTCAAAGGGAAAAAAGTCGAGAAGCCACCCAACATGCCGGCTTATCAGGAAAAAGGCATTACCGAAGACCAGGCTAAAGCGCTCGTCGCTCACATGAAATCGTTAAAGCAATAATACGCGCCGGCTTTGAATCTCGGTTGCACCGAGAAGACAGTTAAGATTTACAACTTGGACGCCTCTTGTGTGAAAGAACACAGGAGGTGTCTATGTGTGATCTCTAATGAAACCCTGCGCAACCTTTCTGGTAGTGTTCATTGCCTGGCTAATCTGCCTGGCGACTCCGGTTATTGCTCAACAGCCGTCACCTTCACCCGCTGCTTCACCAGACCTCCAATGTCAGGGCTGCCATGCTCCGGGCAAGACTTTGCCTTATCTCGGCGGCGCCAAGTTTCACACACAGCCGCACGATGCTTACGATCGCGGTTTCCACGCCAGGGCCATTCAAAGTGGACGTAAGGCTGCCAGTTGCATTGATTGTCACGCCAAAAACGGCGACATGACGACGATGCTTCCGGCAGCGGATCCCAACTCAACTATCAACCGGAATAATATTGCCGAAACCTGCGGACGCTGTCATGGCGACAAGTCAGTGATGCGAGGGAGCGGCATCAGCGATCGCCCTTTCCTTTCGTATCGTGAGAGCGTGCACGCAAAAGCGGTTGCGCGAGGCAATACAGCCGCGGCCGTGTGTACTGACTGTCACAACAGTCACGACATCCTTCCGGCATCAGATTCCCGATCGCCGATTGCGAAGACCAACATCCCGGCGACGTGTAGTAAGTGTCACCAATCAGAGAGTGCGGAGTTCATGCAGAGTGTGCATGGACAAGCCGTTGCGCGTGGCGTATCGCGTTCACCAGTTTGCACTGACTGTCACGGAATCCACGGCATCGTCTCGCCGGTGGAACAGGCAACTGCGACCGCCTCAACCGCAGTGGCAACTGAAACCTGCGCCGGTTGTCACGAGGGTGTAGCTCTCACCAGGGAATTTGGTGTCGCCACGGAACGTGTCAGTAGTTACAAGGACAGTTATCACGGTCTCGCATCGAAAATAGGTTCAAAAGTAGTTGCGAACTGCGCGAGTTGTCACGGCGTTCACAACATCCTTCCCTCCTCCGATCCCAAATCGATGATCAGCGCCGTCAATCTGCCGCAAACGTGCGGACAGTGTCACGTTGGAGCCGGAGTCAATTTCGCTGCCGGTAGGATTCACTTAACGTCCGAACTGGTCTCTGCAAACGGAACGGTTGACGCCGGGGTAGTCGGTACGCGGATAGTTCGCTGGATCTACGTTCCATTAATCATCCTGGTGATCGGTGGCATGGCCGCTCACAATGCGCTGATCTGGTTTCGAAAGGCTGCGGCAAAGAAACGTCAGGCACGTGCAATCGTGCGCTTGACCTTTAACCAGCGAGTGCAGCATTGGCTGTTGTTGACGAGCTTTATTGCACTCGTGCTGAGTGGCTTTGCTCTTCAGTATCCGGATTCATGGCTCGCGTCGCTGCTCGGTAGCAATGAATATTTCCGGCGCATCGTTCACCGCATCGCAGCCGTGGTCATGCTCGCGGCCGGCGTCTATCACCTGGCTTACCTGTACTTTTCAAAAGAAGGCCGGCTATGGGTGAAAGATATGTGGATCAGAGTCAAAGACTTCAAAGATGTTATTGGTAACTTTGGCTATTACCTCGGTGCGTCAAAAGTCAGACCAAAGATCGCGCGTTTCGGTTATGCGGAAAAAGCCGAGTACTGGGCGGTTGTATGGGGCACGTTGATTATGGGCCTGACCGGCCTGATGATCTGGTTCAAGCTTGGCGTATTTAGCTTTTTGCCTCGCTGGGCCATCGAGATCGCCCTGGCTGTGCATTTTTATGAGGCGGTATTAGCGACGCTGGCTATCGTAGTCTGGCACTTCTATCACGTGATTTTTGACCCCGACGTCTATCCCGTGAACTTTGCATTTCTCGACGGTCGCGTGTCTGAGGAGCATTACCGTGAAGAGCATGAGCTAGCTTATGAAGAGAGTCTTAAAGTGACACCGGAAACGCAGGAAACACGAAGAACAGCGGAGGCAGAAGGATCACCAGAACCTCAGGAAGCACAATGAGCGAAGCTGAACCAACCAATCTGAAACCACCCAGTCTTTTCCAAAACTACATCAGTTTCGTGGGCGCCGCCATTACCAGCGCAGCGTTTGTAAGTGTAGTGCTGCTGTTTTTGGTTGAGATCACGTCGAAACATGAAAACCCGTATCTCGGGATCATGACTTACATCATCTTCCCTTCGATTCTGATCTTTGGATTGGTTGTCGTCATTCTGGGGAGAATGCTGGAACGCAGGCGCCGGCACAAAGCGTCGCCCTCGGAAGTCGCCGCTTATCCAAAACTCGATCTCAATGATCGGCACGCTCGCCGGGCCTTCTTTGTGTTTTTGACCGTTACTTTTTTGTTCGTTTGCGCGAGCGCGTTTGGCAGTTACAAGGCTTACGAATATAGCGAGTCAGATGCCTTTTGTGGCGAGGCTTGTCACTCCGTTATGAAACCGGAGTACACAGCGTACAAAGCGGGAGCGCACGCGCGCGTGGGTTGTGTTGGATGCCACGTTGGTCCAGGAGCAGGCTGGTATGTGCGTTCGAAATTTTCGGGGGCATACCAGCTCTATTCGGTGACGTTTAATAAATTTTCTCGCCCTATCACGACTCCCGTTCACAACCTGCGGCCAGCACCGGAAACGTGTGAACGGTGCCACTGGCCCGAGAAGTTTTTTGGCGCGCAACTGAAGGTCTTCAATCATTATGCATATGACGAGAAGAACACTCTTCGTCAAACACGAATGCTGCTGAACGTCGGTGGCGGCAGCCCACACACGGGCGTGGTCGCAGGAATTCACTGGCACATGAATATCGCCAACATAGTCGACTATGTCTCAACTGACGAACAGCGCCAGGTAATCCCATGGGTGCGAATCCAGGACAAGCAAGGAAACGTTACTGAATACTACAACCGCAATAAACCCTTAACTCCGGAGCAGATTGCCACATCCGCCAAGCGCCGCATGGACTGCGTGGACTGTCACAACCGCCCGGCCCACGTCTACCTCCCACCTGATCTGGCAGTTGACCAGTCATTTGCTGCCGGGACAATGGATCCTTCACTACCCTTTCTCAAGCGAGAGTCAATTGCGTTGCTGAACAAATCTTATTCAACTGAAGACGAGGCCCTCCGGACAATTTCGTCGGGCCTGGAACAGTTTTATTCGCAAAACTACCCGGATATTCATGCGAAGAGAAGCAGCGACGTGAAAGCATCTGCCACCGAGCTTCAGCGGATCTTTCGAACCTATTTTTTCCCTGAAATGAGGACCAACTGGCAGACTCATCCAAATAACATCGGCCATCTTTATTTCAGCGGCTGTTTTCGTTGTCATGACGGCGAGCACGTAAGCAATACAGGCAAGGTTATCCGCAACGACTGCAATATCTGTCACACGGTGATTTACGACTCCGCTAATCCGGCGGCTTCGGTGAAGCTCGGCTCTTATCAGCATCCTGTTGATCTGGGCGGCCTCTCGGAGCGCAAATGCGAGAGCTGCCACAAGGCGAACGAACCGTTCCGGCACCCAATCAATTTAGGTGACATCTCGATGTTTCAATGCGCCGAGTGCCATCCAAAAAAATAGCCACCAGAAGGCACAAGTGAAAGCAAGGCTGGCGAGCGGAATAATCCTGGGTGTCGCCATCGGCATGGCGGTGGGCGTCGGTGCATACACGTTCGTTTATGCCCGTGGGGCTACTCGTACATGACCGGCAACGCCGTAGTTGCAGCGCAAGACTTTCAACGCCGCGCACAGTTCTATGTAGACTTCATTGAGTCGGAAAACTCAACCGGTTTCCACGCCCCTCAGGAGGCCGCGCGCATTCTCGGCGAATCGATTAACTTCTCACGAAAAGGCCAGGTTGCGCTCCGCGGCTGTATTCAGTCGACTTCCGGGCAAGCAAAGTAGAGTGTTAGCACTGCGAACTTCTCCGCACCGTTTATGAAAAATTCGCAACCAGCATCGGGTTAACCGGCGAAATTCCGTGGTTTCTCCGCGGCACCTGCCTTGCACAGGTGAGGTTCGGGGTAGTGCGGACAGAGAACTAATAAACCAGGAGAATTCGCCATGATTAATTCAGAAATGACAGTGAGAGACGTCGCTTTACAAGTGCCACAATCGACGAGACTCTTTGAAAGTCTCAAGATCGATTACTGTTGCGGAGGCAACCAGCCACTAGGTCAAGCTTGCGCTTCAGCCGGGGTTGATGTCGACGACGTAATGGAAATGCTGGCCGGAGTCGAGTCAAATGAAGCGGCGGTTTTCGATTTTCAAAACGCTTCCCTTCCCGAGCTAATCAGGCACATCCTCGACACGCACCACGTATTCACCAAAGCGGAAATGGACAGGCTTCAGTCGCTCACCGACAAAGTACTGAATGCTCACGGAGGCAATCACCCGGAACTCGTTCATCTGGACGAGCTCTTTACGCGACTTTGTGCCGATCTGAAGCCACACATGTTCAAGGAAGAGCAGGTACTCTTCCCTTACATGAATGCCATGGCGCAAGCAGCCAGTCAGAACCAGGCTGCTCCTTTAGCTTTCTTCGGAACGGTCAACAATCCCGTACGAATGATGATGATGGAACACGACACCGCTGGGCAGATCCTGCGCGAGCTGCGTGCGTTAACGTCTGACTACACGGTGCCGGCCGACGCCTGCATCAGCTACCAGACGCTTTATCAAGCGCTGGAAAATTTCGAGAAAGATCTGCATCAACACATTCACTTGGAAAACAACATACTGTTTCCGAAGGCGTTGGATTTGGAAAGAAAATTAGCCACAGATTTACGCGGATGAACACCGGATCAGATCCGCTTTTATCGGCGTAATCTGTGGCTTAACCGTCTATGACCAGCCCATCGAACAGTCGGAAACCTGTCTTGCTCGCCCTGGCGGCTTCTGCCCTCCTGACGATTCTCATCGTTGCCGGCTCACGCAATCTCGAGCACTACGATGCCGCTCTGTTCGGTTACACCATTGCCAGCGTGGTCGCGTTCGGCGCGATTGTTTTTCGCTATGCCATCTGGTTGCAGCGCCCCGCTACTCGCGTGTACTGGCGGCGCGGTTGGAAACTCTATTTACAACGAGAAAAGTTTGTTCAGAACACTGCGAACGCAGCGAAAACAATGGCCACTAACCTGGTCGGGCAGCGCTTCATTTTCAAACGCGGATTTTCACGATGGGCCATGCACTTCCTGATCATGTGGGGCTGTGTGCTCTCCGCGCTGATTACCTTTCCACTCGTGTTTGGCTGGGTTCATTTCAAACTGGAAGGCGAGCTCGGTTATCGCGCGTACGTCTTCGGCTTTCCGTTGAACGTAATGCAAGGCCGCAGCTTGGTTGCCTGGGTGACGTTTCATGCACTCGACTTCACTGCCGTGATGGTGATTGCCGGATGCGCCATCGCCATACACCGGCGTTTGCGTGATCGAGGCGCGATTGCGTTGCAGCAATTCACGCTCGACTTCGTACCTCACATGCTGCTGATCGCAATCTCTGTAACTGGTCTCATGTTGACTGCATCGAGTTTATGGCTCAACGGCTACATGTATCACTTCATCGCGTTGACACATCAGGCAACTGTGATCATGACGCTCTTCTATCTCCCATTCGGCAAGCTGTTTCATGTGGTGCAGCGTCCGGCGTCGATCGGCGTCGAGCTCTATCAGGAGCGCGCCCGGGAAATGCCGCAAGCCAGGTGCGCCCGGTGCGGAGCAGAGTTTGTGGCACAGCTCTGGCTTGATGACTTGAAAACAGTAGTGGACAAACTCGGGTTTGATTATTCGATGGGCGACGGTAAGACGCTCCAGGATTACTGTCCACGATGCAAGCGCATCATGCGCGGACTCGCGTATGCCAACTTACCGCGAGCAACTGAGAAGGTGTTTCAGGGTTCAAGAGTAAAGCATGAGTAAAGTCGAACATCTGGATCAAATTATCGAGGCATACGGTCCTCATCTACACGACGCGCCGCACGGCGGTTGGCGCGCGGATCGCATAATCGATCGCGTTGTGCCCACTCACTGTCCATATTGCGCAGTTCAATGCGGAATGAACTTGCTCGTCGAAGACGAACATGTAGTCGGCTTTGAGCCGCGCTATGACTTTCCAGTTAATGAAGGCCGCCTTTGTCCGAAAGGCGTGACTGCGTACCTTCAGGTCCATCATCCTGATCGTTTGCTCCATCCGCTGATTAAACGCAATGGCCGTTTTGAACGCGCGAGTTGGGACGAGGCGCTCGATCTCGTCGTCACGAAATTCAAGGAGTTGCAGGAGAAGTACGGGAAAGACTCAGTCGGAGTCTATTCAGGCTCTTCTTTGACGACCGAGAAAACTTACCTGATGGGCAAGTTTGCGCGCGCGGGATTAGGCACCCGATACGTCGACTACAACGGGCGGCTTTGCATGGTCTCTGCTGCCGCGGGGAACAATAAAGCCTTCGGCATCGATCGAGCCGCGAATCCGTGGAGCGACATTCCGCTAGCTGAGGTCCTGCTGATCGCCGGATCAAACTGCGCCGAGACTTTTCCTGTGCTGAACAAGTTTCTCTGGGAACAACGCGACAACGGCGGGCGCTGGATAATCGTCGATCCACGCGAGACGGCCACCGCGCGTCAGGGAGATCTGCATCTTCAACTAAAGCCGGGCACCGACGTCGCGCTCGCAAATGGAATGTTGCACGTTCTTATTGAAGAGAATCTGATCGATCAGGACTTTATTGATTCGCGCACCAACGACTGGCAAGCAACACGCGAACTGGCCGAGCGTTATTCGCCCGATGTCGCCTCGCAGATTTGCGGTGTGCCGGCACAAAAGATCATAGACGCTGCGCGACTCTACGGGCGTGCCAAAACAGCCATGGTGATGCACGCTCGAGGCATTGAGCATCACACGAACGGCGTCAACAACGTGCTCTCTTACATCAATCTTGTCCTGGCCACGGGGAAAATAGGCGCGCCCGGACGCGGTTATGGGACGATCACTGGCCAGGGCAACGGTCAGGGCGGACGTGAGCACGGTCAAAAAGCGGATCAACTTCCCGGACAACGTTCGATCTCGAATCCAGAACATCGCAAACATGTCTGTCAGGTGTGGGACTTGCCCGAAGCCGAACTACCGCAAGCCGGAGTCTCTGTCGTTGAGATGTTCACGAAGATGCGCGAAGGCGAGATCCAGGGTTTGTTGTCGATCTGTAACAACGTGATGGTGAGTCTGCCTGATATCAACGATATTCGTCGCTCACTGGAAGGTCTGAAGTTCTACGTCTGCATCGACTTCTTTATGTCGGAAGGAGCGCGTTATGCGGATGTGGTTTTACCCGGTTCAGCATGGAGCGAAGACGAAGGCGTCACGTGTAACAGCGAGGGACGCGTCGTAAAGATCAACAAAGCGAACAATCCACCTGGGGAAGCTCGCGCTGACTGGTGGATCGTGCAGGAAATCGCTCGACGAATGGGACGTGAGAAGTATTTCAACTTCAGCTCGCCGCGTCAAATCTTCGAAGAGCTGCGTGTCGCCTCGCGCGGCGGCAACGCCGATTACTACGGCATCACCTGGGAGAAGATTGAAAGGAACAACGGCATCTTCTGGCCTTGCCCAACCGAAGATCATCCGGGCACACCGCGTTTGTTTGAAGATCGCTTCTATCACCCTGACGGTAAGGCGAAGTTTCATGCGATTGAGTACAACCCTCCCAAAGAAGTTCCCGACGAAGAGTTTCCTTTGATACTGACCAGTGGACGCGTGGTCTATCAGTACCTTTCAGGCAATCAAACGCGACGCATCGGTTTTCTGGTGGAGCAATGTCCTGAACCGTATGTCGAGGTTCATCCCGAGACCGCGGCGTCATTGAAAATTAACGATGGCGAACGTGTGCGGGTGATCTCGCGGCGCGGTGAAGGCGTGTTTCCAGTGTTGGTGGTGCGCACGATTCGTCCCGACACGATTTTCATTCCCTATCACTGGGGAGAACAACTAGCGGTGAATCAATTGACGAACCCCGCATTGGATCCGACTTCCAAGATTCCTGAGTACAAGGCGTGCGCTGCGAGAATCGAAAAAATTCATTCGCGCCAGTTGCCAATTCTCGGCCGCCAACGCAAAGGCGCGTCAGCCAGCGAGGTGAAAAGGGGATAGCGGATGGAAGAGACGATGTTTATCGATCCGCAACGTTGCATCAGCTGCCGGGCGTGTGTCGCCGCGTGCCGCGAGTGTGCCACGCATAAAGGCTATTCGATGATCTTTGTCGACTACATCGATCGGGCGGAAACAACGGCGACGATGCCGACCGTATGCATGCATTGCAAGGAACCCACGTGCGCGTTGGTTTGTCCGGCGGATGCGATCAAAGTTTCAGATGACGGCGTGGTGATGTCTGCTTTAAAGCCTCGTTGTCTCGATTGCAGAAACTGCGTCAACGCGTGTCCATTCGGAGTGCCGAAATACAACACTGAGATTCATCTCCAGATGAAGTGCGACATGTGTTACGACCGTTCCTCTGAGGGGCTGAAGCCAATGTGCGCGAGTGTTTGCCCGACGGGTGCTATCTCATTTGGCAAGTATGAACAGATTGTGCCGTTACGCCGGACCAAGCCGGTGAATGTACACGTGTTCGGTAATCAGAAGGTGGAAACGAAAGTGTATTTGATGTTGCCGGCCGATGCTGAAGAAGTGAAGGTTGATGGTTGCGGCGTTTTCGAGGGAATGTTAACGAGAGCTGAAGAGTCATGGATCGATACCCAGGTTGAACACTCTGATAAGAGCAATGAGTTCTAATAGGAGATTTTCTCGCGCAAAGGCGCAAAGGCGCAAAGAAAACCTCAGAAACGCGGCAGCGCTTTGCGTCTTTGCGCCTTTGCGCCTTTGCGCGAGAAATAAACAACAATGACTAAGAAGCTTTCAGATGAAACTGACGTTCGCGCAGCGACGGAGCCTTTTCAGGCTGAGTTTCCTTACGAGCGCGATGAGGAAGCACAGGTAACGCGTCGTGAGTTCTGCAACTTTCTCGGCCTGACGTCCGCGGCGCTCTTTGCCGGTGCGGCTGGTTTCGCCGCGAAGGCCGCACTTGATGAACGTGAATCAGTATCGCTACCTGCCGCACGCATTGATGGCGCTGAGTCTCTCGCGCCAAACAGCAGCTTGAATTTTTCCTATCCGACTGAACGAGATTCTGCGATTCTCATTCGCACAGCGGACGGCGCTTATCACGCTTATGGACAAAAATGCACGCACTTGAGTTGTCCTGTTTATTACGCGCACGACCACCAACGATTGGAATGCCCTTGTCATGAAGGCGCGTTCAATGCCGCTACAGGTGATGTACTTTATGGTCCACCGCCACGTCCCTTAGACGCGATCGAAATCGAAATGCGGGACGGACAAATCTGGGCGATCGGGAGAACTCCTTCGTCGTCTGAAGTTGGAGGCTGATTTGAAAACGCGATCGAAGTCAGGGCAAACCGCAGTGTGGCAGGCGCGGCTAATCATGCTCGTCATGATCAATATCGCGCAGCTCTGGATACTTGCCGCAACGGTTGACGCCGCACTGGGCCGTCATTATCCCGTGTTGGTCCCACTTGTCGTCGCGTCGGGTGTCTGCTTTATCATTACTCTGTCTATCATCAAGTGGTGGCGGCCTACCTCACGCAGGAAGACCAGCACCGGTTATGTTCGCGATCCGCGATGAAGCAAAAAATCATAGATTTCGATCAAGACGACGAGCATCACTGGCGCGCCGTTCTGGCATGCGGGCATCGACAGCACCTGCGTCACGATCCACCGATGACGACTCGCACCTGGGTGTTGAGCGAGGAAGGACGCGCCTCACGTATCGGTTTCGAGCTCGACTGTAAACGTTGCGACGAAGAATCCGCCTCTGAAATCTCAAATGCCTGAAGCTAGCCGACAAAACGCACTTTTGCGAGTCGCTGCAGATCTGTTTCCGGGATACTTCGCGCTGGTAATGGCAACGGGAATAATTTCCATTGCCTGTTTTCTGCTGGAAATGAAAACGCTTTCGATCGTCTTGCTCGTCATTGATATTGTTGCTTACCTGATCTTATGCGTGTTGTTACTCCTGCGCCTCCTGTTTTTCTTCTCACGAGTTAAAGCCGATATTAACGATCACGTACGAGGTCCGGGCTTTTTCACGGTTGTCGCAGGCACTTGTGTACTGGGAAGCGCATTGCTGATTGTCGCCGGTCGCTATGGTCCTGCGATGGCGCTTTGGATTGCCGGCATAAGCTTTTGGATAGTGATCATGTACACGTTCTTCACGGCTGTGACGGTGCGCGAAAACAAACCGACGATTGAAGCGGGCTTGAACGGTGGCTGGTTACTTGTCGTAGTCGCTACTCAATCCGTTTCCGTACTCGGAACACTACTGATCAGCCGCCTGGTCGATTACCGTGAACCGATTCTCTTCTTCACGTTGTGCATGTTTCTGCTCGGCTGCATGCTCTATCTGCCGCTCATCACGCTGATCTTCTATCGCTTCACTTTTGTGAACGTGACGATGGCTTCACTCACACCGCCCTATTGGATCAACATGGGAGCGGTGGCGATCACAACGCTTGCTGGCGCGCGACTGATCATTGCCGCTCCTGGATGGCCGCTGTTGAATGAGCTGGTTCCGTTTCTAAAAGGTTTCACGCTGTTCTTTTGGGCCGCGGCCACGTGGTGGATTCCGCTGTTATTAGCACTTGGATTCTGGCGTCATGCTTACAAAAGGTTCCCCTTGAAATACGACCCGCAATACTGGGGCATGGTCTTCCCGTTCGGAATGTACACGGTGTGCACGTTCCAACTTTCTAATGCGATCAACTTCCCACGCTTGCTCGTGATTCCACGCTACTTTATTTATTTGGCGCTGGCGGGCTGGCTAGCTACTCTGGTCGGGTTGCTGGGCAGCATGGTGAAACGTCGATAAATACTGCCTCGTATCTGCAACCTCTCAGAAGGCCGCTGCTTCTGTCTCCCAAGGTGACAATCGCCCGCAGCCTCTCAACTGCGGGCGATCCAGGCACCACTTTCGATACTCACTTACGGCGATGGTGACGGGGAGGGTGATGGCGTGGGTGCTGCGCCGACCATAAACACAACCGGTACATTGTTAGTGCCGGCAGTAACACCCGTACTGAGTGCATTGAAACGAACAACATTGCCAACTGTCGCTACCGTTCCAAAGATACCCGTGCCAGCAGACATTATCGTGAGTGGCCAGTTAATCGTACGAAATCGTGTCGTGCCTGCCGTAACAGTCACCAATCTATTAGACCCGGTCGTTATACCCTCTCCCGTATTAGGGCCAACTGAATAATCCACGAGGTTTGGGTTTGCGGCCTGCATTAGTTCAACTTCTGCAAAGTCACTTTGTACCGTGTCGTCTGAGAATGAGATCTGCGCGGTAATTTGAGCACTACTGTTCGATGCAGTCGTCGGAGGAGGCACTGTTAGCGGGGGGTTCGGAATGGCCTGCACAAATACAATGCTGACAAGTTTGTTCACAGTAACCGCGTTGACCGCGCTGGTCATGTATCCATTCGTTGCTTCGAAAATTGATTCAACTGTGAATGTTCCGCCGTTCGGCATTATCGGCAGGTATTCAGTATCCGTCACTGCTGCAAAATCCCATCCAGATTGGCTAGTTGAATAGCGACTACCATTAGGCGATACAACAGTGGTTGTTACGAGATACTGATTGTAGTCAGAATAGTCTGAGGAAATCGTACCTGAGCCATAAACGTTTTCACCGTCACGCCACGCGTTGGTGTAAATGTAAACGCTGGAGTTCGGCATTGTTGCTGATGAGTGATGCCGCGCTGAGGTTCGCAATTTGGCAATCTCCGCCGGAAGTTTTTTCGTCTTTTGTTTCACACGACCGTTGATGAACGAACGGATTCTGTTCGCTCCCTCAGCTCCGAGATTCAGGGGGAGGTAATGATTCAATTCGCGCTCAAGAAATTGTTCCTTTTGCTTTTGTAATTGAGCCAACTTGTCGGTGCCGCGACGTGCTCCCTTTATGTGTCGTGCAGCCTGATCGAGCGTAGCGATCACCAGCTCAAACGACCGCACATAACTAAGGAGATTCGCAATTTGGTCTCCGCTGAAGCCAGAGTCTTTGAATACAAATTCCGATGGATAATCAGCAATCGACCGCATAAAGAGCTCATAAGCGATCGTGTCAGGAATAGCCTCAGGATTAGAAGCGCCGCTCACCGTTCCTGGTAAATCTGGTTGTATTGGTTTTCGCTTTATCTGGGGGTTTGACTTGGTTTGGCTTTGCTTCAACTGTTGCATTCGCTCGGTTCTGGAAAACCGTCGAGGAAACAAGAGCGACAATGAGGGTAAGCGTAAGGAAAATCGTAAATCGGATGCGCATTCGTGAGTCTCCTTTGAGGAATGAGATGAGGGCGAAGCCTTCAAGTCGGGATGTGAAGGAGTGAACAAATAGGAAATGGCGGGGAGGTGGAACTGAGGTTCATCGTGAGAGTTCTTACTCCTTTGAATCTGAGGCTAAGAAGCGACTCCCTCACGATCTTGAGGGACTGATGAGGCTATTGCTTCGTTACATTTGAGAAGTGATGCTGTCTAACGTTGAGGTTGAGCAGCAAAGTGTTACTTGCGCATGATTCGCCGTTCGAGTGACGACGACTTTGATGAGTGAGCCCAAAAGCCAGATCTCAGATTCTTATCACTGCTTAAGAACCGATCGCTACTGGCTCATTCAATTGGTGCATGGCAGTAGCGATGCCAGTTTCCTTTCTAAATCTTTTAATACGCACCTGAAGAGTTGTGCGCTTGAGGCCTAATCGCTGCGCCGCCTTTATGAGGTCGTGCCAACTTGAGCGGTTCCGCAGGTATGAATCCCGTCTCGCCTGTGAGAGCAGGTCAGTTGCCTTTGAACGGACTAAAATCCCGAAGTCTATTCCAACGTAAGCGCCCTAACCTAATGCAGTTCTCCGAATGGGGATCGCACCTCGAGTCCTGCGGGTCATCATTCAAGATCAATAGCGTGGCGCGTTTGCCGGCACAAAAATAAACTGCCGAAGATAATTCAATATATTGGGATCTGATGGGGTTGACCAGAGGTGGTCAAAGTTAGAGAAGGATTCAAACCTCCGTTGGTCACTCTCGAAGTAGACACCTTTCTCACGACGTCTAAGAAAATGTACCTGCCTGGTGCCTGGTTTGAATACTTCGGGCAGTAGATGTGGCTCAAAAGGGTCAACGAACGGGCTTTCTTGAAAGAGCAGGAAGTCAACTCTCAGTTCGGGATACCTGAGACTTCCCTTCAATACTTCTATTACCCTGTAATCTACGCTCTGTGTGGAGCGGATGAATCCGCTCCAGAAGTTGGGAGAGCGTTGTACTTCGGAAACTTCAGCAATCACCACTAATTCGGCATCCTGCGCGAATTGTCGCAACGCTTTCTGATCCTCCCGCCGAGTGCCGTCGATAACTTGTTGGAGTTGGCTGAGAGTCTCCGCGTCCGCTACCGATAATCCATAGTGATCAGCCGGCGTTATATATCTTTCAAGCTTGCCGTCGAGCCGAATTTCTGTGAGCGGCTGTGTTGCCGGGTCGATCTTGAGAAACAGCACGTGTCGCTTGCCTTGCACGAATAGTTCGGGCGAGAGACGCGAATTCTTCAACTCTACAAACGGGACGCCGAACTCGATTCTAAAACCAACGACGAACTCGGTAGCGCTTGTCTCTCCTTTGAAGACTTTCACCACTTTGTATTTAACATCCTGAACGCTAGCACCGGACTCGTCTTCGTGGCCCGGTGCTCTCTCTACGTTCAAGACCTCAGCCTCAATCACAAGCTTGGCACTCAACGCGAGGTAATTAATTCGGTGCCGGTCCTCGGGCGGAGCCGCGTTAACGATTGAAGCACTAAACAATAGAAGAAGGAGAAGTTTCTTCATGGCTTTTTTACCACCTGGATACTCGAAATCTTACTTTGACTATTTTCATTGGAGGTCCAGTATTCAATGTGGGTAGTGTAGTCAATCTTGTATCTCGCATCCCCGGTTGCCGAGATGATCAAATCGCCTTTAGCATCAACCACGGGCCCTTCCGTTGTCATAGCACCGCGCGCCGGAATCCCGATCCGCTTGCGGTAAACGTTTTCAGCATCAATGGCCGCCTGGTGGACGATTTCATACGCTTTCTTCTTGTCGCCCGCAGCCAAAGCCGCTTTCGCCGCTTTGTTTGTCAGGTACTCGTAAGCCTCAACGATCTCATGATAGATGATATTGAGTGGTCTTGTCCCTTTCGATGTCGCGCTGTTTTTGTCAACGTCCTCGTAATCAATGATAGTTTGGCCTGTAGAGTTTGTGTTCGCTATAAGAACTCCTCGTTGAGTGTATTTTGGATTGTCACCCTTCATCACGTAGGCCTCAACACGATTGCTCAAGTCGCCGATGATGCCGGCGATGCGGACGGCCTCCGCGTTTTTAGGCTTCGGACTGTTCTTTGCGATCGTGACACGTCCAGTGCTCTTATCATAATCGAACTTGAGTCCCGTAATGCGTTCCAGATCACTCAAAAACCTCGCAACTTCGGCATCGGTGCCAGTGACGTAAAGCTCAAGTCCGTTCGGGTCAGTCAACAGCACTGGATTGTTTCGTGCGTAAGTGTAGAGGTTAAGTCGTTGCGGATCTGTCTTGCGGTGCGAAGTAAGCGAGACTGGATCTGGACTCGTAAACCGCCCCATTATTGAAGAGTAGTAACGATTGATGAAGTAATCCAGCCCTGTCTCGGTATCCCTCTCTTGTCCGGTAAACTTTTGTCGCACGCCGTCGGCAAAATATCCTTGCTGCATGGTACGACCTCCAGTGCCGGCAAGAATCTCCTCGCCAAAGGGCAAATAGTCATGTCGCTTGACGCCGGCCAGGCTACCCGTCAGATCAACCACCATGCGCGGCGTTCCTAAATGATCGGTGACTAGCCATTGCACGTTTGCACTGGGTGAAGCCACAATCAACAACTGCTCTTTTCGATAACCGTACTCCTTCTGCGGTGCGGTGGGCGCGGCTCCCGCGAGATACTCCGCTACCACTTCTCCGTCCATGCCGTAGATGTGCCACCATTCAAGCCCACCGGTGACGCGACGCACACGATGCCCGTCCGCATCGTAACTGTAGCGACTCACCGCGTTGCCGATGTCGTAACTGCTTGCCATGCGATTCTCGGCGTCATAGGTGCGGCTGCCATAGCCTGTGTAAGTGTCATTGATCAGATTCCCAGCAGCGTCGTAGCTCATTCGTGTATGAGTTGGGTCGTTGGGAGCGTATGCGCGATTGGTCGCCTGATCGATCTCGAGCTGGGCACTCGGACCAGCGCTGGTGACACTGACGGCGATATTGGTGGTGTAAGCTCCGAACCACTCGACACCTTCCTTAACCATCCGCCACTGAAAATTGTAGGTACCCGGTGTCGATGGCGCTGTGACGGTGAAACTGAAGGTGTAGTTTGCGCCGGGGGCAACCGCTGACGACAGGTACACACGGCCCGTTCCCCACGTTCCGTTATCCTGCGGATTCTGTGAGCCGAGCTTATAAAGGTCTGTGGTCCAGTTAGAACTGCCGGAATTGTTCATCGTCACCGAGACGGTGTAATTCTGGCCTGCGTTCATTGAAGTGGGAACAGACTGAGAGACGAATGCGGCACCGTTCGTTGCGCCGGGTGCGCTGACGGTGGCAGTCGTGCTAGCCGACCTCAGCACGTTGCTATTGTCCTTGACAGTCAGCGTAACGGTATAAGTTGCGGCAGATGCGTAAGCATGAACCGGTGTTGCGCCCGTACCGGTGGTGCCGTCTCCGAAGTTCCAGTTGTAGCTAATCAAATAACCGTCAGGATCATACGAGCCGCTGCCGTTGAACTGTATGTTTTGTCCGGTCTGGCCTGTGTAAGGACCGCCTGGCACAGAGACAGGTGGTTCGTTGCCGCCGCCCGGTTCGCATTCGTTGCAAATTTGCGGCTGTGCGGGATCTACTTCTATCGGGGATGTAGGCGTCGGCGAAGGTGTTGGTGTCGGTGTTGGTGTCGGCTGAGCTTTCTTTTTATCGTTCTGACCCGGCTGCTGCCACCAAATGCCGCTCGCAGGCGCGTACCAACGATTGCGAGGATCCCGAGCATCACCGGTGAACGCCGAAACTCTGAACAGATTCAGTTCGCCCAACTCCGCTATTTCATCACTAAGTTTGAACTGGCCGTAGTTGCTAGCCAACATGAGATTGGCGTCGAAAGTGTTACCTAGCAATGCCAACTGGCTGTTGGTGCGATTGCCGTAACGGTCATAGCTATAGTTCTGCGCGAAAGAATACGTGCTGCCGTTGCGGCGTTCGGTAGCGGACGTGATGCGATTTAACTGATCATAACCATACGTGATCTGGAAGAAGTCGCTACCGGGAACGAAATGCTCCGTTCGCAGCACGTTGCCGTTATTGTCAGCACCACTGCCGCCATGCGCATAGCTGTTGCTGTAGTAACTGGCGACAGCGCCGCGATCCCAGGACCACTCATCAGGGTCAGAACTGAGGCGCACGTCGTAAAGTTGCCCACGCACGTTGTAGTGAAGTTTATGATAGAGCGCGGTATCGGTGCCGAACGTCTCGCGCGTCAGGCGATTAGCCTCGTCGTACGTGATGCTGGTGGCATAGGTGCGCTGCACGCCATCGCCGATGTTGCCACGGAAGTCGTTGGGCCGCCCGGCAGCATCGTAAGTGTAAGTAACGCTGCGGCCTGATGGATAGGTTTGTGTCAAGACGAGGCCCGCATGATTGTAGGTGCGCTGCACCGTATAAGCAGGGCTCCACGCATTATTCTGATAAAAATGGCGGCGCTGCGTAAGCGGGTTCCCGAGCACGTCATAGGAGTCGACCGCGACGTGTTCGATGGTTGTATTATTCTGCGCACGCTTATAGTCGTACCAGAATCGCATAAGTCCATTGACCGCCCCGTCATAATGGCGCTCAATCGAAGTTCCGTCAGAGTAACTAACCAATATATTCCGGTTCATCGCGTCGTAAGAATAAGTAG
>Ga0207670_10000669_pt1 | contig 18137 bp, 17 predicted proteins | sample KBSS23HmetaG_FD_184339 | JGI IMG/M metagenome (GOLD analysis project Ga0207670, IMG submission 184339) | Switchgrass rhizosphere microbial communities from Kellogg Biological Station, Michigan, USA - KBS S2-3H metaG (SPAdes) (version 2) | ecosystem: Host-associated > Plants > Roots >... | reverse complement strand
GGTGCTGCGCGGCAAGCGTGGCGAGCGCGTGCTCAAGGCCAAGGACTTTCAACTCGACATGCTGACCACGGCGCGCGAGGGCGACGAATTGATCGTGGCGGTGCGGTTCCCGGTGCATGGCCGGGGTGCGGCGTTCCGCGAAGTGGCACGGCGGCACGGCGACTTCGCCATGGTCGCGGTGGCGGCGCTGATCGGCGACAACGGCAGCATCCGGCTCGGCGTCGGCGGCATGGCGGGCACGCCGGTGGTGCGCGTCATCACGAACGGCGGCGCCAAGGACGCGGTCGAGAAGCTCGCGACGGAGCTCGAAGGCTACGAGGACCTGCATGCTTCGGCGGAATTGCGCCGCGACATCCTGCGCAATCTCGCGCCCCTCGTCATCGCGGAGGCCCAGCAATGCGCCGCGTGAACAGGGACCAGAAGGTCAGGATCAACTTCACGCTCAACGGCCGCCGGATGGGCGCCGAGACCGAGCCGCGCACCCTGCTCAGCGATTTCCTGCGCCATTGCCTCGGCGCGACCGGGACCCACGTCGGCTGCGAGCACGGCGTCTGCGGCTGCTGCACGGTGCAGATCGACGGCGCCGCGGTGCGCTCCTGCCTGACGCTCGCCATGCAGGCCGAGGGCCGCGACGTGAAGACGGTCGAGTCGCTCGCCGGCGAAAACGGCAAGCTGAACAAGCTGCAGCAGGCGTTTCAGAACCATCATGCCTTGCAATGCGGCTTCTGCACGCCCGGCATCCTCATGTCGTTCACCGATTTCCTTGCGCGCAACCCAAAACCGACCGAGGAGGAGTTGCGCGAAGTGTTGAGCGGACACATCTGCCGCTGTACGGGATACGCCGGCATCATGGCGGCGCTGAAGGAAGCTGTCGGGATCAGTTGAACTGGAGAAGGCAATGAACGAACAGACCAAGAAGGACGCGGCGCAGCAGGCCAAGCCGGTGTATCGCGAGCTCGTCACCATCAACGGCAAGAACGTCGTGCTGGCGCACAACGAGCCGCCGGTGGTCAACGCCGGCGTACTGGAGATGGCGGAGATTTTCCGCATGTTCAACATCTTCGACGAGAAGTTCTCGCCGTCGAACATCGACAAGGCCGACGGCACGCCGCTGCGCCTCTACACCTCCGACAAGGTGAAGGTCGACGTCAGCAAGCGCCGCAAGCACGACATGGGCTTCTGGCACCGCAACATCGACGCCCACGAGATCATCTTCTGCGTCAAAGGCGCGCTGAAGTGGGAGACCGAGATGGGCGTCAAGATCATGCACCCGGGCGACATGCTGTTCATCCCGAAGGGCATCGGTCACCGCTCCATGCTGTGCGAGGACTCCACCGACGACAACGTGCTGATCGAGCTGAAGATCGCCGATGAGCTGACGTATGTCGGAGAGGACCAGAAGAAGTAGAGCCGCTTTCTCGGGGCCTCATCCTGAGGAGCCCGCCGTCGCGAAGCGAGGGCGGGCGTCTCGAAGGATGGGCTCAGAAGGGAATGCGGCCCATCCTTCGAGACGCATCGCTTCGCGATGCTCCTCAGGATGAGGTTGAGACGAGTTGAGGAGTTGAAGTGCAAACTGTCGATCTTGTCATCGCCGATATCGACTGGCTGATCACCGTCGATTCCGGCCGCCGCATCATCCGCGATGCGGCGATTGCCGTGCAGGGCAGCAAGATCGCGGCGGTCGGCAAGTCGGCGGAGATCGCCAAAGGCTACAGCGGCAAGAAGACCGTCAGCGGCCGCAACGCGGTGGCGACACCGGGCTTTGTCGACTGCCATCTGCATTCGTCGTTCCAGCTCTCGCGAGGGCTCGCCGACGAGGCCAACGCGCAGTCATTCCTGTTCGACCGCATGTATCCCTACGAAGCCGCGCTCGACGCCGACGACGTGCGGGTGTCGGCGACGCTCGCCGCCACCGAACTGCTCAAGCACGGCGTCACCTGCTTCATCGATCCCGGCAACTACCATCCGGAATCCTCGGTCGAGGGTGTGATGTCGACCGGCATCCGCATGGTGGTGTCGCGCTCCTCATTCGACCTGACCAAGTCGGTGCTGGGCCTGCTGCCCGAACGGATGATCGAGAACACCGCGACCGCGCTGGAACGCGCCGAAGCGGTGCTGGAGAAATATTCCAAGTCCGGCAATCCGCGACTCGGCGCCAGCGCATCGTTTCGCGGCCTCAACAACGCGTCGGATGAGCTGATCGTCGGGCTCGACAAGCTCGCCAAGAAATACGGGACGCTGCTGCAGACCCATGCCTGCTTTTCCTATTCCACCCATGATTCCAGTATTGCCCGCGGCGGCCTGGCCGAGATCGAACGGCTGGAGCAACTCGGCGTGCTCGACGAGCACATGCTGGTGGTGCACTCCGGCTGGCTCGAACCGCAGGAGGTGGCAATGCTGGCCAAGCGCAAGCCGTCGCTCGTTTGCGCGCCGTCGTCGAGCCTGCACAACGGCTACGGTAATTTCGTCGTCGGCAAATTGCCCGAACTGATGGCACTCGGCGTCAATGTCGCGATCGGGTCCGACCATGCGTCGTCCGGCATCGTCGACATGACCCAGGAGGTGCGGCTCGCCTGCTGCTGCTACAAAGAGATGCGGCTCAACCCGCGAGTCATGCCGCCGGAGACCGGTGTCGAGATGGCGACGATCAACGGCGCCAAGGCCGCGCTGATGGCGGATCGCATCGGCTCGATCGAGGTCGGCAAGGAGGCCGACGTCGTGCTGTTCGACACCCAGCGCCCGGAGTGGCAGCCGCTGATCAATCCGGTCGCCAATCTGGTTTACAGCGCGACCGGCGATTCGGTGCGCGACGTGTTCGTGGCCGGCGAGCAGGTGGTGGCGGACGGCAGCCTGACCAAGATCGACGAAAGCAAGCTCTATGAGGACGTTCCGGTCGCGGTCATGCGGTTCAGCAAGCGCCTGAAGGTGGATCAAATGGTGCAACTGCGCTGGCCGGTGACGTGATGGACGCGCCGACCAAATCAATCGGCCCCGTCGTCATCGACGGCCTCGAATTTCCGTTCCCCGACTATCCGGCGCAGGGCACCGCGATCGAGGTGGCCGACGGCATCTTCTGGGTGTCGACCCCGGTGCCGTTCGTCGGCTTGAAGCAGGTCAATCTCTGGCTCCTCCGCGACGGCGACGGCTGGACCATGGTCGATTGCAGCTACGGCAGCGACAGCGTCCGCGAACTGATCGAAGCCGTCTGGGCCAAGGTGCTGGGCGGCCGGCCGATCACCCAGCTGATCGTGACGCACTTCCACCCGGACCACGCCGGCGGCTCCGGCTGGATCGCCAAGCGGTGGGGCCTCCGGCCACGCATGTCCCATGGCGAATGGCTCACCGCCAACCTCGCCGTGCTCAATCGCAACACCGACCATGTGCAGTCGCGCGGCACCTTCTATCGCCGCCACGGGCTGGAGGAGGCGCGCGTCCAGCGCTTCCTCGACGGCGTGGTGCTGTACAGCGACGGCGTGACGTTGCCGCCGAGCCATAAGCGGTTGCGGGCGAACGATCTCGTCGCCATCGGTCCGGACCGCTGGCGCGTGATCATCGGCGAAGGCCACTCGCCGGAGCATGTGTCGCTCTACTGCGCCGAGCGCAAAATCCTCATCGCCGGCGACCAGATATTGCCGAGCATCACCACCAACGTCAGCACCTGGCACGTCGAGCCCGAGCACGACGCCGTCGGTGTGTTCCTGAAGACGTGCAAGACATTTCTGGATGTGCTGCATCCCGACACGCTCATTCTGCCGTCGCACCGCAAGCCGTTTCGCAATGTGCAGCACCGCCTGCGCCAGCTTGCCGTGCACCACGCCGTGCGGCTGAATCTCATTCTCGACAAGGCCGGCGCTGAGACCAGCGCCGGCGCACTGATCGACGTGCTGTTCACGCCCGGGCTCGACGGCCACCAGATCGGCTTCGCCATGGGCGAGGCAATCGCGCACCTCAATCATCTGGTGGCGCTCGGCCACATGAAGCTGATCGAATCGCCCGATCAAGTCCGCTACCGCCGCGTCAGCAAGAACGACGCCCGCGTCGAACCGGGATTCGAGTGATGCCGGGCCCGTTCGGCGACCATCAGCTCAAGATTCCCTATGAGCCGGTCGCCGACCTGCTGGCGAAATACGCCAGGCGCGATGCCGCCAAGACCGCCATCGTTGATCTGGAGTCCGGCACGACAATCGACTTCGGCCGGCTCGATCGGGTCGCCATCGACATCGCGGCGTATCTCAAGAGCAAAGGCATCAGGAAGGGCAGCCGCGTCCTGGTGCTATCGGACGAATGCCTGGAAAAGCTCCTGATCTGGTTCGGGATCTGGCGGGTCGGCGCGGTGATCTGCCCGTTCAATCTCGAGATCAACGAAAAGCAGATGGTCTCGCTGACGGCGGCATTGAAGCCCGCGTTGATCCTCTATCACAAGGACATCGACGTCGCGGCGATGGTCGGCGAGGCGCCGGCGGAGCGCGTCCGCTTCGGCGCCTGGTCGGCGGAACGCAGGAAAGACCCGCAAGATGAGCTGTTCGCGGCCCTGCCACGGGGCGACGCTGCAACCCTTCCCGAGCGCAACAACGCCGACGACACCGCCTGCATCTTCTGTACCTCGGGCACCACGGCGCGGCCGAAGATCGTCATCTATAACCACGCCGCCTACTGGATGAACGGCCTCGACACCCTGGAATTCCTCGGCCTCACCGAGAACGACCGCACCCTGGAGTACCGCTCGTTCGGCTGGAACTCGGCGCAGGTGCTCAGCCTGCTGCCGTTCCTGCAGAAGGGGCTGACAATGCACATCGCCAAGCGGTTCTCGCACACCCATTTCTTCGAGTGGGTGCAGCAGCACGGCATCACCTTCTCGGCCGGCGTGCCGACCGTGCTCAACATCCTGTTGAACAAGCCGATCGGCTACACCGCGAAGGACGTGCCGACCCTGCGGCTGATGAGCTGTTCGACGGCGCCGCTCACCGCTCAGCAATGGCTGCAGTTCGAGGAGATGTACGGTGTCACGCTGTTGCAGATGTACGGCATGTCGGAGACCGGCTGGATCTGCGGCAATCGCCACTACGCCAAGAAGATGGGCACGGTCGGCCTGCCGGCGCTGCATCAGGAACTGATCATCGTCGATCCGAGCGGCAACGAATGCCCGCCGGGCGTCGATGGCGAGATCACCGTCGGCGGACCGCAGATGGCGATCGGCTATCTGCTCGACGACGGCTCCATCGACCCTGTGCTCGGCAAGCGCATCAAGACCGGCGACCTCGGCATCAAGGACGCCGAAGGCTTCGTCCGCGTCTCCGGCCGCAGCAAGGACTTGATCATCCGCGGCGGCGTCAACATCGCGCCGCTGGAGATCGACGAGATCATGCTCAAGCATCCCGGCGTGCTCGACGCCGCCGCGGTCGGCGTGCCGGACAAGATCTACGGCGAAGAGGTGGTGTGCTACGTGGTGCCGAAGGACAAGGCGCTGACCGGCGCCATGGTCTTGGACCACGCTGGCAAGTTTCTGCCGCCGGCCAAGACGCCAAAGCAGATATTGCTCGTGCCCGAGCTGCCGAAGAGCGACCGCGGCAAGGTGCTGCGCGACAAGCTCAGGGACGATTGGATCGAGCGCGCCAAGACGAAAGCCTGAGGGCCTCCCACCTGCCCACTCGCACTGAATCAAAGTTCGTCATGGTCGGGCTTGTCCCGGCCATCCACGCCTCTCTCCGTGCAAAGCAAGGCGTGGATGCCCGGCACAAGGCCGGGCATGACGGCAGAGCGTGACGCGAGGTATGCGGAAAATCTCTAGCTTCGCTTTATTCCGCCGCCACCGCCTGGTCGGCGATGAACTGCGACAGATATTTTTTCCGCAGCTTCACGTTCAGCCGATAAAGCCCTTCGAACTCCGCCTCCGGGAACGAATGCGTCGAGGGGCGCTTCAGCAATGCCTCCGCCCACGCCTTCACGCGCGGGAACTTCTCGATGAAGCCGAGCGGCTTGATGCGGTCGAGGTAGTAATAGCGCTGGAGGAACGGCGCATAGGCCGCATCGACCAGCGAATATTTCGCGCCGTTGAAGAACGGCCCGCTGGGGCTCTGCGCCTTCAGCGCGCCCTCAAGTTTCTCGAACGCCTGCGGGATTTTCGCGATGTCCGCCTTGTACTCGGCCTCGTCCTCCGAATAGGCCTGGCCCGTCACCATGTCGGAGAACGTCGGCAGGAAGTCGGTCCAGGCGCGGTTGATGGCGCGCTGCACGGGATCCGGCGGATGCAGCCGCGGTTCGATGGTTTCGTCGAGATATTCGTTGATGGCGTTCGACTCGAACAGTGACACCTTGTTGTCGACGCTGAGCACCGGCACTTTCTTGTGCGGTGAGATGGCGAGGAACCAGTCGGGCCGGTTGTCCCGATCGATATGCCGGAACTCGAACTCAACGCCCTTCTCGCGCAGCACGATCGCCGCGCGCTGCACCCACGGGCAGGTCTTGAAGCTCACCAGAAGATATTTCGCCATGATGTCCTCGCCGTTTTTGTCCGCGCCACCAACCTAGGCCGCCATCTCGTTCTTGGTTTCGAAATTGAGCTCGATCTCCACGTTGTTGGGGTCGCGGAGGAAAATCTGCCAGCGGGTGCTGTTGGGCACCTGGTTGACCCGGTGCGGCACGCCCTTGCCGGCAAGGTGCTGCTTCATGGCCTCAAAGCCGCGGCTGCCGAACGCGACATGATCGATGACACCGGAATCGGGGCGCTGCGGCTTGTCGGTCGCCGAGATATCGTTGATGTGCAGCACGGGATGATCTGAGCTGTAGAGCCAGGCGCCGGGAAAATTGAACGGCGGGCGCGGACCGTTCACGAACCCCAGCACATCCTCATAGAACTGCACGGTCTCTTTGAGTTTGCGGGTCGATACGTTGTAATGATCCAGCACGCCTACGCTCATGGCCATCGGTCTTCTCCTTCAGCGTTTCGCTGGTGAGAATACTGCAAAACGCACGCGACAGGAACAGGGAGGATCGAATGACGACATTGGTGATCGGCTCGGGACTGATCGGCTCGCAGATCGCGCGCATCCTCGTCGAGCGCGGGGAAAAGCCGGTGCTGATGGACACCGCCGCACAGCCGCAGGCGATCAGCCAGATTGTCGATCTGGCCAAGGTGACCCTGGTCGCCGGCGACGTGCTGCGACCGCTGTCCATCATCGATGTGCTGCGCACCCATGGCATCACCAGCATCGCGCACACCGCCGCCAACCCTCTGCTGACGCTCGGCGCGCAGAGAGAGCCCTATGCGGCGATCAACCTCAACATCATGGGCACCGTGAATGTGCTGGAGGCGGCGCGCGTGACCGGGCTGAAGCGCGTCGTGGTGTCGTCGTCGAGCGTGCTCAACCACTACCTGGACGGCGGCGAAGACGGCGGCAATTTCGGCCGCGAAGAAGCGTTCCCGCGGCCGACCACGTTCTACTCGGCGACCAAGCAGGCGGTCGAGAGCCTGGGCCTCAACTACGCCAAGTGGTGCGGCATCGAGTTCGCCGGTCTCCGCTACGGCGCGGTGTTCGGACCATGGAGCGGCGCCGGTGGCGGCGGGCCGTCGAACATCATTCGCGAGGCCATGCGCAACGCGCTCGCCGGCAAGGAGGCAACCGTGCCGCCGGGCGCGATGGAGTGGGTCTACTCCAAGGATGCGGCGCGCGGCACCGTCATGGCGCTCGACGCCAAGGAACTCGGCAGCCGGGTGTTCAACATCACGATGGGCGCGATGACCACGCCAAGCGAGATGGCCGCCGCGATCGGGGCCGTGGTTCCCGGCGCCAAGGTGAAGTTCGAGGCGCCGGCCGGCACCGGCGTTTCGCTGTCGAACCGTGACCACCATGCCGACCTGGCCCGGGCCAAGCGCACCCTCGGCTTCGAGCCGCAATTCAAGCTGCAGGATGCCGTGAAGGACCTCGCGGAGTGGATGCGGCGGTATCCGGGATAACGACGCAATACAGGGCGGCCGCCCGGTGTTTACGTTCCCGTGGGTTTGGAACACTCTGGAAGTGGCTGCCATCCCCGCGGTTTCGTAGTGAAAATGCAAAGGGAGGCGACAAATATGAACAAATCGAAAGTATTTATCGTAGCCGCACTGGCGTTCGGCCTAACGTCCGGCGTCAACGCACAGCAACAACCGGCGGCACCGCCGCAACTGCCACAAGCGCCGAACATGACGTTCTTCGTCACCGGCGCCGGCCCCGGCAAGGGCGCCGATCTCGGCGGCATCGAGGGCGCCGACCAGTATTGCCAGACGTTGGCACAGCGTCACGGCGCGGGCGGAAAAACCTGGCGCGCCTATCTCAGCACCCAGGAGGCAGCAGGCAAGCCGGCGGTCAATGCGCGCGACCGGATCGGCAACGGCCCGTGGCAGAACTTCAAGGGCCAGGTCGTCGCGACCAGCCTTGACGATCTGCACAGCGACAACAACAAGCTCGGCTTCGACAACTCGCTGAGCGAGCGCGGCCAGATCATTCCCGGCGTCGGCTTCGCACCGAACCGCCACGACGTGCTGACGGGCTCGACACCGGAAGGCCGGGCGTTCCCGGCCGCTGAGGATCGCACCTGCCGTAACTGGACGAGCAACACCCAGGGCGCCGCCATGGTCGGTCACATCGACAAGAAAGGTCTGCGCGACGATGCACCATCGCGGTCATGGAATTCATCGCATCCGTCGCGCGGGTCCGACGGGGGCTGCAGTCAGAGCGATCTGCGCGGCACCGGCGGGGACGGACTGTTCTACTGCTTCGCCACTCAGTAAGGCGGGCTTAACACCTGCTGCAATTCGGGGCTGGGCCGACAAGGCCCGGCCCCGTTTTGCGTTTGACGCCAAATCAGTTGTAGCAGCGATTGTGATACACTGAGCCAACGTCGCTTAAGGAAATGCCATGGACGCCCTCACCAAACCCAAGCGCAAGACGAGCTTCAGCGCCTCGACCAAGTCGCGTAAGTCCCCCTATCCCGATCTGCACGACCACGTCCGCACGCTGGAGAAGGCCGGTCAGCTCGTCCGCGTCGACCGCCCGATCAACAAAGACACCGAAATGCACCCGCTGGTGCGCTGGCAGTTCCGCGGCGGCATCGAGGAAAAGGACCGCAAGGCCTTCCTGTTCACCAACGTCACCGACTCCAAAGGCCGCAAATACGACATCCCGGTGCTGGTCGGCGGGCTCGCCGCCAACCGCGAAATCTACCGCATCGGCGTCAACTGCCCATTCGACGAGATCGACGCGCGCTGGGTCGCGGCGGCGGCGCGGCCGATCCCGCCGCGCATCGTCACCAATGCGCCGTGCCATGAGATCGTCATCACCGGCAAGGAGCTCGACAAGCCTGGCAAGGGCCTCGATGGCCTGCCGATTCCGATCTCGACGCCGGGCTGGGACATCGCGCCCTACGCCACGCTGTCGCAGTACATCACCAAGGACCCCGACACCGGCGTGCAGAACATGGGCAACTACCGCGGCCAAGTGAAGGCGCGGCGGCGGCTCGGCATGAATCCATCATTGGAGCTGCGGCCGGGCATCTACAGCCACTGGGAAAGACTGCGCGAGCGCGGCTTCAAGAAATTGCCATGCGCGGTCGTGCTTGGCGCACCGCCGGTCGTCACCTTTGCTTCGGTTCAAAAGCTGCCTGAGACGCTCGATGAATTGCATGTCGCAGGCGCCCTGGTCGGCGCGCCGATCAACGTGGTGAAGGCGAAGACCGTCGACCTGCTGGTGCCCGCCGAGGCCGAGATCGTGATCGAGGGCTTCATCGACACCGAATATCTGGAGCCCGAGGCGCCGTTCGGCGAGTCGCACGGCCATGTCAACCTGCAGGAGTTCAACGCGTTCATGGACGTCACCGCCATCACGCGGCGTAAGGACGCCATTCTGACCTCGATCATCTCGCAGGTGACGCCGTCGGAATCGAGCCTGATCAAGCTGATCGGCATGGAGCCGCTGTTCCTCAACTTCCTGCGCAACACGCTGGGCATCAAGGGCATCAAGCGGGTGTCGATGCACGAGCCGCTGACCAACATCCGCAAGGTGATCGCGATCGTCTGCGAGCGCGACATGCAGACCACCGAGGTCTGGCGTGCGATGTATGGCGCCGCCGTGCTGCATCGCGCCGCGGGAAAATTCGTCATTGCCATCAACGAGGACATCGATCCGACCAACGCCGACGCGCTGTTGTGGGCGATGTCGTACCGCGCCAATGCGAGCCTCGACATGCACGTCATGCCGCACCGCGACCAGGGTCACGGACCGCGCAGCCTGCGCAACAACGGCCAGGATGCCTCGGTCCTGATCGACGCCACATTGAAAGAAGACTTTCCGCCGATCTCGTTGCCCAAGCGCGAATACATGGAGCGCGCCAAGGCGATCTGGGAAGAGCTCGGCCTGCCCAAGCTCAAGCCGGAATCGCCGTGGTTCGGCTATTCGCTCGGCGAATGGTCGCCGGAATTCGATGAAGCGGCGCTGCGCGCCACGCGCGGCGACTATCTCGACAACGCAGACGGGCTCGCAGCGCGGCGGCGTAACGATGTCCGGATGAATACGGAGGTCCGGCGCGTCAAGGAGCAAAAGCCGAAAGCGCGAAAGAAATCGCGGCGCTGATCTGTTGCTGGTTCGCCGCGACACCGCCCGAAAATCCAGACAGGATCTAGATTCTCCTTGACCCGATTTTTGCACACCCGCATCCTGTATATTGAAATGGGGTTGGGGGTTGCGTATGGGCGTTGTGGGTTATCGTTGCCCAACTTCGGGTGAGGAGGTCACCACGGCGATCGAAACCAGCAAGGATACGCTGGTAAAAATGCGCGCCTTGGATTTGACGATCTGGGTGTGGTGCCCGCATTGCATGGCGGGTCATCAGATCAAGCCGGCGGACGCGATCCTCGAAGGCGAAATTCCGACCATCTTCGGCAGCCAGTCCCTGGCGTCATCTTAGACGCCGGCCACTCAACGCTCGCGAGATATCGGCCACGGGGCGATCTGACTGCAGTGCAATCGTGGCAAGGCGTTCGAGGAGTGCTCCATTGCGCCATCGGGTGGCGATCGGCTTCGGACTGGTCACGCTGCTCGCGGCAGCGACGGCGCAGGCGGCCGATAAGCCAGCGTGCAAACCAGCAATTCTTGGCACTGCGCAGGTGCGGAGTGTCCTCGATGGCCGGACCGTACAACTGACGGATGGGCGTGAGGTCCGGCTGGCCGGCATCGAAGTTCCTCAGAAACATGACAGCGCCGCCAAGGTGGCGCTGGAATCGCTGGTGTCCGGGCGCGACATTGCGTTGCTGCGGTTGGGAGCCGACAGCGACCGCTACGGCAGGGTCGTGGCGCTGGTTTCGGTGGAACCGGGAGTGGCTGAGATCGGACAGTCGGTGCAACGTGCGTTACTGGCCCAGGGACAGGCGCGGGTTACTGCCAACATCGGGGATTCCGCCTGTGCGGCCAATCTGTTAGAGGCAGAACGGACGGCGCGGGCAAGCGGTCTTGGCCTTTGGGCGGACCCGTATTATGTCATTCGGCGTGCCGAGGATCCGGCCGGGATCCTCGCGGTTCGGGGTCGTTTCGCGGTGGTTGAGGGCAAAGTCCTGTCCGTGCGGGAGAGCGGCGCCACGATTTACGTGAACTTTGGGCGCCGTTGGTCGGACGATTTCACCGTTACGGTGCAAAAGCGCAGCGAGCGCAGCTTCACGGCCGCCGGGCTGGAGTTAAAGAAGCTGACCGGCCAGCATGTTAGGGTGCGGGGCACCATCGAGGAGCGCGGCGGCCCGTGGATCGAGGCGGCGCGCCCCGAGCAGATCGAGATCGCGGAGCGCGGTCATGAGTGAGGCGCGAACAGCCGTTGTTCGACCGCATCGGGGCGCGGGTTTGCGCCGCATTGCGGCGTTCGCGCTGCTGAGCCTGATGCTCGGCGCCTGTTCGTCCTCGAACCTGCCAACCCTGACCGACGCCCCCCTCGCCCCGCAGCCGGAGAAGCAAAAACTCCTCACGGCGTCGGAGCAGCGCGAGCACCTTCGCATCCTGGCCGCCTATGGCGGTATCTACCGCGAGCCACGCGTGCAGGAGATGCTGGAGAAGACCGTCGACAAGCTCGTCGCGGCCTCCGAGCGGCCGGATCTGAAATACGAGGTCACCATCCTCAACTCGCCTGCGGTCAACGCTTTCGCGCTGCCGAACGGTCAGCTCTATGTCAGCCGTGGCCTGATCGCGCTCGCCAACGACAATTCCGAACTGGCCTCGGTGCTGGCGCACGAGATGGCGCATGTCATCGCCCGCCACGCCGCGATCCGCGAAGATCAGGCCCGCCAGGCGGCGCTGGTCAACCGGGTCGCAACCGACCTGTTGAGCGATCCGCAGCTTGGCGCGCTCGCTCTTGCCAAATCCAAGATCGCGCTCGCCAACTTCTCCCGCGCCCAGGAGTTCGAGGCCGACGGCATCGGCGTCGGCATCTCGGCCCGGGCCGGCTACGACCCCTACGGCGCCGAGCGGTTCCTCACCGCGATGGGGCAGAACGCGCATCTGCGGGCGCAGCAGGCCAGCATCGATCCGCGCGCGCCGGACTTCCTGTCGTCGCATCCGGCGACACCGGAGCGCGTCACCAACGCGGTCGCCAACGCGCGCCAGTTCACCGGCCCCGGTGCCGGCCAGCGCGAGAAGAACGAGTACCTCACCAACCTCGACGGCATCGTGTTCGGTGAGGACCCGAGCGAGGGCTTCGTGCGTGGGCGGAAATTCTTACACCCGAAGCTCGGCTTCACCTTCACCGCGCCGGACGGCTTCGTGCTCGACAACACCGCGCAGGCGGTGTTCGGCGTCAAAGACAACGGCGCGCAGGCGCTGCGCCTCGACGTCGTCCGCGTGCCGGCCGAGCAGGCCTTGCCGGAGTATCTCAACTCCGGCTGGATCGAAAACATCGACACCAAGTCGGTCGAGGAGATGACGGTTGGCGGCTTCCCGGCGGCGACCGCGACCGCCAAGGGCGATCAGTGGACGTTCCGGCTTTATGTGGTGCGGTTCGGCAGTGAGGTCTACCGCATCATCTACGCGGCGAAGAACCGCACCGAGGCGGTGGACAAAAGCTTCCGCGACTCGCTCAGCACGTTCCGTCGCATGACGGCGAACGAGATCACCTCGGCGCAACCGCTGCGGCTGAAGGTGGTGGAGGTCAAGCGTGGCGACACAGTCGAAAAGTTCGCCAGGCGCATGGCGGTGGCCGACCGGCCTACGGAGCGGTTTCGCGTGCTTAACGGCCTCGGCGACAAGGACCGGCTGAAGCCGGGGGATTTGGTAAAGGTGGTGGTGGAGTAAGGCGCGTCAGACGCCGCTTGACTCTCGCTCTGCTTTGTACGACTTGTGGGCCGTCGGGCTTGATCGCAGTCGCCCGGCATACCAAGGCATTTCGCCCAAGCACTGCACTTTGCTCGCTCGCGGGCCGAGGGCTTTTGGCGAAATGTCATGTCTCCACAGGTCCAGGTCTGCCGGCGGCATTGGAGCGTCCAATGTCAAACATCACTCTGTCGAAGTTGCCGCGCAGCACCGCGCGCGGTGTCATCGACTTTCACAACCATCATATTCCAGAACGCTTCGAGCTGACGGCCGCGAAGGCCGCGCCGCCCAGCCAGCGCGCCCGCTGGGAGGCGCTTGCCCGTAAACTGCCGGATGAGAATCTTCTGCTGAGCGACATCCGAGACGGCGAATTAAGCGCGAGGGTGGTCAACATACCGGCCAACTTGATCGCCGACGCGGACGGCCACGTGCCGCACGAAACCATAATGGCCATGAACGACGAGCTCGCGGCGCTGGTCGCGCGGCATCCCGGCCGCATTCACGGCCTGGCGTCGGTCGATGCCTATGACGGTGACAGGGCTGCCCGTGAGGCCGAACGCGCCATCCACGAGCTTGGCTTGCGCGGCCTATTCGTCGATTGTGCCCGCGGCGACCTGCTGATCGATGCGCCGCAAGCGCGCCCGACGCTCGAAGTCGCCGCCAAGCTCGGCGTACCGGTGTTCGTCCATCCGGTGGCACCGCAACCGTTGACGAAACAGATGGCCCCCTATGGACTGATCGGGACTCTGTTCGCGCGCGGAACGGTGAATTCAGCATCGCTTATCGCTCTGATTGAAGGCGGAGTGTTCGCGCAATTGCCGGGCCTGCGCGTTGTCGTGACGGCGCACGCGATCGGCGGCTTGGCCATGGCCGCGGGCCTGTCCGGCCAAAGCCGTCTGTCCTCCGGCACGATCGAGGTGATGCGCCAGCATGTCTTCATCGACACGACTCTGCTTCACTCCGCATTGATCCGTGCCTCGGTTGATCTGCTCGGCCCAGATAATGTGGTCGCCGGCAGCGACTGGCCGATCGCCGGCGAAAAGCCGCTCCGTGGCATGCTGACGGATGCGATGCAGCAGGCGAAACTTTCGGCTGATGAGCAAAGCGCCATTGCCGCCAGCAACAGCCTGCGGCTGTTGGGCATCGGCGGCATGGCTGTGTGAGGAGATTGCAGATGGACCGAAGCAGGCTTTTTACCTTCATACCGATCAAACACATCTTTGCCGCCGCTGCTCTCGCGGGCGCCATGGCGTGCATGGGAACAGCCGGCCTAACCCAAACAGGTGTCACCATGATTGCCATCGACAAAATGATTGTCGGAGCGGCACCCGCCGACTTCGAATTCGCCCGCACCGGTCAAGGCGGGCCGGCACAATGGACGGTTGCCGCCGACGCGACGGCGTCGGGCGGGCGCGCCATCGAGCAGACCAGCACCGACCGAACCGACTACCGCTTTCCGCTGGCGATCTATCAGAAGATGTCGGCCCGGAACGCGGACCTCACTGTTCATTTCAAGGCGGTTGCCGGCAAGGTCGATCAGGCCGGCGGCATCGTGGTCCGGCTCGCCGACGCCGACAATTACTATGTCGTACGCGCCAATGCGCTGGAGGATAACGTTCGGTTCTACCGTGTCGTCAAAGGCCAGCGCGAGCAACTCGAAGGCGCCAACATCAAGGTCACGGCGAACGAGTGGCACCAGCTCGGCCTCCGTGCGGAAGGCGAGCGATTCACCATCACGTTCGACGGCAAACAGCTGTTCACCGCGACAGACCGGACCTTCACGGCCGCCGGCAAAGTGGCGCTCTGGACCAAGGCCGATAGCGTGACGCGGTTCGATCGTATCGAAATCAAGACGCTGCCATGATGGCCGGATACCTGAGCATCGCGACACCATCCAACATCTCGTTGCTCTATGCTGCGCGCGGCGTTCGCGGCTTCGGCGACGGCTTCGCCATCATCATCCTGCCGGCCTATCTCACCGCGATCGGCTACGACCCCGTGCAGATCGGGTTTGTCGCCACCGCTTCGCTGCTCGGGACGGCGCTGCTGACGTTGGCGATCGGCACAATCGCCGCGCGCTACGATCTGCGGACCTTGCTGCTGCTCGGTGCCTGTCTGATGGCCGGCACGGGGCTGGCATTTCCAAACGTCGAGCAGTTCACCTTTGTTGCGCTGGTCGCGTTTGTCGGCACGGTCAATCCGTCGACCGGCGATCTCGGCGTACTGGTTCCGATCGAGCATGCCATGCTGGCACATGGTGTCGCCGACCAGGAACGAACCCGAACCTTCGCGCGCTACAGCCTGATCGGCGCTCTGTCCATGGCGGCCGGGGCTCTGGCCGCGGCGGCGCCGGATTTCCTGGTGCTGACCGGCATCGACACGCTGAGCGCATTCAAGCTTATGTTCTACGCCTACGCGGCGTTGGGGGTCCTGAGCGCGGCACTTTATAGGCTCCTGCCTCATGCCCATGTGGATGAGGTACGACCGAGCGCGGCGCTCGGGCCGTCGCGCGGCGTGGTCTACAAGCTGTCCGCGCTGTTCAGTCTCGATTCGTTTGCCGGCGGCTTCGTTGTGCAATCGCTGCTGGCGTTGTGGCTATTCGAGCGCTTCGACCTGTCGCTATCCGCCGCGAGCGTGTTCTTTTTCTGGGCGAGCACTGCAAGCGCGTTTTCCTATCCGGTGGCGGCATGGCTGGCGACCCGCATCGGCCTCATCAACACCATGGTCTTCACGCATATTCCGTCGAGCATCCTACTTATCGTGGCGGCGTTCTCGCCAAATTTGTACGTCACGCTCGGCCTGTTGCTGGTGCGTGCTGCGCTGTCGCAAATGGACGTGCCGACACGCACCTCCTATGTCATGGCCGTGGTGACGCCGGGGGAACGCGCAGCCGCCGCAAGCTTCACCGCCGTCCCGCGCAGCCTCGCCTCCGCCATCAGTCCGGCCTTCGCGGGCGTGCTGCTGACAGCGCCATTCACCGGATTGCCCCTAGTGGTGTGCGGTGTGCTCAAGATCGTCTACGATGTGGCGCTGCTCGTTTCATTCGGCGATATGAAGCCGCCGGAAGAGCGAGATCCATAATAGAATACGTCTGCGCGGTTCGCCGGGGAACGACGCTGCAGCCTTCGGGTTGAAAGAGAACGACACGGAGAACACCCATGCGTCTCATTGCTCCGCTCCTCGCCGCCCTCGCTATCGCATCGGCACTCGCAACGCCTGTCCACGCCGACCCATACAAATGGTGCGCCGTGTACGGCGGCTTCGGCAACACAAGGGAAAGCTGCTACTATATGACGCTTGCTCAATGCCAAGCGTCGGTCTCCGGCCTGGGCGGGTTCTGCAAGCCGAGCCCCTGGTACGACGGCAAGCCGGTGCGGACCCCAGAGGACGGGCCGCCGCGCCGTCCCCGCCGATCCTAACGGCAGGGCGCGCTCGAGAGCTTGCCCCTTCCAACCAAATAGCCCGCGTTCCGTGCGGACGCTGGGCTTTCATGCTTAGACGGAAGCCGCAATACCGAATGTAAGACTTGCTTAACGTTAAGGCGAATTTCACGCAATTCTGTCGATTTGAATCAAGACCTCAGACAACCGAGCACGCTGTTTTGAGATGGCGTTGTTAGGGTGCGGAAAGGCAAACGCATCACGATCCGCCGTTGGGGAGGCGAATGGTGGACGCAACGATATCTGCAGGGACGCGATCGGCGCTGTTTGCGCTGTCGTCAATGCAGAATCAGATCAGCGTCATGGAGAACCGGCTTGCTACCGGCAAGAAAGTTAATGCACCGATCGACAATGCAAATTCCTATTTCCTGTCGGCCGGACTCTCGAGCCGGGCCAACGCGATCAACGGGCTGATGAGCGACATCACCAACACGCAAGGTTCTATCGCAGCGGCGAACAATGGCATCGCCGCGATCCGCGCTTTGCTGACCACGGCGCAGACCATCGCCAACCAAGCGCGACAATTCGACGAATCCCCGGTGGTGAAAGTCACGGGCTCACATAGTACTGGATTCGCCCCGACTTCGACGATTGCATCAACGGCTGGAAGCGCGTCACGCCTGAAGGCGGGAGATACGGTTACGGTTGGGGACGGCACCACCACGGCCACGTATGCCGCAGCCAACGGTGACACCATCCAGACATTGCTAGACGCGGTGAATAATACCGGTGGGTTGAACGTCACGGCGGCTTTGAGCGGCGGCGGACAATTGCAATTCACGGCGACGTCCGCGGCAAACATCACGATCGGCGGCAGCCTGGCCGGCGCCGGCCACGGCACCTTGTACGGCATCCTCGGCTTGGACGTCGGCACCGCCTACAATACGGCAAACACCGCTCGGGCGAATTTGGCCACACAGTTTGACGATGTACTGTCGCGAATCAATGAAGTCGCGGCGGACGCAGGTTTCAATGGCGTGAACTTCCTCACCGGTTCTTCGAGCAGGATCAATTTCAACGAGACCGGAACATCGAGCCTCGTCATCAACGGCTCGCCGGCCACATCCAGCGCGCTCGGAGTTGCCGCCAGCACCAACCACTTCGAATTCAACACCGACGTCGACACCGCCGTGAGCAACATCTCGGGCGCGCTGAACTCGCTGAAAACAATCGCGACAACCATCGGGTCGATGTCGACAATCATGCAGACCCGCATGGACTTCAACAAGTCGATGATAAACACGCTCGGCGTCGGCGCCGACGCGTTGACAATCAGTGACGTCAATGAAGACAGCGCCAAGCTCCTGGCGCTGCAAACCCGGCAGCAGATTGCCGCCACGTCGTTGATGCTGAGCAGCAACAACGACAACTCGGTACT
>Ga0207670_10000667_pt1 | contig 18147 bp, 16 predicted proteins | sample KBSS23HmetaG_FD_184339 | JGI IMG/M metagenome (GOLD analysis project Ga0207670, IMG submission 184339) | Switchgrass rhizosphere microbial communities from Kellogg Biological Station, Michigan, USA - KBS S2-3H metaG (SPAdes) (version 2) | ecosystem: Host-associated > Plants > Roots >... | reverse complement strand
GACGCCGCCGAGGAGCGTGAAGATAACTGCCGGCGACGTAGCCATGAACGCGTCGAGTCCTAACCAGAAGGGCGAGTCGGTCAACTTTAGTACGAGCCAACCCTGTGCGACCGCTTGCATCCACGTGCCGATGTTGGAAAGAAACGCGCCGGTCCAGAAAAGACGATAGTCGCGATGTGAGAGCGCACGGAACATTCCGCTACGGCGGGTGACCGGCCTGGCGTCGGTTAGCGGGGCAATCTCGGTGGGCATGAAGTCATAGTCTTAACACTGATCGAGGCCACAAAGAAGCACAAAAGCTCAAACGATCTTGCGCAAGATTGTGTACTGTTGCAGTTCTTGCAGAATAAACGCCGAAGGCGTTCGCTAATTTCAGCCCAAGGTTGGAGCTCAGCGACAACCTTGGGTCACAATTTACAAAAGGCCACTCAACCCTGAAAGGGTTTGCTCCGCAATGAAACCCTTTCAGGGTTGGATATTTTTTATGATCGCTCCCCAGGTTTGTCGCTGACGCTCCAACCCTGGGCTGAAATTAGCGAACGCCTTCAGCGTTATTGTTTGCGGCGCCAGGAGGAGAGGGAGACGCCGGTAGCGCCACGGCGTTCGGCGACGATCTCGGCGAGGATGGCGAGCGCTACTTCTTCCGGGGTCACGGCGCCGATATCCAGGCCGATGGGCGCGTGGATCTTTCGCAGTTGCTCGTCGGGTATCCCGGCCTCGCGCAGCCGTTCGATAACGATCGACGTGCGGCGCTTGCTTCCGATCAAACCAACGTAATCAGGATTGGCACGCACGACCACCTGCATGCACTGCTCGTCTTCGTTGTGACCTCTCGTCACCACCGCAACTGAAACTCCACGACCATTCCCGACCGCGTCCCGCACGGCCGAACTCCAATCGTCAGCCATCACCAGTTCGATCTGTTTCTCGGGAAACTGTTCGCGCTTAACAAATTCAGCGCGGTCGTCAATCAAAGTCGTTTGATACCCGGCGAATGCCGCAAGTCTCGCCAGCGATGCGCCGACGTGACCGGCGCCACAAACGACAAGGCGTGGGGCCGGCTGCAGACGTTCGAACAGCAGAGACGTCTCGCGAGCGGAAGGAAAATCCGGAGCAAAGTCGCTGACGCTGAACAACCGTGTTTCACCATGCGAGGAAAGGAAACGCGCGGCCTGGTCCACTACAATCGAATCCAATGACGCATCGCCGAGACTTCCGGACGTGGCGCCGTCTTTCTGGATCAACAGCTTGGAACCGATACTTCCCGGTCCACTAACTTTGGTAACTACCAGAGCGGTCTCACCGCGCTCCAGTAACTGCTCAATCAACTTTGTGATCGATTTCACTTCGAAGACAGTTTCGACTTATCGAGACCAACTACGGACGCGGCTCGCCGCACGAGCCATAGTGGTCCAACTAAGAGGTAGACAGGGTTCTTAAAGAAGGCAGGTTGATTTCCTTCGATGGCGTGTCCAACAAACTGAAGAATCCAGCCGGCGATAAACAACGCCAACGCCCAGCGCCAGTTGAAAAAGAAAAGCGGCAGCGACACGACAATCATCGGAATGCCGATGCTGTGCGACAGCCTGTTCAGCGGATGCTGATGTTTGGCTTTGTAGTTGGCGAGAAAATCCTGCGACATCAGTTCAACACTTCAACAAAAATGTCCATCGTGCCGCCGCAAACCATTCCTTCTTCACTCGCTTCGTCCGCGGTCAACGAGAAGTGGTGCAACTGCGACTCACCCGAGCGCATGGCTGTTTTAGCCTCGGCCCAAACTTCAGCTTCGATACAACCGCCGCCAACCGTTCCCGCAACTTCTCCGTTTTGGAAGAAGAGCATCTTCGCACCACGTTGCTGCGGCGTCGAGCCACGTGTGTGGGCGACGGTGGCAACTATCACGCGTTCGCCACGTTCGGAAGCTTCATTAATCATGCGATAGAGATCGCGTTGTGGAATGGTCGACATACCCTTGTCCGTCTAAAATTGCTGTTAAGTCTACGCCACCAGTATTAAACTACAAAGCATCATTTCAGGCTTGTCGCAAATGACTTTGTAATGTAAAGTAACGCGCCATTCGTTTCGGACATCTGAGGGCATTATGAACCAGCAGCCAATCCAGCCGGGGCTCACGTTCACTGACAAGTTCAATCTAGTTGCGGGCGTAATCCTGCCCGCTATCGCCATCACAGTCGAAGCCAGCACGCACCTCAGCGCCTCGGTCTTCTTCGATCCGATCCCAACCGCCTGGCACCTGGCGATGGTAATTCTCATGCCGTTGGCCCAGCTCCATGTTTGGTTCACGATTCGTCGTGGCACACCGAACCGCCTCATGCTGGCCGGATTCGTTAACGCAGCCGTTATCGGCATTTCGCTCTTTTATTCCCTTTGTTACCTGCCGTTCGCGCCCGTGGCAGTTCTAACGATATTAATAGTGGTGGGCCTGTTGCCATTGGCTCCCTTCCTGTCATTGATTGCGGCAATCAAGATGCGTCAGCAACTCAGGCGCATAGCAGCCACAACTCCGCGGAAGAATTTTGCGCTCGGGACCAAAGGATTGCTGACAGGTTTGGGCGTAACGGTTGTCGCCATCGGCATGATCGAACTTCAGGCAACGTTAACACGCTACGGGCTACAGATGGCGGCGTCTTCGTCAGCTCAAACCAGGACCAGGGGAATTCGCTTCCTGCGTACCTACGGCAGTCAGGATCAGCTGCTCAAAAGTTGTTACAACCAAGCTCGGAGCACGACTGACATCCTTGGCGATCTATTCTCCACAGAAAATCCGGTAAGCATCGACGAGGCTCGTAAGATCTATTACCGGGTGACGGGTGAAACCTTCGACATGTCATTTCCCCCACGGCGAGTTGCCGGCCGTTTGATACCTCAACAAGTATTCGACTACACGAACGATCAGCGCGGTACCAGAATCGGAGGAAAATTAAATGGTCTCTGGCTGTCCAATTCTAAACTCGAGGGGACGATCGATAGCGATGGGGGCGTCGGCTATCTCGAGTGGACACTCACATTCCAAAACGATTCTAAACGGACGAAAGAGGCGCGCGCTGAGATCCAATTACCGCCGGGTGGCGTCGTTACTCGCGTGACTCAGTGGGATGAAGATAGAGAAATTGAAGCGGTGTTTGGCAACCGTCAAAAGATTCGAGAGGAAGCTCCAGTCAGCTACATACGCGAACCCGTTTTAGTCACAACCGCCGGTCGCGATCGCATCCTGGTCCAGGGTCTCATAGCTGATGAAATAAAATTTCGCCTCGGTATCACTGTGCCGCTGTTGTTGGAATCAAGAAGCAACGTGCGATTGCTGCTGCCACATTTCGAAGGACGAAATTTCCGCATTCCGGATAACGTGAATCACAAGATCTGGTTTGACTCCACGCGGCCGATAGCAACTGAATACGGCGGGCTTTATTACGGTCAGATGCCCAACGAGAAGTTTATGCTGGGTGGCCAGATCACCGATGACGATCTCTCGAGGCCGGAAAGATCACTTTTGATTTCCAGGCTCGATCGCGACACCGGGACCTGGAGTCGTAATCCACTCGATCCCGAAGGCACTATTATTAAGCAGTGGATTGAAGAGCGCACGCCGGCTCATTTGCGCCGCATCGTTCTCGTCGTCGACACGTCGGCATCAATGGCCAATTTGGAACCTGAGATAAATGCCGCGCTCGGAGCGTTGCCGCGCGGAATTGATTTGAAACTTGTTCTCGCCGACGCTGATGAGTTGCATAAGGCTGAACATAACGACTCCATCGGCACAGATCTTGAAGGCGTTTCCGCGCTGCTCGCAACGGCGACGTTCACCGGCGGAGCAGATAACGCGCCGGCGCTGCGAAAGGCATGGGACCTGGCCGCCGAAACGCCTGGCAACAATGCGATAGTCTGGATTCATAATCCACAACTCGTACAGCTTGATTCAATAGAAGTAGTAAAGAATCGCTGGCTGAGCCGGCCTTACGGCCCGTTGCTTTACTCCGTGCAGACTAGTAAAGGCTCAGATGAGATCGTGCAAAGCCTTGATGGAATCAATGAGGTCAAGTCAGTGACCCGCATGGGCACACTGCGCGCGGATCTCGAGCGACTATTTAGACAACTCTCAGGACAGATCAAGACATTTGAGTTCGTCAGGTCTGTAAAGCATGCTGAACTGCCGGAAGATACCGAAGGATATAAAACGTCAGACTCGCTCGCTAAGCTATGGGCCAATGATGAAGTCGTGCGGATCTTAGATGCGCGAGATGAGTCGTTTGGCACCGCCAGCCAGTTGGCCATGCGTTATCAACTCGTGACTTCCGTAACCGACGCAGCAGTTCGGGATGGTAACAAGCGGTCTAATGTTGCTGATACCTCGCCAATCAGCTACGGCATCACATCCGGTGACAGGCTTGAGTTTGAAACTCTACTTCTGGGTGCTGTGCTTCTCTTGATCGCTTTGATCGGCATGAGATATCGCCAGGTAGGTGGCGGCAGTTTCACCGTACGTAGTTAATCTCTACAGCGGGGGCAAGCCTCTCTTCCTGACTTGTTCTATGCTTCAGTTCTTCAAGTACACCGGGGATAGAACAAATCAGGAAGAGGGGCTTGCCCCCGCTGCTGAGGGAATCTTAAACCCTGACGGAGGACCCCGATGGCAACCCCCAGAATGCCAGGCCGCGTTAACGATCGACGGCTCTACATACTCGCAGCAATACTAACTCCCCTGATCGTACTCGCGGGCTTCGCACGCACGTACTATCTCAAACCTTTCTTCGGCACACCCGATCTTCCCGGACGCATCGTTCACCTGCACGGCATCGTGATGACCGCCTGGGTCGTCCTGTTTATCGTCCAAATATCACTGGTAGCAACACGTCGAACGAGGATCCATCAACGTCTCGGCATCCTTGGAGCCGGACTGGCAGCGCTCGTCGTTATCGTCGGCGTGCTGACAGCGCTCTACGCTGCGGCCCGCAGCGCCGCTCCTCCAGGCGCTGATGCGCTGGCTTTTCTCGTCATCCCGCTGGGCGACATGCTGGTCTTTTCCGTGCTCATCGGGCTGGCTCTTTACTTCCGCCGCAAACTTCACGTACACAAACGTCTCATGTTGCTGGCGGCAATCAATCTATTGACTCCGGCAATTGCGCGTATTCCCCTCGACTTCATCATCAACGGTGGACCACTCGCGTTCTTTGGTCTAACAGACTTGTGTTTGCTTGCATGTGTCGCGTTTGACACTTTCAAACATCGCCGCCTGCACCCGGTATTCTTGTGGGGCTCGATATTCATCATCGCGATGCAGCCACTAAGACTGTTGTTGGCAGGGACCGGAGTTTGGATGAACTTCGCGGCGGCGTTAGTTAATCTCGTAAAATAGAAACTATGAAAACCAAAGTTGCTTCATCCGCGATCTTACTTTTGGTAATGACGACAAGCGTATTTGCGCAAACCGCTCCTGACGCAGCCGAGTTAACCAAACTGTTGAACGACTTCCTGGCGGGAGCGTCGCGCAATGACCCTGCCGTTCACGAGCGCTTCTGGGCCGACGACTTGATCTACACACGTTCAGCAGGCCGTCGAGTAAACAAAGCTGAGATTTTGCACGACCTGCGCAATGAGCCCGCTCGGAAGCCCACCGATCCGAAAACGATCTACACCGCCGAAGACATTCGCATTCAGCAATACGGCGACACCGCAGTGGTAGCTTTTCGTTTGGTCGCAACTACTGAAACATCCGATACCAGGCACGTCGCGAACCTGCTCAACAGTGGCACGTTCGTGAAGCGAAATGGGAAGTGGCAGGTGGTGAACTGGCAGTCAACGCGCATGCCTTACGCTGAAGCGGATATCAAGCCTGGAGCCGAAGCAGTTGACCGTCTGATTTTTGACTCGATGCGCAGAGCGGACGTCGACAAGCTCACCGAACTTACCGATCCAAACTTTATCTGGATACAGGGAACCAGCCAGATAACTCGTCAACAGATGCTTGACGGCGTGCGTGCGGGAAAATTGAAGTACGGAAAGATGGACTCAGAAAGGCCGAGTGTTTCAGTCTACGGCGGTGGCGACACGGTCGTCGTTCGTGGTTCGTTAACATCTCCCACCGCAACTCATTACACCTTAACCCTGAGCAACCAGGTCGGAGGCTGGAAAGCCGTCGCCCTCCACACGACGAACTAAGGCTTAGCCTGCGACAGCAGGTACGCTAAGGGGTGTTGTGCCCGGAACCTGCGAAGCAGGTAACGCTAATGGATATTGTGCCCGGAACCTGCGAAGCAGGTGGCAGAATAAAGCCTGGGGCGCAAGCCCCAGGTGATGATTAAAAATAAAACGTTTGAGCCCGCGAAGCGGGCGACAGCGCTGCCGCCCGCTTCGCGGGCTCAATGTCTATTTTTTCATTGCGATCCTGGGGCTTGCGCCCCAGGCTTTATTCTGCCACCTGCTTCGCAGGTTCCGGGTACAAAGCTTTTAAGCGTTACCTGCTTCGCAGACTCTTCTTCGTTACCTACTTCGCAGGCTCTTTCTTAAGGCTTGCGTGGCTTTTCCTTCGGGTCAGTCGTAGCTGGCTCGGCGTCCAGTTGGTCGCGGAGTTGACTGACTTTCGCTCGCAGGAGATCCACTTCAGCATCAGCATTCGCAACCGCCGTTTCCAAACGCGCTTTGCTTTGCTCGACCAGCTTCAACTGAGCCGTGACCCTAGATTTCTCACCTTCGAGCTGTTTCTTCCGAGCGTCACGAGCCGCTTCAGGACGCGTGCTTCCATACCCAGCCGTCGAGTTCTCGATATTCTCCGGCCTTAAAGCAAAATCAATCTGCTCCAGCGTCGCTTCGAAATTCGCAATCTTCGCCTGGACGTCTATCAACTGCGAGCGCAACTGCTCAGCCCGTTGTTCCGCCCGAGTCAAACGCTCCATCTCACGCTGGTACTTATCGTCGTCCTGCATCTTCGACAGCTTGTCATTCAGCTTGTTCACCTGGTTCGAGAGCGTGGTAATGGTCTGCTGCATGTTCTCTGGCTCGGGTGAGGCTGCAGGCGTTGCCGCTTTAGTTTCAGTCGACGACGCGGGTTCCTGTGCCTCGGGGTCGTCAGTGCTGATGATCTTAACGTCACCAGTCGTCGTTTCAGTTTGTGCCGATTCGGGAGGCGCGATTGGCGGATTTGTAATTACAGGCCGGGGCGCTGCCGGCGTGGCTCGCCTGGTGCGCTTTTTCCTGCGCGTCTGAGCCTCGCCCTCAACCAGGCAGAAGCTGACGATCAGGCAAAAGGCCACGATCAACTTGATGTAACTACGAATCCTGCTCGGCATTGTGGTGCTCCTTTTCGAGGCTGGCTCTAAGATACCCCGCTATCCAGATGCCATCAAGTTCCATCCAGATGCTTCACGCTTTCACGACCACTACCGAGCACTGTTCCAAAAACTTACGCCCGCCGCGCCACCACCTCATAAAGCGCGTTTTTGAAGAACAAACGCTTCAGTCGATCGCCGGCATGCCTGGGCGGTTGCTTGCGCGCACGTGCCCTCGTCTCCTCGATATTGCTCCTGGCGCTCAAAATCTGTAGCGGCAAGTTCTGAAACAAATCTTCAGCAGCTTCGAGCGTCAGGTGTGTCGTGTGGTCGGCAAACGGACCGATTTCAAACGGAATGCCGGCTGCTCGCCAGCTCGCATGCACACCCGCCGCGACTGCGTAAACGCGATGATGAACGTTCACCGTGAAATAGAGTAAGCCGCCGGGCACGAGAATCCGCGCCAGTTCACTGACAATCCGTTTCGGCGACTCCGCATGATCGACAACGTTATCGCAGAGCACTACGTCGAAACTTCCATCCGCAAACGGCAGCGACTCACCAACCGCCGCTACGGTTTGAGCGCCGCGTTGCCACCGGGGAAAGAAGTTTCCATAACTTACCGCCAGCGGATCGACACCGATTCCATGCTGTGATCCGAAACAAAAGATCAGCCCATGCGCGCCACTCCCGACTTCAATCACACGCGCATCGGGCTTGACCGGCTGAAACGTCTCGAGCAGATCGCGCACGCGTCGAGACGTGCGCGTCATCGCGGTAATGATCTCCTCTTCGCGCCCGCGAACGTGTTCCGCCTTTAGTTGCTGGTAGGCGAGTTGACGCTCGAGCGCTCTTTGAGCAAGCTTCCTGCGCGTCTCATCTTTCCAGGCCATCTTCTTTTGTGCTTTTTGTGCCTTTTTGTGGCTAATCTAAAAAGGCTGGATTTTGAAGCTAATGTCGGCTGCCGGCGCCGCACTCGTCAGTGCCTCGATACGCATCAGTTGCGCTCCCGCTTCGGCATACTCACGGGCATTCTCAAGCGTTATCTTCCCCGCGCACTCAATCGCGATCGAGCTCGACAACTCCCGCGCCAGCGCCGCTAGTTGACCAAACGCCGGCACGTCGAGATTCTCGATCACAATCACATCAGCTCCGGCTGTAACAACTTCTCTCACTTCATTCTCAGTCGACACCTCGACCGCGACTTTATGCAGGTAACCCAACTTCTCTTTCGCCGACTTCACCGCGCCTGTCACGCCACCGAGAATCGAAACATGATTCGACGTCACCATCACGCCGTCGTCCAAACCGAACCTGCTGTTGTATCCGCCACCGAGTTCGACGGCGTATCGTTCGAGCAGACGCAATCCGGGTGTCGTCGCGCGCGTATCTGCTATCAAAGCGCCCGTGCCTTCGACTGCCTTCACGTACTTGTCTGTCAGCGTGGCGATGCCTGAAAGTCGCTGCATAAGATTCAGCGCCACTCGTTCGGCGGAGAGCATCACATCGGCAAACCCGACCATCCGCGCAATCACCTTGCCTGACTCGACCGGCTCGCCGTCGGAAACAAACGCCTCGAGTTGTTGTTGCGAGTCGAGTGTTAGAAAAACTTCCTCCGCTGCTTCAAGACCTGCGACGATCATGTTCTCGCCTGCAACGAAACGCGCGCGAGCACGCGTGTTGCGAACGACGATCGACTGTGTGGTGATATCGCCGCGTCCGAGATCTTCACGCAGATAGATACCGATTTGTGAGTAGAGTGCGCCTTCGTCGATCCAGTTCATTGCAGGTTCTCGACTGTCTGCTGAAGTTGAGAGGACTGTTGAGCGATGGCGGCGATGCGATCGCGCACTTCGTTGACACGCTCAACCGGGGCTCGCGACACGAAGTTGGGATTGCCGAGTTGTGCCTCGAGCTTTGCGGCTTCCGCTTGCAGTTTTTCCTGTTCGCGTTGCAAACGCCGGCGCTCCTGTTCGAAGTCGATCAGACCTTCAAGCGGGACGGCGAGCTCAGCACCGCCGGTTAACACCGCACGAGCCGAGGCCTTCGGTGCTTCGAGACGATCGCTGATAGAGATTTCAGACGCGCGTACGAGACGCGCGATCTGCTCGCGTCCCGACTCGAAAACGCGGCGGAGATTCTCGTCAGGAGAGGCGACAACGATATTGATGCGCTCGCCCGGTTTGATATTCATCTCGGAACGAATGTTTCGCACGCGTGAGATCAACTCGATGATCGCCTGCATTGCCGACTCTGCAGTTTCGTCGATCAGAGCTGCTTGTGCTTCCGGATAAGCGGTCAACATCACTGTCGGCTCAGCGCCTTCGTACGCCGCGTGCAGACGCTTGTCGCCAGGTAAGCGCTGCCACAACTCTTCAGTGATGTAAGGCATGAACGGGTGTAATAGCCGCAGCGCTTGTTCGAGCACGATAAGCAATCGCGTGCGAGCTTCTGTGCGTGCAGCGGTCTCTTGTTCGGCAGTGACGTCGGCCTTTGCGAGTTCGATGTACCAGTCGCAAAAGTCGTCCCAGAAAAAGTGATACAGCGACTGCACCGCTTGATGAAACTCGTAATTATCTATCGCCGCATTCAGGTCCTGGGCAGTTTTGTTCAGCCTTGAGACGATCCAGCGGTCGTGAAGCGCGGTACTCTGCTCGAGTATCTCCGGTTTGACTTCCGCGCCTTCCGAATTGAGTAAACAGAACCTCGCCGCGTTCCAGATCTTGTTGGCGAAGTTGCGATACGACTCGACTTGCTTCTCGTTCCAACGAGTATCGGTGCTGCCCACCTGAGCCAAGGTGAGACGCGTTGCATCGACACCGAACTTGTCGAACACGTCGATCGGATCCACGCCGTTCATCTTCGTCTTCGACATGCGCTGGCCCTGCGCGTCGAGGATTGTTCCGGTGATGAAAACGTCGTCGAACGGCCGCTCGCCGATAAACTTCATCCCCATCATCACCATGCGCGACACCCAGAGGAAAATGATGTCGCGCGCGGTCACTAACACCGACGTCGGATAGAACGTTTTCAGATCGTCAGTGACGGCCGGCCAGCCGAGCGTCGAGAACGGCCACAATGCGGAGGAGAACCAGGTGTCGAGCACGTCCGGATCCTGCGTCAGTTCGCTCGTACCGGCCTTCTCGCGCGCCTCTTCTTCCGATCTGGCCACGATAGTTTGACCGTCAGGCGTGTACCAGGCGGGGATCTGGTGTCCCCACCAAAGTTGTCGCGAGATGGTCCAGTCGCGCAGGTTTTCGAGCCAATCTGTATATACCTTTTTATATGTCTCAGGCACGAACCGCGGTTTCTGTTTGCGCGCCATCAAGTCGAGCGCGAGATCGCGCAGTTGGTCCATCTTCATGAACCACTGCGTCGAGATGAGGGGTTCGATGACAGTCTTGCAACGCTCGCACTTAGAGATTGAGAACTCGTAGTCAACTACTTTCTCCAAAAGACCGAGAACTTCGAAGTCCTGGATTACTTTCTCGCGGGCCTGGTAGCGATCGAGTCCGGCGAAGTCGGTGCCGGCATCAGCAGTCATCTTTGCGTACGAATCGATCACGACTACCTGCGGCAGATCGTGACGCAGTCCCATCTCATAGTCGTTTGGATCGTGAGCAGGCGTGATCTTTACCGCGCCGGTTCCAAACTCTGGATCGACGTACTCGTCAGCAACGATCGGAATCTCGCGATTGGTGAGTGGCAGGAGAACGGTCTGGCCCACCAGATCGCGATAGCGTTCATCTTTTGGATTTACGGCGACGGCAGTATCGCCGAGCATCGTTTCCGGTCGCGTGGTTGCGACTGTGACGCGCCGGTCACTGTTTTTGATCGGATACTGTAGGTAATAGAGTTTTCCGGCTTGCGGCAGTTTCTCGACTTCGAGATCGGAGAGCACGGTCTGATCCTGCGGGCACCAGTTAACGATCCGGTTGCCGCGATAGATCATTCCCTCGTCGTACAGTCGCACGAATACTTCGCGCACGACCTGCGAAAGATCTTCGTGCATCGTAAACTTCTCGCGCGACCAGTCGACCGAGGCGCCTTCGCGACGCATCTGCACCGTGATCTGCCCGCCCGATTCGTGTTTCCATTGCCAAACTCGCTCGACAAACTTCTCACGCCCGAGATCGTGGCGCGACTTCCCTTCCTTCTTCAGCGCGCGCGAAACCATCAACTGCGTAGAGATTCCGGCGTGGTCCATCCCCGGCAACCAGAGAGCGCGATACCCGCGCATCCGCTTGTGCCGCGTCATCACATCCATCAGCGTGTGCTGAAGCGCATGGCCCATGTGCAACGAGCCGGTAACGTTTGGAGGCGGAATGACAATGCTGAACACCGGCGCCTTCGGATCTCGATTAATCTCCGGCGCAAAAAATCCATTCTTCTCCCACCTCTCGTAATGGTCCTTCTCCGCCTCTTTGGGGTCGTACTGTTTGGGAATCTCCATGCGTAATCTGTGCTTTTCTCAGTTTGAAACGAAAAACCACAGTCTACGCCAGACGATGTGGAAAGTTCAAAACAGCAACGTTAAGGCGTGCTCGTGCAGTTGCATTAAAACAATAACGCCGAAGGCGTTCGCTAATTTCAGCCCGAGGTTGGAAGCGTAGCGACAACCCCGGGTAAGAATCCCAAAAACTCGCCTTCAACCCTGAAAGGGTTAAAAGCGCGAAAGGAATTGAAGGCGGAGAAACCCTTTCAGGGTTAACAAATCATTTTCGTAATCTGTCCCAGGGTTGTCGCTTGCGCTCCAACCCTGGGCTAGAATTAGCCAACGCCTTCGGCGTTATTCTTTCCAAACATTTCCAATTTGAATCCGGCGTAAACTGTGAATATGACCAACAAAGAGATTCAAGGCCTACCTCGACAAATTCCAGATGACGACTCACTTCAAGATATTGCACGTGAACTGGATTTATAGTAGCTGTTCGACAGGGCTTATCTGAGCTTGATAATGGGGACAGCATTCCAATCGAAGAAATTGAGCAAGAACTTCCGTCATGGATTATCAGATAAGACCTAACCTCAAAACGAAAGCAGGTGACCCGTGAGTCACCTGCTCGATAAGCGAATATGTAAAACGATCTTACTTCGCCTTTTCTTCCAACTGCTGCTTGATCAGCAGCTCCGCAAGATCGGGAACGACTTCCCATGCGATTTCGCGGACCACTTTGTCGGACATCATCTCGACAACGCGGCGGGCGATGGCGTCAATCATTTCGGGTGACAGGGAATCAGCGGTGATCGGAGCAGAGGAAGCGACCGCTGGCTCGGGTGTCGCTATCACCGGCTCCGGCTCGGGTTCCACTACGGCGACGTCGTGTATATCAGACGCGTACAGAACTTCTTGCGTGTCTGCAAACGCGGAGTGAATCTCCGGCTGGTAAGTTGATTCATACGACGCAGTCGCCACCGCTTCCTTCACCTGCGGCTCGACAAACGTTCGCATCGGCGTCGCTGCGTAAGCAGGCTCGGCGACATCACTCGGTTCCTCATCGAGATCCAGTACAAAGTCATCATCCGGAGAGCTGGCGCGCACTGGCTCAAACTCACCAAGGTCCAACAGCACGTCTGAATCGGTTGGAGAATCGTTTCGTGTTTCCGGTTTCATTGTCTCCTCACGTGGTAACGATTCCGTTGCGGCAACCGGCTGTTCCACCTCGGGTTCATACTCTCTGAGCGCATCCTCGAGCGGCAATGTATCCGCCGTCGTCACTTCCAGGTCGTGAATGTCCATCAGCTCTTCTTCTTCCGGCTCTTCAACCTTCGGAAGCTCGGCAGTTGGACGCTCTTTCTCAACCGGCGGGCTTGTCACAAGGGCCCCCACCCGGTCGATCAGTCGTCGTATCGATGAAAATGGTTTGGTCAAGATGTCATCCGCGCCAACTCTGCGCGCCTCCGCTTCGTCGAACGGCTCAAACGAGCCTACGAGCAGCACTACGGGAATGTGTTTCAGCTTCTCGTTTGTTTTGACGTATTCGCAGACCTCGTAGCCATTGGGAGAGGGCATGAAGACGTCTGCGAGGACTATGTCGGGTTCAACTTCCAGGAGCTGATCAATGGCCTCACGGCCACTGCCGACCGCCACGACTCGCACACCTTCGTCAGCGAACGTAAGGTCGATAACTTTCTGAATGGTGGCCGAATCGTCGGCAAGTAGGAGTTTGCGTCCAGCTAGCAAAGCTAATCCCTTTAGCTGAATTGCACCATCGGCGGGGCCAAGTGCGTATGCACGGATGGCGCGGGCATGTCGTCACGAAGCGGGCCTCGGAAGAGGCCCTAAAAGAACCTAACACCCACGGTAAGGGGCAGTCAAGAGTTTGTTTTAGGCGGCTTTGCTGCTAAGGGCCGGAGACAGTGATGTCGTCGGGGGTGTTGGGTTTGCCGTCCGGGCCGAGGGAGCGAAGAGAGTAGCGGTCCTGTTGGCCGTCGTATTGATAGGGGCGGTGCCAGGGGTCGACGCGGATTATGCGCGTCAGATAGCGTGGGCTGAGGTGATCGATCAGGACCGATTCTTTGTCGGAAACGACGAAATGGCCGCGGTCGCGACGGAAGTCGCCGAGGGCTTTGGCGATGGTTGACAGGTCTTCATTTGCCGCGGAGCGTTTGACTTGATCGATAGCGATTGGAACGTCACTTACGTTTGCCCAGTCGCGCGTACCGCTTTTGAACTCCGTCACACGCCAGCCCTGCGCATCGCGGGTTAAACGAAAGTCAACCTGAACAAGTGCCGTAACGAGCGCCGAAGACTCCGAACCAAGAGATAGCCCAAACGGCGAGACTTCCTTGATCCTCACATCGTCTGACGGCAGCGTGACACCAAACAGCGCTGCTACAAGACAACGCGCGCGCTTAGTCGTGAGGTGTGTACTAATCTGCAATCGCCCGTCACACTCCCCTGCAGGCAACTCAACCCTCGCCGCGCTCGCAATCACTTCCAATTGCTCCCACCGATCCTGACCAGTTCTGATCTCTCTTAACTGCCAGTGACCTTCGAGAAGTCGCAGCCGAAAGACCGCCTGAATCTCAGCATTGACCTCTGCGCTTTCATTGCCGCTCAAGTTAACGGACTCAACACGAACCGCGCTGCCGGGCAGAGACCATCCCGCCATCGTCTGGATAGCTTTGCGAGCCTGGTTGCGACTGAGATCGGCGCGGGTGGGAATGGGACTCACAAGCGCGAGCAAAAGAGCTGCAATCAAAAGTCTCATGAGTAACTATTCAGCAGTCTTTGTACCAATCAACATCTGCAACATGATCTGTAATTGCGCAGTTGTGAAGGGCTTCGGCAAGAATACACACGCGCCCGCGGTAAAGCTGTCGGAAGAGAGCTTTGGATCCTGCTCGGCCGTCATCATCATCACCGGAATTCGTTGCAGGCGGTCTTCCGATTTCATGTAACGCACCAGTTCCGGTCCGGAGATATGCGGCATGACGACGTCGAGGATTGCGGCCGTGAAGTTAGGATCACTCTGCAATATCTTGTAAGCCTCGCGCCCGTCGCGCGCCGTCACCACGCTGTAGTTTTCTTTCTCGAGAATGGTAGCGATCAGTCGCAGAATTGCCGGATCGTCGTCTGCCACCAGCATACGCCGTTTTTCTGTTTGGTTTGTAAGGGTGTTGTCCATGTGAGTGTGTTTCTCTTTTTACTAAACTTCGACTGCGCGGCAACTCTCGCCCGCTTGCGTCGAGAGCTCCGCGGCCAGTTTGATCGCCGCCACCATGCTCGAATGTTCCGCCAGTCCTTTGCCCGCGATGTCAAACGCAGTGCCGTGATCGACGGAAGTCCGGATGAACGGCAGTCCCAGCGTAACATTAACGGCCTCGCCAAACGACAAACATTTCACGGGAATCATTGCCTGGTCGTGATAACAAGCGACCACAGCGTCAAATTCTCCGCGCGAGGCGCGCAGGAAAACGGTGTCCGCCGAGTATGGCCCGTGCACGTTGATATCATCCTCACGGCGCGACGCTTCGATGGCCGGCATGATCTCCGACGCCTCTTCAACTCCGAACAAGCCACCCTCAGCGCCATGCGGATTTAACGCCGCAACCGCAATTCGCGGACGCTCGATGCCCCAGCGCTGAAGCTCACGATGAGTTAGACTGACGACCTTCATCACGCGATCGCGTTCGACCATCCTGATCGCTTCAGCCAACGGAACGTGCGTCGACAGTAAAACGATGCGCAGGTTCGCAGCGACAAACGCCATCGCATACTCCTCGGCGCCGGTGAGATGAGCGAGAAACTCAGTGTGACCGGGAAAACTATAACCGCCGAGAAACAGCGCGCGCTTATTAATAGGAGCAGTGGCGATCGCGTCGATGTTGCCCGCCGCGCACAACTCCACCGCGGCTTCAATATAACCGCCGGCGGCTTTACCCGCAGCGCCTGACTCGATCCCGGGCTCGATAAAACCGCTGATGTTGTCGAGATGATAGATGACCGGCTCGGAAAGTTCGTCCGGAAAAGTTTCTCCAACACGAATGATGTCGTAGCCGGATTGAAGATCGAGTGTGCGTGCCGTGTGAGCGAGCAACTGTGCGTCGCCGATTATTACCGGCACGCAAACTCGTTTGATTTCATCTTCCGCAACCGCTTTGAGAACGACCTCCGGCCCAATCCCGGCAGGGTCTCCCATCGTGATGCCGATGCGCGGCAAAACTCGCCTGGGTCGAGGTCCCGGGTTTGTTGAGCTTTGTTCTGAGTGTCGCATTGCTTGAGGCGACGCACTGTTGTCCAGGGCGAGACTCAGGGCGAGACTGCGCTATTACCCCAGCTAGGCGGTGGCGTTCTCAACACGCTCGTCAGCCTTGTAGATGTACTTAATGTTCCGTTTGAGAATGAGAAGATTCGGTGCACCCTTGCGGTTGACCTTGAGAGCGCCTCGATCGTACCACTCGATTGTGCCTTCAATCTCTTCACCGTCCAATAGAACAATGACCATCAACGTATGAGCATCGATCTGTTTCTTGTAATAAAAGATCTCCGCGTTAGTTTCGTTGGGAGGCGGAATTCTTTTCTTAACCTGGACCGGCGCATGCTGTTGCGGAGCGCGTTCACGCTCCCTACCTTCATTTGAGGCGCGGGAACTCCCATTCGAACGCTCTCTGGGCTGCGGAATTTCTCGGGCTTTGCCTTTCACTTCCGCAAGTGTGGTTCTGATGAGTTTACGATTCACGTGATTATTACCTCCAAAAATCTATGACGGGTTTTCACCCGCTCGAGAACTACCGATGTATAGGCACAGGGCTTAGATGTTTAGATCAGTGTCAAAGCTCTCGCAGGCGGCGGCCCATCCGAGGAGAGGAACGAAACATTACCCGTAATGGAATTTCCTGCAAGGAATGTGCGTATGCTACACAACAAGAGCAGAAAAAGCAAAGGAGAAAACCATGAGTATTTCAAAGACTTACATGCAAGAAACTATGCAAGTCGCAGTGCCCTTTTCCTTACAACCACAAAGACACGAAGACACAAAATAAATTACTGAATTTGTGCCTTCGTGTCTTTGTGGTTGGACTCTTGTCTAGTCCGCCTTTTTGCGAATGAACGTTGGAACGTCGAGATCGTCAACACGCGGATTTGACATCATGGGTCTCGGGAGATCGTCGGCCGGCCGGGCTACGAAACGTGGTGGCGGCGCGGGAATCGCTGTTGTCGCAGCGGCAGACGCAACTGATGTGACCTCTCTGTCAAATCCGGTCGCGATGACCGTGATCCTCATTTCGTCAGTAATTGTTTCATCGATCACTGCACCAAAAATTATGTTCGCATCGTCGTCAGCAGACTCACGAATGATCGACGAAGCAGCATTCACTTCAAACAACGTGAGGTCGGGTCCGCCGGTGATGTTGATCAAAACACCTTTGGCGCCCTGGATCGTCGCTTCTTCGAGAAGCGGCGACGAGATCGCCTGCTGGGTCGCTTCGATAGCGCGGTTCTCTCCAGTAGCTCTTCCGGCACCCATCAAAGCCATACCCATTCCCTGCATGATCGACTTCACGTCGGCGAAGTCGAGATTGATCAAACCAGGCACGGTGATCAGATCGCTGATACCCTGCACTGCTTGTCGCAACACGTCGTCGGCAACTTTGAACGAGTCGGCGAGCGAGACTCCACGCTCAACGGTGTGCAGCAGTCGCTCGTTGGGAATCGTGATCACTGTGTCGACGCACTCGCGCAACTCTCGCAATCCCTGATCGGCCTGTTGCATGCGACGGCGACCTTCGAAGTGAAACGGCTTCGTCACCACTGCAACTGTCAACGCATCAAGCTCGGTTGCGAGTGACGCGATGATCGGCGCGGCGCCTGTACCGGTGCCACCGCCGAGACCTGTAGTGACAAAAACCATGTCGGCGCCTTCGAGTACTTCGATGATCTTGTCAGTGTCTTCGAGGGCTGCTTCGCGACCGACGCCGGGATCGGCACCGGCGCCGAGTCCTTTCGTCAGGCGACTGCCGAGCTGGATCTTGATCGGCGCGCGCGAACGCTTCAACGCCTGCAAATCTGTGTTGGCAACAAGAAACTCGATGCCTTCAATGCCGGCTTCGATCATGCGATTGACGGCATTGCTGCCACCACCGCCGATGCCGATCACTTTTATCCGCGCACCGGTGAGTGGCGGATCATCATCAATGAAAATATTAATGCCTGTTCCCGGTTGACGAGTGTCCGGTGTCATAGTCATGTCCTCTCTTCCAAAACGGGATGGCTTCCAAGGCCGCTTCCTTCTATGTTGGGTTTCTTGAGCCATCGGCATCGATATCTTGCGGACAATATCTTGTGCAACCGGGGCGCAAGCATACAACAACTTGTCAGAAAATACTACCGAATCTATTTCGAAAACGTGACACAAAG
>Ga0207670_10000666_pt1 | contig 18183 bp, 7 predicted proteins | sample KBSS23HmetaG_FD_184339 | JGI IMG/M metagenome (GOLD analysis project Ga0207670, IMG submission 184339) | Switchgrass rhizosphere microbial communities from Kellogg Biological Station, Michigan, USA - KBS S2-3H metaG (SPAdes) (version 2) | ecosystem: Host-associated > Plants > Roots > Rhizosphere... | reverse complement strand
GTGGCCGCGCGGGTGGACGTGGAGCTGGCGGTCACCGCTTCCGGCTCGCTCGGGCCGCCCGCCGAGCCGGACGATCCGTTCGAGAACGTCTACCGGCTGACGCTCGTCAACTACCAGCAGGGGATCGCCTGGCGCCGGCCGCGCGCGGCGGTGCTCGCCGCGGCCGCGAAGCGCGGAGCCCTGCCGGCGGCGGCTCGCCTCGCGATCACCGTGCCACCCGACACCAGCATTTACGTGGGCCGCACCTGGATCAAGCTCGCGATCCAGAAGACGGGCTTCTACGCGGTCAACTTCTCGCGCCTGCGCGGGTTCGCGCTGTTCGATCCGACCTCGCCGGCGCCGTTCGACAGCCTGCGGCTCTTCACCTGGCCTGGGCGCACCGTGCTGCCCGAGGACAGCTACTGCGACTCGTGCGACTACCGCGAGGTGGCCATCAAGAAGGTGCTCGACGTGAGCACGGACAAGGATCATCCGGGCGGCGACGGTCCGTCGGACGGCCTGTTCAAGGACAACAATGATTCTTTCTACTTCTTCGCGCAGGGGCCCGACGGCTGGGAGAGCGACATGGATGCGTCGCGGCCGGACACAAACTTCATCACCCATCCATACGAGAAGAGCAGCTTCTACTACCTGACGGTGGCCACGGACTCGCTGCCGGTGACGACGAGGCGCTACCCGGTCCCGCCGCAGCGGATCGGCGCCGGGCCCGGCACGCAGCGCTCGGTGAAGCCGAATCCGCTGGGCGGCGAGGCGCCGATGACGAACGTGGCCGGTCGTGTGCACTACGAACAGGACAACGAGTTCTGGCCCGACGCCACCGCCATCCGCACCACGCTGGTGTGGGAGAAGTGGTTCTGGCTGAGTCTCACCTCGGGGCAGAGCTTCTCCGACAGCCGCGACCTGCTCGACGCCGACACCACCCAGACCGCACGGCTGCGCCTGCGCCAGTGGGGGCTCTCCGACAACCACATCACCCTCGTCGACCCCTGCGACATCGACGATATCGACCACCTCTTCAACCTGTCGTACAACTCGGTGACGTTCCCGCAACGCAAATGGAACGGGCAGACCGCGGCCGGCGGCGGGGCGCAGACGTTCGACACCTCGGGCGTGTTCCTCAAGCGTCGCAGCAATCGCATGTCGATGTCGGTGCCGACGGTCGGGTTCGATCCGACCTGTCCCGGCCGTGTGGACCGCAGCGGCCTCGCGTTCTACGAGGTCTACTACGAGCGGCTGCTCCAGCCGGCGGGCGATGCGATCGATTTCCGCACCCACCCGGTCGTGGGCACGTTCAAGTTCGACATCGGGCCATTCGCGCACGACTCGTCCAGCTACGTGCTCGACATCACCGATCCCCTGCGCCCCGTGCAGCTCGACGACGCGGAACACAACCGCGGACCGGCCGGGGTCACGATCACGTTCGCCGACACCCAGTCGGTGTCGCACCGCTACGCCGTCGTGCCGGACTCGATCATCCAGATCGCGATCCTGCCCGCGAGCGCGATCACGGACGCGCCGTTCACGAGCCGAGACAACCTGCGCAGCCCGACCAAGGAGGCGGACTACCTCGTCATCTACTTCGACGAGTTCAAGGCCGCGGCCGAGTCGCTGGCGACCTGGCGCGAGAGCCATCTGCCGCTCATCGCGACGCCCGCGCCCCACATCTCGCTCGCCGTGCCGATCTCGGCGATCTACGACCAGTTCTCCGGTGGCCGCACCGACCCGGGCGCGATCCGGAACTTCCTGCGCGCGGCCTCGGGCTGGTCGCGCCGGCCGCTCTACGTGACGTTCCTGGGCGACGCCTCGTTCGACTTCAAGAACAACACCGGCCGTGCCACGCCGGGGCTGCCCGGCTGCCTGCTGCCGACGTTCGAGAACAACTTCGACGACAACTTCGCCATCCGCCGGCAGTATGCGACCGACGACTGGCTCGTGAACGTGGACGACCCCGACACCGTGGTGCCCGACTACCTCACGGGCCGCATCCCGGCCAGCGACCCGGCCTCGGCGGTCGCGGTGGTGACGCAGAAGGTGCTGGCCTACGAACGCGCCGCGCCGTTCGGCGAGTACCGGAACTCACTCGTCCTGCTGGCGGACGATGACGCCCAGGGCGAGAAGTGCGACCCGCTGACGTGGACGCACGTCGCGCAGACGACCGGGCTCGACCAGTTCCACACGCCGCCGCACATGGACCGCGATTACGTCTACCTGCACACGTTCGAAAGCGGACCGGGCAACACGAAGCCGGGTGCTCGAAACGAGCTGTTCAAGCAGCTCAACGCCGGCACGGACATGTTCAACTACGTTGGGCACGGCAGCCCGTTCAAGATGACGGACGAGGGCGTGTTCCTGGATTCGGACGCCGGTACGCTCACGAACGGCCTGCGCCAGTCGCTGCTGGTCGCGGCGTCGTGCGACGTGGGCAAGTTCAACGACCCGAGCGTCCAGAGCCTGGGCGAGCGCATGGTGCTGTCGACGACCGGTGGCAGCATCGCGGTGATCTCGGCGACCGAGCAGGCGTTGAGCGGCCTGAACGGCGCGCTCAACAACGTCATGTACGACACGATCTTCGAGCGCGACACGCTCAGCGTGGCGGGCCACCTGCTGCCGAGCAACGGCCAGTACCACGTGCCGATCTCGGCCGCGCTGCTCGTGGGCAAGTCCGACCCCAGCCTGCAGGGGCAGAACAGCCAGAAGTACCAGCTGATGGGCGATCCGGCCACGCTCCTGAACCTGCCGCGGCTGTGGGCCGACCTGACGCTCACCGACGAGGCCGGCGCGCCGCTCACCGTGCTCGCGCGCGGCTCCACCGTGCGCTTCGAAGGCCAGGTGCTGCACCATCCCGGCGGCCCGCCGGTGACGATGGACGGCGTTGCGAGCATCCTCATCGAGGACTCGGCGCCCACGCTCATGACACCGAACGACGCCGTGTGCTTTGCGTCGTCGATTCCCTACGTGTTCAGCGCCGGGCCCATGTACCACGGCGACGTCACGCTCGCGGCGGGGCACTTCAGCGGGCGCTTCGTGGTGCCGCTCGATGCCGCGACCGGGACCAAGGGCCGCCTCCGCGCCTACTTCAGCGGCCGCGAGGCCGCGGTCGGCGAGACCGATGGCGCCGGCGCGCGGCCGGTCACGGTCGCCACGGGCGTGCCGGACTCCAGCGACGCCGAGGGCCCGCGCATCACGCTGTCGTTCGTGGGCGGCTCGACCAGCGTGCGGCCCGACGCGACGCTGCAGATCAACCTCTTCGATGACCACGGCATCATGACGACCGGGCACGCGCCGCAGAACTCGATCATCGTCACCGTGGACGAGAACACCACGTCGCGCGTGGACGTGACGCAGTCGTTCCGCTACGCCGCCGACTCGTACCAGTCGGGCGCGGCGAGCTTCCAGCTCCCCGGCCTGGCCGCGGGGGCCCACAAGGTCTCGGTGCAGGCCGCGGACAACCTCGCCACCGGGTTGAACGCCGTTCAGCACCGCTCGCGCGCCTCGCTCGACTTCGAGGTCGTGAACACGCCGACGCTCCGGGTGGAGCGCACGTTCATGTTCCCGAACCCGGTTCGCTCGGGCGGCGCCGGCAGCGGCGGGGTGATCGTGGTCGACGCCCCGGGCGATTCCATCAACGTCCTGATCCGCATGTACACGGCCGCCGGGAAGCTCATCCGGGAGCTCCGCCACATGGGGGGGATCGGCCAGGTCCAGGTGCCGTGGGACGGCCTCGATGACGAGGGCGACCGCCTCGCCCAGGGTACTTACCTCTATAAGGTGTACGCCGGTATCCGGCAGGCCGATGGCAAGACGAGCCCGCGCCAGAACGCCACCGCGCAGGGCCGTTTCGTCGTCCTCTCCCCATGACCCCGAGCTCCCGGTCGAACCGGGAAACCGGATTTCGGAACCGCCCGTCGGCTATCGGGGTAGTACTCCGGTCCAGTACTCTGCCCGGTCGCCGGGCCTCTTCAAGATAGGAGCCACCACATGCGTCGTTTGTGCACCACCGTCGTCCTCGCCATGGCGCTCGCCCTCGTCCTCGCGGCGACGGCCTCCGCGCAGGGGACTGGACGATCCCTCGACATCCAACCCGGCGCGCGCCAGAACGGCATGGGAGCGACCGGTGTCGCCATCGCGGACGATGCCACGGGCGTGACGTGGTGGAATCCCGCCGGCCTCGGCTTCGTCACCAAGTCGGCGATCGACCTCACGTATGCGCAGCTCGTGCCCGGTCTCGCAAGCGACGTGAACTACAACTACGCCACGTTCGTCCGCCCGACGTCGGGCTGGGGCGGGCTGGCGCTGGGCCTCGTGTTCCTGTCCTACGGCACCAGCGAGGGCACCGACCCGTTCGGCAACCCGACGGGCACGTTCACGTCGAACGAGGTCTCGCCCGCGCTCTATTACGGGACCAAGCTGCTCCCGGACCTTTCCGTGGGTGCGTCGCTCAAGTACATCCGCATCCAGCTCGCCCCGCAGTCGCTGTCGGGTGTCGGCAGCACGTTCGGCCTCGACCTGGCGGCGCTCTATCGCATCCCGGCGGCGAGGCTCAACTTCGGCCTGAACGTCCAGAACCTGGGACCGAGCGTGACGTTCATCAACGAGGACGAGCGGAGCCCGTTGTCACGGAACGTCAAGGTCGGCTTCGCCTGGGACGCCTACGACAAGGAAGGCTTCCGGCTGCTCGCGGCCGGCGATTTCGACCAGTCGCTCGTGACCGATTCGTTCTATCAGCTTCACGGTGGCATCGAGCTCAAGTACACGGATCAGATCGCCGGCCGTGTGGGGTATTACTATGACCCGCTCGGTCAGCTCGAGGGATTGACGTACGGACTGGGACTCGGGTGGAAGGGACTGTCGTTGGATTTCGGCAGCATCCCGCAGGCCAAGGACTCCGGGCTCCCGAATGTCTCCAAGATCACCCTGGGTTATCGCTTCTGACGCGCGCGTGAACGGTCGCCGGCGCAGCGCGTTCTTCCTCTCGCTCATTCTGATCTTCCCGGCCGCACCGGCCTTCCCGGCCCGTGCGGCCGAGCCGCGCCCGGCCGACGGCGGCACGCTGGAAGTGCGGCCCGTGGTCCCCGCCGAGGCGGTGTTGCGCGCCCAGCGCGCGGGGCGCCGGATGGGCGCGCAGGCGATGCGTCCGGCCGAGCGCGCCGCGCTCGAGTCGAGGCTCGCGCGCGAGCGTCAGTTCCGGCCGCTTGAGGAAGAACTCCACAGCCGCGCCGCGCGCGTCGGCACCGGGATCAACGCGTCGCGCCGGCCGGGCTGGCGGCCGCCGATCGCGGGGGCGACGCGTCGCTCGGCGGTGGAGGGCGCGCCGCCGCCACCGGCGCCCACGGACACCATCCGCGTCGCGTTCATCCGCATCGACTTCCTCACCGACCGCGGCGGGAGTGCCTCCTCGGGCGACGGCAAGTTCATCCTCGATCCGGCGGACACGATCGCGAACCCGGTGGACATGCCGCCGCACAACCGCACGTTCTACCGCAAGCACGCCGAGGCGCTCGAGCGCTACTACGACGTCCAGTCCTACGGCCGCGTGCGCGTGGAGACCGACGTCTGGCCCGCCGAAGAGGACTCCGCCTACCACCTCACCGACATGGCGGATCTTGGGCCCTGGCGCTTCGGCAGCAGCATCTTCGAAGCCGCCGTGGACATGATGCACCTGAGCTTCTTCGCCGCCGACTCGCAGGCCACGCGCAAGGGCGACCCCATCCCGTGGAACAAGTACGACCGCTTCATGCTCATCCACGCCGGGAGCGACCTGCAGAGCGACATCCGGAACGACTCCAAGGAGGACATCCCGTCGTTCACGATGTTCGTGGACGACACCGACCGCGTGATCTTCTCGGACACCACGCTGCGGCCCATCGACCGCTGCACGTTCGTACCCGAGACCATCAACCAGGACCAGGCGTACGGCGCGCTGAACGGCGTGATCGCGCACGAGAACGGCCACAACTTCTTCGGCTTCGGCGACGTCTACGACATCGAGACCGCGCTGCCGGTGGTGGGACTGTGGTCGCTCATGGACAGCGGCAACCTGGTGGGCGCACGCGTGCAGCGACCCGACGGCGAGATCTTCGCCGTGGGCCTGTTACCCCCCAGCGTGGACCCGTTCCAGCGCAACTTCATCCTCGATGCGGGACTCGTCCAGTACCGAAGACCCGGTCCCGCCGACACCGCGGCGTTCCCGGTGATGGGCAGCCAGCGCCACAACGACTTCGTGAAGCTGGACCTCTCGAGCGACGAGTACATCATCCTCGAGAACCGCTACCTGTCGCCGGCCGCGGCCGTGCACCTGGCATCGGACGACACCACGCACGTGGTGCTGGGCCCGAAGGACCCGGACCGGTTCGAGTACGACGCGCTGCTCCCCGGCGGTGGCATCCTCGCCTGGCACGTGGACGAGAGCGTGATCCCGTTCACCCAGTCGCTGCGCTACAACCCCGACTTCGGCTTCAATACGAACCCGAGGCGGCTGGGGCTCCAGGTCATCGAAGCCGACGGCCTCGACGACCTCGGCGATCTCGGCTCGCCGTTCGCGATCGGCAGCGACCTCGATCCGTACCAGGCGCGCGTGGCGCCGAAGCTCTCGGACACCACGATCCCGAACCTGCTCCCGAACCAGGGCACGCGCCCGCACCTGCAGATCGACTTCCTCGACGACACCAGCGACACCATGCACGTGCGCGTGACGCGCCAGTGGCAGCCGCAAGGCTGGCCGGTGGTCGCGAACTTCCCGCCGGGCGGGCCGGTGTTGCTCGCGGTCGTCATGAACCTCGGCGAGGACAGGGACGTCGTCTGGGCGGGCGGCGACACGACGGTCACCGACACGAGCCTCGCCGCGCGCGCGGCCGTGCGCGACTCGGCAGCACTCTTCTGCGTGCGCTTCGACGGCAAGGGGATCGCCGGGGCCGACACGTTCGACTTCGCGCATCTGGACCAACGGCCAAGGCCGGAGGTGGCCGCCGCGGAGTTCGCGGGCGGAGGCACGGTGGTACTGGCGACGACGTACCATTACAGCGCCGCCGACGTGATCGGCGGTAGGCTCTGGGCGGTCGACGTGAACGGCGCAACGGTCCCCGGGTTCCCGGTTGCGTTTGCTTCACCCGCGAGCACGCCCCCGGTGATCGTTCGCAACTCCTTCGGCAACTGGCGGGCACTCGTGGGTTGCGAGGACGGTCGGGTCCGGGCCGTCGATCCGGCTGGGCAGGTGGTCCTCACGAGCCCGGTGGTCGCCACAGGCGGCGTGACCGGCCGGCTCGCGACCTGGGGCACGTCCGTCGGCGGCACGTTCGGTGGACACGTCGCCGTGGGCAGCGCTTCGGGCGAGGTCGTCGTCCTCTCGGGCGAGGACCTGAGCGAGCGTGCGCGTTGGACCGTTGCACCTGGGGCAGGTTTCGCACCCGACTTCCTCTGGGCACAACTCGGCGGTGCAGGACCGAACGCGGCGACCACGTGCGCGGCGGGGGAGCCGATGCTGTTCGTTCACTCGCTGGACCGCGTCCACGCGTTCTGCCTCGGGGCCAGCGCCGAGCTCCCCGGCTGGGGCGCGCCGTTCGGCGACACACTGGTCGCGGGCCTCGCCGCTGGTGACGCCGATGGCGACGGCTTCCCGGAAGTGCTCGTCCAGACCATCCACGGCCGAATCGCATTCCTCAATGCTTCGGGGCATCCCTCGCCCGGCTGGCCGCGCGCGGGCTCTCCCGAGAACTTCGTCACGAACACGCCGCCCCTCGCCGTGGACCTGACCGGCGATGGCCATCCGGAGGTCGTGGCGCTGAACGCGAGCGGTGTGATCGCGGCGCTCGACGGGAACGGCAGGACGCCGGACGGCTGGCCGCTCGCGACCGGTGTGGGCTGCGCGGGCACGACGATCGCCGCGGATATGGACGGCGACGGCTTCCCCGAGATCGTGGCGCCCGACCGGTTCAACAAGCTCTATGCCTACTCGGTCCCGGGCGGGCCCGGGCTGCCCGGGTTGCCCGCGTCGCCGGCAACGCCGTGGATGATGCTCGGTGGCGACCCCGGCCGGACGTGCTCGCTCGCGCCGTCGTCGACGAGCAGCCCGGGAGCCCCCACGGCCGGCCCGCTCGTCTCCGGCTCGTTCAAGGCCTATCCCAACCCGGCCCGCCGCAAGCCGGTCCAGTTCGCCTACCAGCTCACCGAGGACGCCACGGTCGAGTTCAACATCCTCGACACCTCCGGCCACCAGGTGGCACGCTGGACGCGGAGTGGCCGGCGGAGCGACAACTACGAAGTCTGGGACCCCTCGGGCGTGCCCGCGGGACTCTACGTCGCGCGCGTGCGATTCTCCGGGCCCGGGGGCTCGCACACCGAGAGCGTCCCGGTGGGGATCCTGCGATGAGATTGTGCTCGCTCGCACCGTGCCTCGTGCTCGCCGCCATGGCGGCACCGTGCACGGCGCGTGGCGCCGAAGCCGACGTGGGCGCGCTCGCGGTGCGCCTGGCCGTCTCGATCACGGACGCGCCGGCCGCGCCGGCCGCGGCGTGCATCGAGTCGCGTCCGCGCGATCCGTTCACGCTCACGTCCGACCTGGCTCCTACCGTCCTGCACGGTGCCAAGGACGTGCCCGAGCTGTGGCTCGCGCAGCGCGCGATCGATCGCGATTGGGGACTGTCGGACGACAGCACGTACCGCGTGCTCGATGTGCCGGGCTACAAGTCCGAGGGCTGGGCGATGATGATGTCCGCCGCCGTCCCCGGCACGGGACAGCTCTATGTCGGCGAGAGCAGCGGCTGGCTCTTCCTGCTCGCCGAGGCGGCGGGATGGGCGGGCCACTACCTGGTCCGCGATCGCGCCCAGAGCCTGAGCCGCGACGCCGCGAACTACGTCGGCGACCCGACCGACAGCTCGTCGACGTGGTCGTTCGCGCGCTACGCCGAGTCGACCGGCGCGCAGGCGACGCAGATGGAAGTGCTGTGGGCGCAGGACCGCGACGCGTTCTACCAGGCGCTCGCCAGCGATACGCGGTTCAACGCCGGCTTCAAGGGACCCGACCGCGATGCCACGGCCGTCACCTACCAGGGTATCCGCGAGTCGTCGCAGGATCGCTTCCGTCAGGTGCACTACCTCGACGTGGCGCTCGTGATCAACCACGTCGTGGCCGCGTTCGACGCGGTACGCGCCGCGCGCTCCCACAACATGCCGCTCCAGAAGAACATCGACCTGAAGCTCGGCGGCGGGTTGAACCATGGCCAGCCGGAAGTGCACGCCAGGCTGACGAGGAGGTTCTGACCGTGGCCACGATGCTGGCCGCCATGACGCTGAGCTGCGCGCTCGCGCTCCCCGCGGGGACCGCGGGCCCCACGGGCTTCGAGGCCACCGCGCCGCTCGACCTCGGCGACCACCCGATGGTGTCGCGGCTGACGCTCGCCACCGGCTCGATCACCGCGCCGCGCGAGCCGTCGCAGAAGAAGCCCAAGAAGAACAAGCCCGCGGAGGCCGCGGTGGTGGATGAGAACGCCGGGCTCGGGCCCGAGCGCGCGCGCATCCTGCTCCGCTCGCTCACCGTGCCGGGCTGGGGCCAGGCGACGCTCGGCTTGAAGGGCAGCGCCAAGGTGTTCATGGTGATCGAGGCGGGGATCTGGGGCTCGTTCGTCGCATTCCGCGTCCAGGAAGCGCAGCGCACGGATTCCTACCTGCGCACGGCACAACTCAGCGCCGGGATCGACCTGAGCCAGCAGGACGACGAGTTCCGGCGCATCGTGGGCGCGTTCGCGAGCAGCGAGGAGTACAACCTGCTCGTGGTCACGCGCGACGCGGCGAACATCTACCTCTCGGACCCCAACAACCAGAACCTGGCGGGCTACCGCGCCTACATCGCCGAGCACTCGCTGAGCGGCGACATGTCGTGGCAGTGGACGGACCAGGGCGCGTTCAACCGCTACAGCAGCCAGCGGAAAAGCGCGCAGAAGGCGGGCCTGCGCTCCAACACGGCGCTGGCGCTCGCGGTCGCGAACCGGCTCGTGAGCGCGCTGCACGCGGCGCGTGCCGCCGGGCGCATGCACTCGAGCGGGGCCCAGGGCTGGCACCTCGACCTGGAGCCCGACCCGAGGGATCCGGGAGCGTTCCGGGCCGCGCTCAGCACGCGCTTCTGAGGCGGGTCGTGCTCTCCCGGGCGCTCGTGCTCGCCACGGGCCTGTTCGCGCTTTGCGGTCGCGCGTGCGCCGCCGGCGCCGCTCCGGACACGGCCGCGGCCCGCGCGGACAGCGCCGCCGCGAGCACGGATTCGACCCGCGCCGGCGTCGCCCGCGGCTGGCGTCTGCGCGAGCTGTCGTCGATCGAGGGCGACGGCGCACACCCGCTCGTCGAGCCCGCGGGCGTGCTGTCCGACGCGTTCGGCCACATCTGGGTGAGCGACGCCTCGCTGCACAAACTTCGCCGCTGGCGCGCCGACGGCGTGCCGCTGGACGAGACCGGAGCGCTCGGCAGCGAGCCGGCTCAGTTCCGCCGCCCGGGCGCGCTCGCGCGCGTGGGTGCCCTGGGCGTGGCCGTGCTCGACGTCGAGAACCGGCGCGTGAGCACGTACGACCACAACCTGCGGCTCCTTTCCGGCGCCGTGGACCTGGTGTCACCGGAGCTCGAGGCGCGCGTCGGCACCGTGCGGCCGCTGTCGCTGGCCTCGGACCGCGGCGGAGCGTTCTACGTGATCGACGCGGAGCGCGACCGCATCCTGGTGTTCGACTACTCGGGCGCGTTCCAGCGCGAGCTGGGTGGCTACGGCGGGCGCTCGGGCGGTTTCTCGGGGCTCACCGGCATGGCGGTGACCGCGCGCGGTCGTATCGTCACCGCCGAGCGTCCCCGGCCGCGCGCGAAGCGCGCGGATCCCAATGACAGCACGCTCGCCCGCGCGCGCATCCAGTGGTTCGAAGCCGGCGGCCGGCTCATCACGTCGGTGTGGTCGCCGCCGCTCGCGGCCGGGGCCTCCGAGCTGTCGGTGGCGGTGGCCGTGGACGCGCTCGGACGCGTGGCGATCGCCGCCGAGCGCTCCGGCGAGGTGTGCGTGCTCTCGCCCGACGGGGCGCCGATCGCGCGGCTGACGGGCCTCGCCTCGCCGCGCGCGCTGGCGTTCGCGGACGACGGCACGCTGCTCGTGGCCGAGACCGGCGCCGCGCGCGTGCGGCGCTGGACCCTGGAGCCCGAGAGGACGGAATAATCCGTGGGGCGTGTGACGTGCACCGTGGCCGCGGCGCTCGCCGCGTGCGCGCTCGGAACGTCCGCGCATGCCGAGCCGAAGCTCGTACGCGATCCCTCGTGCGCGGTCTACCCGGTCGTGCCCGCCGCGGGTGTCGCCGTGATGCGGCTGCCGCGGAGCTTCATCCGCGCCGGCAGCGATTCGGTGTGGTCGCGCGACGGCGGCTGGGTGCGCGGTCGCGACTACCGCCTGGACCGCCTGCGCGGCGATCTGCGCGTGCTCCGGCAGTGGGTGCCGGGGGAGACGCTGTGGGTGAGCGTGTGCGGCCTCCTGGCGCCGCCGCCGCTCGAGTACGTGCGGCAGGTCTATCAGCCGGCGCGCGGCAGCCTCGCGAGCGACACCGGGGCGATCGCCGGGCCCACGGCGGCCATGGCGGCGACGACACGGCCGTCGACGCAGCGCGATCCCTCGACCGCCCCGAGCGGCGCCGCGCTGGCGGTGAACGGCAACAAGACGCTGGCCGTGGACTTCGGCTCGGCGCAGGACGCGGCGCTGCGACAGTCGCTCGACCTCTCGGTGAGCGGCCGCATCGCGCCCGGCGTGGAGCTCACCGGTGTCCTGAGCGATCGCGACACGCCGCTCTCGGCCGCCGGCGCAACGCAGGACATCCAATCGCTCGACCGCGTGCTCGTGGAGGTGAAGGCGAAGGACGGCGCCGGAGCGCTCGGTGACATCCCAGTGCAGCTCACATGGAGCGAGTTCGGCCGGCTCGAGCGGCGCGTGCAGGGCGTGGCGGGCGAGTGGCGCCCCGGCGCGCTCACCATGCGGGCGGCCGCCGCGGGCGCGCAGGGTGAGTACAACCGCCTCCAGTTCCTGGGCGTCGACGGGCTCCAGGGCCCCTACCAGCTCACCGACCGCAACGGCAACTCCGGGATCACGGTCGTGGCCGGGAGCGAGGTGGTGTCCGTGGACGGCGCGCGCATGACGCGCGGCGAGGCGGCCGACTACGCGATCGACTACGACCGCGCGCGGGTCACGTTCTCCAACCGCCGGCCGATCTCGTCGGCGTCGCGGATCACGGTCGAGTACCAGTACGCGCTCACGCGCTTCCGCCGCAACCTGGCGATGGTGTCGAGCGAGTGGAAGCGCGGCGGCTGGTCCTGGTACGCGCAAGGCGTCACCGAGGGTGACGACGCGGGCCGTCCGCTCTCGGGGCCGATCGATGCCGCCGATCGCATCCGGCTCTCGCAGTCCGGCGATTCGCTCGCGCTCGGCGGCGGCGTGACCCCCGGCGTCGGCGACTACGACACTGTGCGCGTCGGCTCGCAGGCGCACTTCGCGTTCGCGGGAATCGACTCGGGCGCGTTCGCCGTGGCGTTCGCGCGCGTCGGCCAGGGCCGCGGCGACTACGCCGACTCGGGCGTGGTGGGCGGGCGCACGGTGTATCGGTTCGTGGGCGCCGGGCTCGGCTCGTTCACGGTCGGCCGGCCGCTGCCCGTGCCGCAGACGCAGCGGCTGGCGGCGGTCGGCACGTCGCTCGCAGCCGGCGGGTTCCGCCTCGACGTGGAGGGCGCGGGCTCGTTCCTCGACCGCAACACGCTGTCGCCGCGCGACGACGGCGACGACCTGGGCGGCGCGGGCCGCGTGCTGCTCTCGAGCGAGGGCCGGCTCGGCTCGGTGCCCGGGCGCGCCGGGCTGGCCGCGGGTTTCCGCGCCGTGGACCAGCGCTTCGCGCCGTTCACGCGCCTCGAGCGGCCGTTCGCCGAGGAGGACTGGGGGCTGCCCGCGGGCGCCGATCTCGAGCACCAGCGCCGCGCCGATGCGAGCGCCTGGTGGCGCCCGAACGAAGCCAACGAGCTGAAAGCAGAAGTCGCGCGGCTCACCACGCCCGACGGGTTCCGGGGCTTTCGCCAGCGCGCGGACGTGCGGCTGCAGGCCGCGAGCCTGGGCGCACAGGGCGCGTTGCTCCAAGCCGACGGTACCTCGGCCGGCTTCGCGTTCGCCGACGGCGGCCGCACGCGCGCGGTCGGGGAGTTGCGCTGGCGCGGCGGCTGGCTGTCGCCGTCGCTGCGCGGCGACGCCGACAAGCGGCGCACGCCGAGCGACACGGCCACGGTCGAGGACCGCGTGCGCTCGCTCGATGCGGACGTCGCGAGCGGCAGTCAGCTCCCGGTGCGCTTCGTCGTCGGCGCCGGCGCGCGCCGAGACGCTCGCGACGCCGGCCGCACGAGCACAAGTTCGCGTGCCACCACGCTGCGCGCGGAGCTGGAGACACCGATCACGGCCCCGGTCGGCGCGTCGATCTCGGCGCAGCGCCGCGAGACGCGGGACGAGCAGACCGGTTCGAAGGTGCGCCACGACCTCGCCAGCACGCGCCTGCGCGCGGAGTGGAAGCCGGCCGGGCTCTCGGGCGCGCTCCAGGTGGAGCGCACCGGCGAGGCCGAGAACCGCCGCGTGCGCACGCTCACGTTCGTGGGCCAGGGCCTCGGCAGCTTCGATTCCACCGGCAATTTCGTGGGCTCGGGCGACTACGCGCTCGTGCTCGGGGTGAGCCCCGAGCTGGATCGCCTCGCGCGCACCGCCACCAGCGCGCGCGCCGCGTGGGCGTTCGGCGCCTCGGAAGCCTGGCGCGGATCGCACGTGGAGTTCACGCTCGAGGACGAGGCGCGCAGGCGGGGCGACGGGCGCTTCACCGACATCTTCCTCTCCACGGGGCTGGCGCTCGACGACACGTCGCTCTCGCTCGGCACCATCGTCCAGCGGCTCGAGGCCGAGCTGGCGCCGGGCTCGCGCGCCGCCGCGTTCCGCGCGCGCGCCGAGCGGCGCGTGGCGGCGGATCGCACGGTGAGCAACTTCTCGCAGACCACGGACCAGCGCACGGGCGCGCTGCGCTGGCGCTCGCGACCGAGCCCGGGGACGAGCGCCGAGGTGGAGGCGCGCATCGACTGGCAGCGCGCCGAGCAGCGGATCAGCGGCGGCGCGAGCTTCAGCCGCACGCTCGTGGACGAGGGCGGCACGGCGCAGTTCATCTGGCAGCCGAGCGGCACGCTGCGGCTGGTGGGCGCCATGGACGCGACGTGGTCGCGACCGATCAGCCAGCCGGATTTCACGCGCACGATCCGCGTCGGGCCCGATGCCGGGATGAGCGTGGGCCGCGGCGGCCGCGTGGAGCTGAGCGTGCGACGCGCGTTCATCTCCGGCCCGCCGGCGCTCGGGCTGCTGCCGAGCGCCGACCCGGCGGGAGCAGCGCGCTGGGACGGCACGGCGCGATTCGACTGGCGGCTGCACGAGACCACGACGCTCGGCCTGAGCACCAGCGTCCGCGAGCGACCGGGGCACCGCACGGTGACGACGGGCCGCGCCGAGGTGAGGGCGTTCTTCTGATGACGCGCGCGCCCGGACACCTGACATTCGCGGCCACGCTCGTGGCGACGCTGGCGCTGGCGCCAGCGGTGCAGGCGGCAACCGCCGCCAAGCTCGAGCTGCGCGGCTGGCCGCTGGCCATGCGCGACGCCGAGGGCTGGCTGGCGCCGGCGCTCAGGTCGCCGGGCGACAGCCTGGCGCTGGCCACGGCGCTCGGCCGCGCCGAGCTTCGACTGCAGTCCGCCGGCTGGCTCGAAGCTCGCCTGGGTGCCCAGTGGTCGGCCGACAGCACGCGGCTCTCGGTAACCGCCGAGCCCGGCGAGCGCTACCGCTGGGGGGCGCTATCGCTCGCCGTGCCCCCGGGTGACTCGGCGCGGCTCGCGAGCTTCATCCGCTGGCCGCGCGGCGAGCCCGCCGATCCCACCCAGCTCACCACGATCGTCGAGCGCGCGCTCACCGCGGCCGAGTCGCAGGGGCATGCGTGGGCGCAGCTGGCCGTGACCGGCTGGGACCCCGATTCGGGCCGCGTCGACGTCCGGCTCTCGGGCGTGCTCGGGCCCACGGTGACGATCAACGCGGTGCGGATCGACGGCCTCAAGGTGACGCGCCGCGACGTGGCCGAGCGCGCGCTCGGGCGGCTCGGCGGGCAGCCGTACGATCCGGCGGTGGCGCGGGGCGCGGCCGCGCGGCTGGCCCAACTCGGCGTATTCTCGCGCGCCGAGTTCACCGGCCTCGAGGGCGGCGCCCAGTGGCAGACCGGAACGCTCACCTACAAGGTCGAGGAGCCCCGCTACAATCGGTTCGAGGGCGCAGCGGGGGTGCAGAGCGACGGCAACCTGGTCGGGCTCGCGAACCTCGAGCTCGGCAACCTGCTCGGCACCGCGCGGTCCACGGCGCTGGGCTGGCAGTCGCGCGGGCCCGGCCGCTCGGACTTCCGTGCGCGCTACACGGAGCCGTTCGTGCTCGGGCTGCCGTTCCGGTTCGAGGCCGCGCTGCACCAGGAGCTGCAGGATTCCACGTTCACGCGCACGCGCTGGGGCGCGAAGCTGGGTTACGCGCTCGGCACGGGCGACCGCATCGACGTCGGGTTGGAGGAGGAGCACGTGGTGCAGCCGCGCGGCGCGGTGAGCAATGCCGACCTCCAGAACACGGTGTTCGCCTACGAGCGCGACGGCCGTGACGACCTCGTGTCGCCGCGACGCGGCACGCGCGTGCGGACCACCGGCACCGGTGTGTTCAAGCGCGAGACGCTGCGTCCCACGCGCCCGGGCCAGGGCGCCGAGACCCAGCGCTCGAACGCGGGCATCGCCGACGTGCGCGCCGAGATGCACCGTCGCGTGCGCGCATCCACCGGGCTGGCACTCGAGCTCTGGGGCAGCGGCCGCTTCTCGAGCCAGCGCGTGTTCGCCGACTTCGAGCGCACGCCCGTGGGCGGCGCGGCGACGCTCCGCGGTCACGACGAGGAGGAGTTCCGCGTCGACCGCGTGGCGCTGTCGCGGCTCGAGTACCGCTGGTTCCCGAGCGCCACCGGCGAGCGCGTGTCGCTGTTCTGGGACCATGCGCTCATGTTCACGCGCGAGGCCGTCACCGACGCGTCCGGCAACACGATCGGCGACCGCGGCGTGACCGAGAGCGCGGACGGCATCGGTGTGGGCCTCAGGCTCCGGGCGGCCGGGGGCCTCGTGGACGTGGACTACGGCCTGGCGCCCGGCCGCGGCTTCCTCGATGGCCGCATCCACCTGCGGCTCGTGAGCATCTTCTGATGGGCCTCGCCGAGCGGGTGGAGCGCGCATTCCTGTCCGGGGGCGCGCTGGCGCGCGCCTGGCCTCAGTGGGAGGAGCGACCCGGCCAGCGTGCGTTCGCGATCGAGGTGGCGCACGCGCTCGAGCGCGGCGGCGTGCTGCTGGCCGAGGCGCCCACCGGGGTCGGCAAGTCGCTCGCCTACCTGCTCCCGGCCGTGCTGCACGCGGTCGAGCACCGGGAGCGCGTCGTGGTGGCCACGTGCACGCGCTCGCTCCAGGACCAGCTCCACGAGCGCGATGTCCCCGCGCTGCTCGGCGCGCTCGGCATGGATCTGCCCTACGCGGTGCTCAAGGGCAAGCAGAACTACCTCTGTCCGCGCGCGCTCGAGCTGGCCTCGCCGGAGGGGAACGGCGAGGCGGACGAGCCCGTCGAGGGGTTGTGGTCGGGGCACGACCCGAAGGCAAGTGTCGACGAAGCGCTGATCGAGTCGCTGCGGGAGTGGGCCGCGCGCGACCCGTCGGGCGACCTCGACCGCTTCGACGCGTTCGACGGCGATGCGTTCCGCCGGCTGCGCGCACGCGTGGCCACCGACCCGGCCGCGTGCACGGCGGCCACGTGCAGGCGCGGCCACGAGTGCTTCTGGCTGCGCGCGCGCCGCCGCGCCGCCGAGGCCCGGCTGGTGATCGTCAACCACGCGCTGCTCGCGCGCGCCGCGGGCGCGGACGGGCTCCTGCCGCCCTACGACGTGCTGATCGTGGACGAGGCGCACCGTTTGGAGTCCGTCCTCAGTTCACAACTCGAGCGGGCTGTCTCCCGCCATAGAATCGAAGAGCTGCTCCGGCTGACCGGCACGTTCAGCGGCGGCCGCCGCGGCACCGGGCTGCTCGCGCGCGTGCGCGCGTACGCGCTGCCGCTGCTCGCCGGCGCTCCGGCGCGCGAGCGCCTGCTCGCGGAGCTGGAGCGGCTGGATGCGCGCGCCGAGTCGACGCGCACCGACGCCGACGCGCTGTTCACGCGGCTCGCCGTGGCAGCGCGGGCGGGGGATGGCGGCTATGCGCGTCGCGTGCGCCACCACGACATGGAGGGGCTGCTCGGGCGCGATCTCCAGCCCCTTGAAGTGGTGCTCGAGCACGCACGGGCGTTTGCAGACGTCCTGCGGCGCGCGGCGACGGGCGTGCAGCTCACGCAGGAGGGAAGCGACAGCCGTAACGAGGCCGGCAGCGAGCTGGTCGCCGAGCTGGAGACGGTCTCCGCGCGCTGGACGGGCGTGCACGACGACCTCTCGGCGATCGCCGATGCGGGCGACCGCGACTGGGCCTACTGGCGCTCGCAGGGTGCGCAGTCGCGCGTGGCCGAGCTCCACGGCGCGCCGGTCTGGGTGGGCGAGCACTCACGCCGGCTCGTGGCCACGGGCCCGCGCGCGGCGGTGCTCACGAGCGCCACGCTCTCGGCCGGCGGCGACTTCAGCTGGGCCGCCGACCGGCTGGGCCTGGGCGACGAGTACAACGCGCCGTATACGACGCTCACCGTGCCGAGCCCGTTCCCGCTCGCACAGCAGATGCGCGTCTACGTGCTCTCGCAGCCCCATGGCAACGAGCACGGCGAGGCCGAGGCGATCGCGATCGCGGTGGCCGAGATGTCGCGGCTGGCCCGCCGCAACACGCTCGTGCTGTTCACCGCGCACGAGCGGCTGCGGCGAGCGCACGCGCGGCTGCGCACGCTGCTGCCGGCCGGGCTGCCGTTGCTGGCGCAGGACCGCGACGGCACCGCCGGTCGGCTCGCCGAGCGCTTCCGCGCCGAGCGCGGCGCGGTCTTGCTCGGCGTCCAGAGCCTGTGGGAAGGTGTCGACTTCCCGGGTGAGGCGCTGGAGGTGCTGGTGGTGGCGAGGCTGCCGTTCTCCGTGCCCGACGACCCCGTGGTCG
>Ga0207670_10000663_pt1 | contig 18187 bp, 15 predicted proteins | sample KBSS23HmetaG_FD_184339 | JGI IMG/M metagenome (GOLD analysis project Ga0207670, IMG submission 184339) | Switchgrass rhizosphere microbial communities from Kellogg Biological Station, Michigan, USA - KBS S2-3H metaG (SPAdes) (version 2) | ecosystem: Host-associated > Plants > Roots >... | reverse complement strand
GTAGTAACGTTCGCTGTCCAGATTCAGGATCACCGACTCTTCCTGCAGGTTTGAGATCAGAACATCGTCGGGCACTCGCACGCGATCCGAGAATGAAATGGCCATGGCCGCGCATTCTAACAGAAGACTTAAAAACTTCGTGCCTTTGTGCCTTTGTGGTTGGTATTCTGTCGAGCAAAGGAGCCCTACCGCATGCGAGCATTAACAAAGCTTCTTGCTGTTTTACTCGCAAGTTCTTTGGCCATTTCAGCCCAAACCGACCTAAGCAAAGAGCCGACACTTTACGTCGTCGCTTACGCTCATCTCGACACGCAATGGCGTTGGGAGTATCCGCGCGTCATCGACGATTACATTCCGAAGACGATGCACGACAACTTCGCGCTCATCGAGAAGTATCCGAATTACGTCTTCAACTTCAGCGGCGCCAATCGCTATCGCATGATGAAGGAATACTGGCCTTCGGATTACGCGCGCGTGAAGCAGTACGTCGCGGCGGGTCGCTGGTTTCCGGCAGGCTCCTCGATGGAAGAAAGCGACGTTAATGTTCCTTCAGCGGAGTCGATCTTTCGTCAAATACTTTACGGCAATCGCTTTTTTCAGCGCGAGTTTGGCAAGACGAGCGCTGAGTACATGTTGCCCGACTGTTTTGGTTTTCCCACTTCGCTGCCGAGCATACTCGCGCACGCCGGCTTGAAAGGTTTCTCGACGCAAAAGCTCACGTGGAATTCGGCGGCGCGTGCCGGTGGTCCAGATTCGATCGAGGAAACGCCACGCGGAATTCCATGGAACGTGGGCTACTGGGTTGGGCCGGACGGTCGCGGAGTAATCGCGGCACTGAATCCCGGCACTTACGGCGGGCAGATTCGGGAAGACATCAGCAGGAGCCCGGCAATCGTGGATCAGCGTGCGGGAAACAATTCGGTCGACTGGCCGCGCCGCGTAGAACGCAATGGAAAAGTCAGCGGTGTGTTTACTGACTATCACTATTATGGAACCGGCGACACGGGCGGCGCGCCGCGTGAAGATTCCGTGCGCATGATGCAGGACATTGTTACGAGAAATGATGGCCCATTGAAGATCGTCTCAGCGAATGCGGAGCAGATGTTTCTCAACATTCGTCCCGAACAGATCAAAGGTCTGCCGCGTTATGAGGGTGATCTCTTATTGACCGATCATTCAGCGGGCTCGATCACGTCGCAGGCTTATCAGAAACGTTGGAATCGGAAGAACGAGCTGCTTGCTGATGCAGCGGAGAAAGCGTCGGTGGGTGCGGCATGGCTAGGCAGTCGCGTGTATCCGCAGGAGCGGCTGAACAATGCGTGGACGCTGGTGATGGGTGGTCAGTTTCACGACATTCTGCCAGGGACAGCGACGCCGAGGGCGTTTAACTTTTCGTGGAACGATGATGTCATCGCGATGAATCAGTTTGCGGGTGTGTTGACGAGTGCGACGGAGGGTATTGCGTCGGGGCTGAACACGCAGACCGTTGGACACGCGATCGTTGTTTACAACCCGCTGAATATCGAGCGTGAGGATGTGGTTGAGGCAAATGTGTCGGGGCCGATGAAGGCGGTGCGCGTCGTTGGGCCGGATGGGCGTGAGGTACCGGCGCAAGTCGTAGGCGAAAAGGTGTTGTTTGTGGCAAAGGCGCCGTCCGTGGGCTATGCGGTTTACGACGTTCAGCAGGGTCCGTCTTCTGTGTCGTCGAATCTAAAAGTCTCAGAATCATCACTCGAGAATCATCGCTACCGAATCAATCTCAACGCTGATGGCGACGTCGCCAGTATTTATGACAAGCAGCTTAACCGCGAGCTGCTCGATGCATCGTTGCGACTCGCGATCAAAAGCGACACGCCGGTTCAATGGCCCGCGTGGAACATGGATTGGACCGATCAGCAGAAGCCGCCGCGCGCTTATGTTGGTGGTGCGGCGAAGGTGAATGTGATTGAAGATGGACCGGTACGCATAGGCGTCGAGGTCGTGCGCGAGACCGAAGGTTCGAAGTTTAAGCAGATAGTCCGCTTATCGGCGGGCGATGCAGGCAATCGCGTTGAGTTCAGCAACGTGATCGATTGGAAGACGAGTAATGCCAATCTCAAGGCGACATTTCCGTTGGCCGCCGCAAACGTGAACGCCACTTACAACGAGGACATCGGCACGATCGGGCGTGGCAACAACGACGAGCGCAAGTTTGAAGTGCCGTCGCATCAGTGGTTCGATCTGACGGATCGCAGTGGGACGTTCGGCGTGACGATCCTGACGGACTGCAAGTACGGCTCTGACAAGCCTGATGATAAGACTCTGCGCCTGACGCTTCTGCGAACGCCGGGAATCGGACCACGCGCGGGTTACGCAGATCAGTCGACGCAGGACTGGGGACGGCACGAAATCATTTACGGTTTGGCCTCGCATGCCGGTGATTGGCGTCGCGCACAGACTGACTGGCATGCGCAACGGCTAAATCAACCGCTGATCGCGTTTGAGAGTGCAAAGCATCCCGGGAGGCTGGGAAAGACGTTTTCGATCCTGCGCGTTAATAACAGTCGCGTGCGTGTGCTTGCACTGAAAAAGGCGGAAGACAGTGACGAAGTGATTGTGCGGATCGTAGAGCTTGATGGCCGTGATGTTCCGGATGTGCGACTCGCGTTTGCCGCGCCGGTGATTGCGGCGCGTGAAGTTAATGCGCAGGAGTTAGAAGTCGGAAGGGCTTCGATCGTGAAGGGTCAACTGGCGACGAGGTTGGGACGCTTTCAGCCGCGCACGTTTGCGGTTAAGTTGGCTCAGCCTTCAGTGAAACTAACTCTGCCGCAATCGAGCGCGATCAGTTTGCCGTACGATCTCGCGGTCGCGAATCGTGATGGTGAACGGATGAAATTTGGCTTTGACGGTGAGGGATTTGCGCTGCCGGCAGAGATGCTACCGCGCGAGCTTCCGTTTGCGGGCATCACTTTTAAACTCGCGCCCGGCGATCGCGCAAATGCGCTAGTGGCGCGTGGGCAGGAGATTTCGGTACCTGTAGGCATGCGAAGACTCTACGTGCTGGCAGCGTCGGCCGGCGGCGATCAGGCCGTTGCTTTTCGCGTTGGAGATCAATCGGTGAACGCGACGATCCAGAATTGGAGCGGATTCATCGGGCAGTGGGACGATCGACAATGGAAGGAGACGGAGGTGCGTCTTCAGCCACGCGCGACGCCGCCCGACATTCCGCCTGACATCGCGGCGCTGTTGCAAAGATCGCGAACCAGGCGCGACCCATATGGCCAGATGCTTGGCATCACGCCGGGCTTCATCAAACGTGCGCCGCTCGCGTGGTTCGCGTCACATCGACATACGCCGGCCGGTGCGAATGAGGCTTACGCATATTCTTATCTCTTCGCCTACACGATCGACATGCCACCCGGCGCCAAAACGCTAACGCTTCCAAACAACGACAACATCCGCATCCTGGCAATCACCGGCTCAAACGAACACACGAGCGTCACGCCAGCCAATGCGCTCTACGACACCCTGGAAAATCCGTAAAAAATCCGTGTAAATCTGTGGCCTTAAAACTATCGAAGATATCCAAATCCTTTGGCCCAACCATCGCGCTCGATGGCGTCGATCTCGACCTGCGCCACGGCGAGGTTCACGCGCTGATCGGCGAGAACGGCGCCGGCAAGAGCACGCTGATGAATATCATCGCCGGCTCATTGCAACCCGACCAGGGAACGATGGAGATCAACGGCAAACCCTATGCGCCATCAAACCCACTCGACGCGCGCACCCGCGGAATCGCCCTGATCCACCAGGAGCTCTCGCTCTGCCCGCACCTCAGCGTCGCGGAAAACGTGCTCATGGGCATCGAGTCATCCCACTTCGGTTGGCTCGATCGCGATCAACTCATCGCCCGCACCAAAGACGTTCTCAAAACCTTTCATCACGCAGACATCCGTCCCGAAAAACGCGTCGGCGATCTCTCAGTCGCTGCCCGGCAAATCGTCGAGATCTCTCGCGCGCTCGCCGCACAAGCGCGCATCATCCTGATGGACGAGCCCACCAGCAGCCTGCAACGCGAAGACGTCAGCCACCTGTTCACGTTGATCCGGAAGCTGAGCGCCGAAGGGATCTCCGTGATCTACATCAGCCATTTTCTTGAAGAAGTGCGCCAGATTTCGGATCGCTTCACCGTGCTACGCGATGGCCGCACCGTCGCCACCGGCGAGATCGCAAACACCAGCGACGACGAACTAATCGCCAAAATGGTCGGACGTGCACAACAAACTCTCTTCCCCGTCCGCACACCACCTGGCGAAACTCTGGAAACGATTCTCGAAGTGCGCAATCTTTCGTCTCCGCCACTGCTAAAAGACGCCAGCTTCGATCTGCGTCGCGGCGAGATTCTCGGCATCGCCGGTCTGATGGGCTCGGGTCGCACGCCGCTGCTGCGCGCGATCTTTGGTCTCGAACGTCCGGAGAGTGGTGCTATCGCAGTGAACAAAAAGAGTCTGCCGAGCGGACGTAGCACTCCTGCGATGCGTCTAATCGAGGGTCTCGGGTATCTCAGCGAGGACCGCAAAGGCGACGGCTTAACATTGAACCAGTCGATCGCCGACAATGTGACAGTTACAAAGTTTGACTCGTGCTCGCGCTGGGGCTGGCTCGATCTCGGCGCGCAACGCAAGCAAGCAGGGCAACTCGTCGATGCACTGAAGATCAGGACGCAGGGTGTACAGCAGGATGTTGGTTCGCTATCTGGCGGCAATCAACAGAAGGTGATCGTCGCGCGTTTGCTGCACCAGGATGCGGACGTATTTTTACTTGACGAGCCGACGCGCGGCATCGACATCGGCAGCAAAGCGCAGGTTTACGAAACAATCGCGGCATGTGCAGCGAACAATAAAGCGGTATTGATGGTGAGTTCGTATTTGCCGGAACTGTTTGGGATGTGTGATCGACTGGCGGTGATGAGTCGTGGGAGACTGTCGGAAGTGAAACCGATCGATCAATGGACTCCTGAGTCAGTATTACAAGTAGCGATAGGGGCCACGGATTTACACGGATAGGAAGACACGGATTATGAGATTTGGATTGATAGCGTTTTTGGCGGTACTTGTCTTTTCGACGGTGGTGCAGGCGCAGTCGGCGTTGCAGGAGATGGTGAAGACTGAGCAGGCATTTTCGAAGATGGCGGAGGAGAAGAACGCGCGCGACGCGTTTATGGTGTTCATTGCCGACGATGGGCTGCTGTTTCGACCCGGTGCGGTTAACGGCAAGAAATGGATGATCGAGCATCCGGTGCCGCCCCCCAAGGATACAGACAAGAAGCCGTTGCTCGCATGGCAACCAGCGTTTGCCGGCATGGCCGCGTCGGGCGACATGGGATTCACGACTGGTCCATGGGAAGCCAAAGAGGATATCAAGGACGAGAAGCCGCAAGCGTACGGCCATTTTGTGACGGTGTGGAAGAAACAAGCAGATGGCTCGTGGAAGTTTGTGGTCGACCTCGGCATCAGTCATCCGCAGTCTGGTGGACCACAAACATTGTGGCAACCACCGGATACGAATAAGACCTCATCCTTTAAGCCCGTTGATGTTTCCGCTGCGACCGAAGAACTACTTAATCGCGATCGAAAATTTAATTTTGCCGATTACGCCTCGCCTGATGTCAGACTGTATCGCGCCGGTAATTTTCCGTACATCGGCAAACAGGCTGCTCTTGAGGCATTGGCAAAGACCAAAGGCCAGATCGCGTGGCAGCCGATTGGCGGCGACGTTTCGCGCGCCGGCGATCTCGGGTACACACATGGCACTTACGAATTAACAGACGACAAAAAGAGTTCTATCGAGCGCGGCAGCTACGTTCGGATCTGGCAGAAGCAAGGTGGTACGTGGCGGATTGTGATTGACGTGATCAATGTCCACCCAAAATAGCGAAACGCGCATCTTTCGAGCACCGGGCAGGGTCAATCTCATCGGTGAACACACCGACTACAACGATGGCCTCGTAATGCCTGTGGCGCTCAATTTCTTCACGTGGGCCACAGTCTCGCCACTCGAAAATCGCAAGCTGCAAATCTTCTCGGAGAATTTTAACGAAGAGATCGAAGTTGATCTCGACGATCAAAACCTCGCGCGGCGCGGGCACTGGAGCGACTACCCGATCGGAGTCGCGGTCGTGCTCGAACGCGCCGGCCACCGTTTACAGGGCGCTAAACTGCGCCTTCGCGGCGAAGTGCCGATTGGTTCGGGGCTGAGCTCGTCGGCGGCGGTCGAGGTCGCGACCGCCTGCGCCCTCGTCGCTAATGCCGGTTTGCACATCGATCCTCGTGAGCTGGCGCGACTGTGTCAAAGGGCGGAAAACGAGTTTGTTGGTGCGCGCGTGGGCATCATGGACCAGTTTGTTTCGCTCTTTGGCCAGGCACACAAAGCTTTATTGCTGGACTGCCGATCGCTCGAATTCAGGCTGTTGCCGTTGCCCGACAATGTTCGGTTGATAATTTGCAACACGATGGTGAAACACGAGCTGGCGTCGAGCGCTTACAATGAGCGTCGCGCGCAATGTGAAGCGGGTGCTAGCCACCTTAGTGTGGCGGCACTACGCGATGCCACGCTCGAACAACTCGAGCAGCATCGCCGCGGTTTGCCGGAGGTGGTTTATCGACGTTGCCGCCACGTAATCACCGAGAACGGACGCGTTTTGGCCGCGGGTGAGGCGCTCGAACAAGACGATCTGAATCGTTTCGGCAAGCTGATGGCCGAATCGCACCAGAGCTTACGCGACGATTACGAAGTCAGTTCCGACGAACTGGATCTCATGGTCGAGCTCGCGCAACAGGTCGAAGGCGTGTACGGCGCGCGCATGACGGGTGGCGGTTTTGGTGGATGCACAGTTAATTTGGTTCGCAACGAGAACGTTGAAGAGTTTCGCGCGCGTGTGGCGGAAGGTTACGAACGAATAACAGAAATAAAGCCCGACATCTACATTACTACTCCCGCTAACGGAGCGGAGGAGGTACAAATCAGTTAACCACAAAGGCACGAAGGCACTAATTATTAACTTTGTGCCTTTGTGGTTGAGAGACTGTTATGAAACTAATCATCCTGGCTGCGGGTTATGCCACGCGCCTTTATCCACTGACACTAAACAAGCCAAAGCCGCTGTTGCCGGTGGCCGGCAAGCCGATGCTCGAACACGTCCTCGACAACATCGCCACCATTCGCGCGATCGAGCACGCATACGTCGTCACGAACGCCAAGTTCGCCAGTCACTTCGAGGAGTGGGCCGAAAGCTACCACCCTCCCAACCTGCATTTCAGTTTCAGCATCGTCAACGATCAAAGCACCGACGATTCAAACAAACTCGGCGCAATCGGCGACATGCACCTGGTCATGAAGAAGTATCTGCTCGACGACGACATCATCGTAGTCGGTGGCGACAACCTGTTCAGCAGCGATCTCGCTGAGTTTGGCGAGTACTGCGAGCGAATGAAAGCGCCTGTGACGGCGGTTTACGACGTCGGCGATCTGGAAGAGATCAAAAAGTACAACGCGATCGAGATCGACGCAGACGGCCGCATCACCTATTTCGAAGAGAAGCCGAAAGTTCCAAAGAGCACGTTGACCGGCATCGCGCTTTATTATTATCCGCAATCAGTGTTGCCGTTGATCCAGCAGTACATCGAGGAAGGCAACAATCCGGACCAGCCCGGCCGCCTGGTCCAATGGCTATACCCGCGCGTGCCGTTCTACACTTGGAAAGTGCCCGGTCTCTGGTACGATGTCGGCTCGCTCGAAACTTTGGAAGAGGCTAACCGCGTATTTAGCAACCTGTGACGATAACCAAAACATACTTTGGCACAACCGCCGGCGCCGAGGTTTATCTTTACACCCTCACGAACGAGCTGGGATACGAAGTCTCAATCGCTACTTACGGCGCAGCTATCACAACGCTGAAGGTTCCCGATCGCAATGGTGTTTTCGGCGACATCGTGTTGGGCTACGAAACGCTCGACGATTACGTGCACAACCCGCGTTACCTCGGTGCGTCGTGCATAGGCCGTCACGCGAATCGCATTGCTGATGGCCGGTTTTCTTTGAACGGAGTTGATTATCAACTCGGTAGAAATAATGGTCCGAATCATCTGCACGGTGGTTTCAAGGGCTTCGACAAGCGCGTTTGGAATGCGACGGAAGATGGAAACGTGTTGCGTCTCTCGTATTTGAGTAAAGACGGCGAGGAGGGTTATCCGGGAAATCTCGAAGCATTTGTCGATTATCGTTTGTCAGGCAACGAACTGAGCATCGAGTATCGCGCGTCCACTGACCGCGATACGATCGTGAATCTCACTAATCATTCATATTTCAATCTTGCCGGCGTGGGCACGATCCTGGATCACGAGTTGACGTTGAATGCCGATAGTTTTACTCCTGTCTCGAGCGATCTGATCCCGACTGGTGAGATCAAAGCAGTGACTGGAACGCCGATGGATTTCCGGAACGGCAGACGTATAAGATCCGAAGTCGACTACGATCACAATTTTGTCTTGAACAACTGGGATGGCACATTGAGATCCGCGGCCCGTCTTTCCGAATCAACGACCGGTCGCGTGCTTGAAGTTTTGACCACACAACCGGGCATGCAGTTTTACAACGGCAATTTTTTCGACGGCAGTTTGATTGGCAAGAAAGGCGTCGCTTACGAGAAGTACACGGGTCTTTGTTTAGAGCCACAGCACTTCCCGGACGCTCCAAACCACCCAAACTTTCCCTCAACCATCCTGCGCCCCGGCGAACAATACAACCAAAAAACTACGCTCCGTTTTTCATCCGGGTAAATCCGTGGCTATTCTTCTTTTAATACTTCTTTTGGTTGACGCTCGCGTCGTTTTCGATCACAACCCCAACAGCACCGCAACGCGCGAATTCAAATTTAAAAACATCGCCTCACCCGCGAAAGACGACGCAGCAACGAATGCAAAACTAACACTGATTGACGGCGACCTGGACCAGGGCGCCGCCGAACTTTCAGCGCTCGTCGACGGCCGCCTGCCGAGCGACGAAGACGAACCCGGCGCAAATGTTTACTTCAGGGCCGGAAGCTCAGGTGGGCGATTCCGCATGGACTTCGAAGCTACGATCGACATCGCGCAAGTGAACACCTATTCCTGGCATCCAAACTCGCGCGGCCCACAGTTGTACAAACTCTACGCAGCCGACGGCTCCGATCCGAAATTCAATCCGAATCCAAAACGCGGTATCGATCCCTCAAGTTGTGGTTGGAAATTTATTGCCCTGGTAAGCACGCTTCCGGACAGCGGCGACGGTGGCGGCCAGTACGCGGCAAGCGTCAGCAATGTCGGCAAACATCGCTATCTTCTCTTCGATTGTTATGTGACGGAGCTCTACGACAACTGGGGCAACACCTTCTACAGCGAGATCGATGTAATCCGTAAATAATCCGTCTTCATCCGTGGCCCATTTCATACGCCCGAATCGCGTCCTCATGTCGTAACGTGAGCCCGATATCATCCAGCCCTTCCAACAAACAATACCGCTGAAACTCACTCACGACGAACGGAATCGACAACCCGTCAGAGTCCTCAATAATCTGTCGCTCGAGATCGACCGTTAACTGATAACCCTCGCGCTCCTGCGTGCGCTTCATGATCTCTTCAACATTCACCGCGATCGGCAGCATCCCATTCTTAAAACAGTTGTTCGCGAAAATATCCGCAAACGACGGCGCAATGATTACCCGAAACCCAAACTCACCAAGCGCCCATGGCGCATGCTCGCGCGACGATCCACATCCGAAATTCTTGTCCGCAACCAGAATCGACGCCCCTTGATAACGCGGCTCGTTCAACACAAACGATGGATTCGGCTGCCCATCAGGCAGATAACGCCAGTCATAAAACAGAAACTCTCCAAACCCCGTTCGCTCGATCCGTTTCAGAAACTGCTTCGGAATGATCTGATCCGTATCGACATTCGCGCGAGCGAGTGGCGCAACGAGCCCGGTGTGTTGGCGGAAGGCTTTCATCACTTAAACTCCCACTCTCTTACGTCCGTGAAATGTCCCGTAATGGCGGCTGCGGCGGCCATCATCGGGCTGACGAGATGCGTTCGGCCGCCACGCCCCTGGCGTCCTTCGAAGTTTCGATTACTCGTCGACGCACAGCGCTCGCCCGGTTGCAGAATATCCGCATTCATCCCAAGACACATCGAGCATCCCGCCTCGCGCCACTCAAAACCCGCTTCGTGAAAAATTCGATCGAGACCTTCACGTTCCGCGGCCTTCTTCACATCCTGTGAGCCCGGCACAACCATCGCACTCACCGACGAATTAACTCGATAACCTTTCACAACGCGCGCCGCGGCCCGCAGATCTTCGATACGCGCATTCGTACACGAACCGATGAACGCACGATCGATCGCGATGTCGCGGATGTTGGTGCGCGGCTTAAGCGCCATGTATTCGAGCGCGCGCTCGGCTGCCTGTCGATCGGCAGCGCTCTTCGCCTCCGCCGGATCCGGAACATAGCCCGAAACCGGCACAACCATGCCGGGGTTCGTTCCCCACGTCACAAACGGTTCGAGTCCCGCAGCATCAATCTCAACCGTTCGATCAAACACTGCATCATCGTCGCTCTTAAACGTCTTCCAGCGACTCGCCGCTTTGTCCCAGGCTTCGCCCGCAGGCGCAAACCTGCGGCCTTTGAGATATGCAAACGTGGTTTCATCAGGAGCGATCATTCCGGCACGTGCGCCGGCTTCGATGCTCATGTTGCAGAGCGTCATGCGCCCTTCCATCGAAAGCGCACGCACCGCTTCGCCGGCGTACTCGATCGCGTATCCGGTAGCTCCATCAGTGCCGATCTGTCCGATGATGCTGAGCGCGAGATCCTTCGCCGTAACACCCTCAGGAAGCATTCCCGAAGTCTGCACTCTCATCGTGAGTGGCTTGTTCTGCGGCAGGCACTGCGTCGCGAGCACGTGCTCGACCTCGCTCGTTCCAATGCCAAACGCAAGCGCGCCGAACGCGCCGTGTGTGCTCGTGTGACTATCGCCACAGACGATCGTCATGCCTGGTTGCGTGAGACCAAGCTCCGGCCCGATCACGTGAACAATACCCTGCTCGGGCGAGTGAATATCGAAGAGTTGAATGCCGAACTCCTGGCAGTTTCGGCGCAGCGTTTCGATTTGCTTCGCAGCCGTGGCATCCGCGATAGGCAGACTGCGGTCGGTGGTAGGAACGTTGTGATCGACAGTGCCGAAAGTAAGATCCGCACGTCTTACTTTTCGGCCCGCCTGGCGTAAGCCCTCAAACGCCTGGGGAGACGTCACCTCGTGAATGAGGTGTAGATCGATGTAAAGCAGTGTCGGCTCGCCGCGCGCCTCACGAACCACATGCGCCTGCCAGAGCTTGTCGAATAGCGTTGTCATGCAAACAATCTTAACCACAAAGGCACAAAGTCACTAAACTCATTACTTCATTTTGTGCCTTTGTGCCTTCGTGGCTCAAATTCTTATACAGCGTGATATGCGTGGCGCATGTCTGCAATCTCAGTGACAGCCTCGCAGACCACTTCTCCAAACTCGCTGGTCGTCACGACGTAACCGCCTGTGCCTTTCGCGATATCCGGCGTGCGATAGCCAGCGTCGAGCACGTGCTCGATCGCCAGCTCGATGTCGATTGCTTCCTGCTCGAGTTGGAACGAGTGGCGCAACATCATCGCCGCTGACGCGATTGCGCCGCAGGGATTGGCGGTGCCACTGCCTGCGATGTCCGGCGCGGAGCCATGCACCGGCTCATACAGTCCCACTTCGCCGCCAATCGTCGCCGACGCGAGCATCCCCAACGAGCCCGTAATCACCGCCGCCTCGTCTGAAAGAATGTCGCCGAAGAGGTTCTCAGTTAACAGCACATCGAAACGGCGCGGGTTCGTGATCAAGTGCATCGCACACGCGTCGACGTAGAGGTGTTCGAGCATGACGTCTGCGTACTGCTGCGACACGCGCGTGACTGTCTGGCGCCACAGTTGCGAAGTCTCCAGCACGTTTGCCTTGTCAACCGAAGTCACTTTGCCGCGTCGCTTGCGCGCGGCTTCGAATGCGACTCTCGCGACGCGTTCGATTTCCTCGACTGAGTAGCGCATCGTGTTGCGCGCGACTGTAGTTCCGCTTGCGGAGTCGATACCTCGCGGTTCGCCGAAATACAGACCGCCCAGCAACTCACGCACGATGAGAATGTCAGCGCCGTACGCGATCTCATCGCGCAACGGCGAGCACGCAGCAATCGACGGATAGGATATCGCCGGGCGCAGGTTCGCATAACCACCGAGCGCGCTGCGCAGCAACAACAGCCCCGCCTCAGGCCGTTGATTTGGCGGCAGGCGATCGTATTCCGGAGCGCCGACCGCGCCGAGCAACACCGCGTCAGATCCGAGACACGCGTCGAGCGTGTTTCGCGGCAACGGCGAGCCAGACTGCCTGATAGCCACACCGCCGATAGCGTGTTCTTCAAACTCAAACCGGTAGCCGTGAATTGCTCCAACTGCCTGCAGCACGCGTACTGCTTCGGCAGTGACTTCTGGTCCAATCCCGTCGCCGGGAAGCGTTGTAATCCTGGTTCTCATTGCTTATTTAAAACCTCAGGCCGCTGCACCAACGACATTGTTGAGCAGGGAAATTAAGTCCTGATCGTAGATCCGTTTCTTCTTGTCCGCAAGGTTTGTGAATTGCGCATACGCCTCGTCAAGCTCTGCGGGGGTGATTTCGTAACCGAGCTCGGTATAGCGCAGCGACAGCGCATGCCGTCCGGAGTGCTTCCCGAGCACCAGCGAGTTTGCCGGCACGCCGACTGATTCCGGAGTCATGATCTCATAGCAAAGCGGATTGTTAATCACGCCATGCTGGTGAATGCCGGCTTCGTGCGCGAAAGCATTGCGGCCGACAATCGCTTTGTTTGGCTGCACGTCGAATCCGACGATGCTCGAGAGCAGTTGGCTCGTGGGATAGAGCTCGGTGGTTTTAATGTTCGTTGCAAATGGCAGACGATCCGCACGCACGTGCAGCGCCATCACGATCTCTTCGAGCGACGCATTGCCCGCGCGTTCGCCGATGCCATTGATCGTACACTCAACCTGGCGTGCTCCTGCCTCGATCGCGGCGAGACTGTTTGCGACAGCGAGACCGAGATCGTTGTGGCAGTGGACACTGATGATCACATCTCGATCTCTTACGACTCTTTCGCGCACCTGTTGGACGAGGTGCGTGTACTCCACTGGCGTCGTGTAACCGACAGTATCCGGGACGTTGAGCACTGACGCGCCCGCATCGACAGCCGCTTCGAGCACTTCGCAGAGGTAATCGATATCGCTGCGCGTCGCGTCTTCGGCTGAGAACTCGACGTCTTCAGCGTAGTTGCGTGCTTGTCGCACCGCGGCGCGTGTCATATCAATCACTTCGGAGCGACTCTTCTTCAACTTGTGCTCGAGATGGATGTCGGAAGTGGCACAGAACGTGTGAATACGTGGATGAGCAGCGTCTTTCAGTGCCTCCGCGGCGCGTGCCACGTCCTGTACCGCGGTACGGCATAGCGCAGCGACTTTGATTTCTCGGCACTGGGCCGCAACGGCCCTGACGGCGGCATAATCACCTTCCGAAGCGATCGGAAATCCGGCTTCAATGATGTCGACGCCGAGGTCCTGGAGCTTCATCGCCATCCGGACCTTCTCTCGCAGGTTCATCGAGCAGCCGGGCGACTGTTCGCCATCGCGCAGGGTTGTATCAAAGATGCTGACTCTGTGTTGTGACATGGGGAACCCTCCTGTGGGCAAGCAAATGGAGATGCTACGGAGGGTTGGGCCAAGAGTCAAAGCTATAATCTTTATGGGAAGATTAATTTTCTTAATGTGAACTTCGTGTCTTAGTGCCTTTGTGGTTAGAAATGTGATTAGCGCCCAGGCACTTCCGCGATGCGGCGGGCGTATTCCTCGAATTGGCCGGTGTAATAGAGCCGGGTGAGCTCTTTTTCGAGCGGCGTTTGCCGGATGCGAGCGCGAATCTCGCGGAAGATCTTTTCCTTCAGCCAGTAGCCGTGATCGTAGCGCTCACCGATCGCTGACGCTGAGGCGAGCTTGTCGATCTCCGGCGTCGTCAACCCGCGTCGCCACGCGGCGCGATACACCATGAGCGCTTCCTGAAAGGATTGATTCGCGATCCTGGTGAACAAAGCATTGAGCCCCTGCCAGCCTTCTTTGTGCGTATCGATCAACGGCACAACATCCGGATGCGGGTTGTTCGGCGTGCGGTAGTCGAGCAGCGACACCTTCAAATCGATCGTCCGATCGCCGTCGTAATCGTATTCAACCGTGTCTAAAAAACCGTTGTTATCCGTGTCGGTATACTTCACGACTTCCTCGACACGCGGCGCGAGCGGCTTCGGCGAAGGTGTCCTGGAGCCACCGTGAAACTCACCATTCTTATCGACCGTCCATGCACCCCATTCAGCGCCTGCGAGATGAAGCTTCCGATCAAACACGCCGGCGTACAGCTTGCCGCCACCCGAATTGTCCTCGTCAAACTCGCCACGATCCCCGAGCGAATCCGCTTGCGGATGGCCCGAGATCCCCGGCCGCTCGTTCTCTGCCGCCATTGCCAGTTCAGCGTAGTTGCCGCGGCGCCACTTCTTCGTCGAATAGAGATCGATCTCCTTTGGACCACCAAAGCCGTGCATCGGGTAGTACATCTCCACTCGTTCCCAGCGATGATCGTCGTCGTCCTCGTCAAACACGAAATACATGCTGGCCCAACGCGCGGTGAAGAAGGAGTCGTAACTCTTCTCGTGCGGCATGTACATCAGCTCGTCGATCTTCCGCCAGTTATTCCACTGAAAGCAGCCGTCAAACTTCGGATTCCCTTTGAGCGCGGGGTACTTGTGTACAAACGAGCGATACGGAATACCTGGACCACCCGCGCCACGCAGCGACATGTCGTAGTCTGTTTCATTTCCTTTCGTGGAGTCGTTATCGAGATCGAACGTCGCAAAGGCCTCGCTCAGCACGCCCGTAAGTTTGGTGACGTCTTTGTCGAGCGGCGGCACTGGGTCGAGCCAGCGGATCGCCATCTCGCTCGCGCCGTCGTTATCAAAGTCGAAGAAAGCGAAAGGGTTTTCCCAGTTCAGACGCGGATCGGGCAGCGACTGCGGTGGGCGATGCACTTTCAAAAACACAGCGTTGCCGTTGTAGTCCGGCAGCCAATCGGTCGTGCCGGTGTAGCCCCAGTTGTCGTTGCCAAAATCATAAGTTTGCCAATCGAGCCAGCCGAGCACGCCGTCTTTTTCAACATCGACAAAGACCATCCAGTGCGAGTCGCCGGGATCGTATTTCCCGCCTGCCCACTCGCGTCCTTGCGTGACGAACGCTTGCAGATCGGCGCGACCATCGCCATCGTTGTCGGCCCACTTGATGTTGATGTCGAGCGCGCTGTCGTAGAGCCCGTCGCCGTTCTTGTCGATCTGCATGACGTCGCCGACCTGATCGCCGCGCGTATCGGTCGGCAACATGTCACCATTCTCGTCGAGCCAGCGCACACGTTTGCCGTTCCACCAGCGCTCGAGAATGTCAGGCTTGCCGTCGTTGTTGATATCGAGGCGAATTATCTCGTCGGATGGCGTCGTGGTCTTGAGCGCAGTTTTGCGTAGATCGCGGTTGCCGTTCTGAAAGAACAACAACAGTGCGATGAATGTGACAAAGGGCATTTAGCCACGGATTTACGCGGATAAAAACACGGATTATAAAGCGAACGTTCCGTAGAAGGCGCTGTTCTCACCCGAGCGCGACCAGGGTTCGCCGACAGATTTGCCGGAGTAGAGTGCTTTGGATGTGTAGCCGACTTTGCGGTTTTCCAGGCCGACCAGCGGTGTGTACCAGACAAGATTCGGCATCTTGCAGCACAAGTCGTTTGGCATTGCTTCCACGTTGATGGCGGCTTCGTTGGTGACGACCGCATACGTGCGACCGGTGCGCTCGAAGGTAATCGGCGCCGTGCGTATATCAACAATCTCGCCCAGTGAGGCGGCGTATTTTTCCTTGAGCGCGTTCATCATAGCCAGCGCCTGCGTGCGCGACGCCTGCGAGTCGACGATGATTTCGGATTTACGTGCGGCATTGCTTTCGCCGAGGTTCACATCAGAGCTGACGATCGCCATCACGCGCACGCCGCTGAGATCCACGCCCTGCCATTTTCCGGAGGTAACATTCCACGCCATCAGCGCGTCGCGTCCCGTAGTGACGACTTCACCGTTGTAATGACACGCCCCGGCAAACACACTCGCAGTGCGCACCTCGACGTAATCCCCACGCAAGCTGACATTCTCGGCGTGCGAACTGAAAACGAGCGCGCTTACGGCCACGATCATTGTTAACGCTGCAATTAAACCTTTTCTCATATCATTTGTGCCTTTGTGCCTTAGTGGTTAAGACTCATTATAAGCCCTTGAGCGCGGATGTATAGCACGCGCGGCCGGGGCCGCAGCGATCCGGTTCGACGCGCCGGTTATCGGGCCCGATCACTTCCTGCGTTTCACAGCACCAAACGTGGTTTGTCGCGTCGAGATATTCGTCAGCGCTCGTCGCCAAACGATCGAGCATGAAATACTTCTTCGAACGCAGCGATCCGCAGAACGGTGATTGGAGTGGTTCGACTGTTTCGTTTGCCATCTATACACCTCCCGCCTTGGCCAGCGCGCGTCGCACGAGCGTTTGAGCCAACGGCACTTTGTACGCATTCTTCTCGAGCGGCCGGGCATCGGCGAGCGCGATCTTGCCCGCTTCGGCGAGCACGTCCGGCTTCAACTCTTTTCCAACGAGAAATTTCTCCGCCGCCGGGATGCGCCACGGTACCGGCGCGACGCCGCCGAGCACGATCCGCGCGTCTTGCACCGTGCGACCATTGAGACGCATAGCAACCGCAGCAGACGCGAGCGCGAAGTCGAGCGACTCGCGCTCTTTGAACTTCAGGTAAGTCGAGCGTGCGGCGAGTGGCGATGCGGGAACCTGAATCTCCGTGATGATATCTTCGTTCTTCAAAACGTTCTCACGTCGAATATTCCCTTCCGACGGCAACGTGAAAAACTTATCGAGGGGAATTACGCGTTTGCCGGCGGCGCCCATGACCGTAACAGTTGCTCCGAGCGCCAGCAGCATCGGCGCCAGATCCGAAGGATGAACGATGTACGACGGACCACCGCCGATAATCGCGTTGTACTTGTTCTCGCCCTTCGCCGCGTAACACTCGGAACCGCCTTTCTTCAAACAGTTGACTTCCTCGAGCCGGAAATACCAGCAACGCGGCCGCTGGCAAAGATTGCCGCCGACCGTGCCGAGATTACGGATCTGCGGCGTCGCGATCGAGTGCGCCGCTTCAGCCAGTCCGGGAAAACTCTTGAGCACGCCGGCATGCTCTTCGAGTTCAGTCAACGTGACGAGCGCGCCGATGGTCAGCCCGCGACCATTCAATGTGATCTTATTCAAGCCACGAATATTCTTCAGATTGACGAGGCGCGTGGGACGCGACGTGTAGTCTTTCATCGTGGTCAACAGATCCTGCCCGCCAGCAATCGGTCGCGGCGCTTCGTCGATGTCCGCAGGCGAAGCAACCGTGAGCATTTTCACGGCTTCGTTGAGCGTCGCCGGATTAGTCCACTCGAATGCTTTCATGTTTCGTTGTCCTTCTGTTAATCAGCCGTGCTGATCGAGCCCGAGTTCATTAGACCCATCAAAATTTTGTCGGGTGTGATTGGCAGCTCGCGTACGCGCACGCCCGTGGCGTTGAAGACTGCGTTCGCGAGCGCACCGACCGCGGGGATGATGCAGCCTTCGGCAATTCCGATCACGGCTTCGCGTTTGTCGTCGTCGTCGATGAGCGGCACCATCTCGGGCATTTCGAGACTGCCCGGCAATTTGTAATCACCAAAACCGGGATTGAGCTGCATGCCGAGCTGTGCGTCCATCACGCGCCCTTCCCACAACGCCATCCCCAGCGACTGGATCATGCCGCCATTGATCTGGCTCTCCATCGTCAGCCTGTTCAACGGCAAGCCTCCATCCTGAATGTGGACCATCTTGATTGGCTTGACATGACCCGTCTCGACATCCACTTCGACTTCCGCAAAGCAGACCCCGTGAATCCCACGCGCCTG
>Ga0207670_10000662_pt1 | contig 18264 bp, 20 predicted proteins | sample KBSS23HmetaG_FD_184339 | JGI IMG/M metagenome (GOLD analysis project Ga0207670, IMG submission 184339) | Switchgrass rhizosphere microbial communities from Kellogg Biological Station, Michigan, USA - KBS S2-3H metaG (SPAdes) (version 2) | ecosystem: Host-associated > Plants > Roots >... | reverse complement strand
CCAAAGCCCCTGCAATTTGTTTCCTTCCAGGCGGAATTTCAATCTGCCCTTGCGATATCCCTCATCAGGATCGCCGAGCGGGACCCAATAACCTCGGTCCCAGAGCAGCACGGTTCCAGCGCCATACTGCTTGGGCGGAATAACGCCCTCGAAGTCCGCATACTCGAGTGGATGATCTTCCACATGCATGGCCAGGCGTTTCTTGTCAGGATCAACGCTGGGGCCCTTAGGAATGGCCCAGCTCTTTAACGTGCCGTTCAATTCCAATCGAAAGTCATAGTGGAGATGGCTGGCTGCATGTTTTTGGATGACATACCGCAGGCGAGTTGAAGCTGCTGCGGTCCTCCCACGTGGCTCGGGCGTCTTCTTGAAATTTCGTTTTTCCCTGTATCGTTGAAGACTCATCCGAAGCTCCCTAATGCAGGCTTGTACATCCACGCACATCACTATCCAAATCGGGTAGGGCTTTCCCTAGAAACATTCTATCGGTCTGTTATGTGAACAGAGCTAGGAAGGGTCCTAGGCTACAGGTCGGTGTGTGATCTTGCTGGCATCGGCAATGTGAAAAGGCAGCGAGGAGGCCACTCCACAGATTAGTCCCGCTCGATCGTAGATTGAATGTCGTCAGGAATTCATAACGTCAGAACCTTCGTCAGGAGCCAATGGGTAGAGCGCTCTAAGAGGCTGGGGCATTCTCTCATTCAGACTAGGGAATGAATGAGGTGAAGCTGTACCACTTTCAATAGAAATTAGTACAAAGGGTAAAGATGATTGGGATAGAGAGAGGAGGAGAATAGATTATGAGGCTTTCCCCAACTATAAACAGGATCGTCAAACAGCCGGCCCGGCAAAGCTGTGAACGGTGCGGCGGATATCTGGATCATGACACCTGTATGGACCTCAACAATAGCGGCTATAGTACCATACGGGTCCTTCGGTGTATTCAATGCGGCGATATGATTGATGAAGTGATTTTGAGAAATCGCGCCGCGTCCCATGGTCAACCGAGGCTCAGTGCTGCGGCATGATTGGTGGGCAGTCGAATCGACCTCTCCCGCCTCCTGGCTAAATGGAGTGCCATGTTAGGAAGCGATTGTCCGTGTTGACTCTCTCTGGCGGTACCGGCATCCATGGAGTCGACCGGTCAGTTGCCCAGGCGACGTGCTTGTGGAGCCCGGCTTACGAATAAGCTTTTCGGGTTTCTTCGTGAGAGTACTGGATCTTCATGATTTGGACCGCGTCTGCCCTTGCGTGATTCCAAGCCGAGAGCGATAAGCTGGGCGGACCTTGGCCTAATGAGCTCTCAAGCACCGTGCTTCAAACTCAATTGACAGACGATAACAAAATCACGCTCATAGGGATAGGCTTCGGCCATCGCGAAGCCTATACGATCACGCTCAATTTGACACTCCCCGACCGTGGAAAATGTGTTCAGCACCGTGCTTTTATCGAGCCCTGGTACCACATTTAGGAGGACCATTAGTAATAAACACATGGCGCTCCTTTCAGCTGATCCCTCGTGCATGCCCAGCGAACTCTCCTAAAAATTCATGAGCCTGATCGCAATAGCCGCATGCGCGTATGATTCTTTACGACGATCTTCTTGGAGTGGGATCATAATTCAAGTTTATTACTATTCTGCAATTATGCCGATAAGGCAAACCCCTAGCCTAGTTGTTCAAATAGAAAGATCAAAGTTTCCATCAAGGATGAGATCGGAGGTCGAATCTGAGCAGGTATGTTGTATCTGACAGACATTACAGGTGTTCGCTCGGGGGTTTCCCCAGCACCCTGTTACGGCTTTCAGTGCCAACTTAGCGTGTAAGTTATATTGCGAGTCAAGCCTGCCGACGGGCTCCGGGAGGGATTCCCCCGACCATCCTTGTAAGAAAGGTCTGAGGACATGCCTGCAGAACGGATCAGTATTCGGAATTTCCTCCGAGCGAGCGAAATCTTAATCCAAGAATACGGTAATTATGCTCAGTATGAGAGGGCTTTATTGCAGATCATGTTGGGCCGCCTGTCTGTCAAGATTCATAAGGCCGAGGATACAGAAGATCCTGACAGATCATAGCTGATACAACCATTCAATCTAGATCTCCTAGGAAGAGGGGGCTATTATCACACCACTAACATTAGGAACAATCGTTGGATAGATGCTCTCCAGAGTGATGATCAGGATTTCTTCCCCATTGCTTCCAAAGCCAATCAACTCATCTTCCAGAGGTGGTCTTTCGAATCGGTGCTCCCACTTCAAGCCGTCCAAATCCATATAGGTGCTGACGGTGCCGAAGAAGTCTTCCACGCCTTCCCCTTTCCGCTGACCCATCATCTTCCATGTCTTATGGATAACCGGGTGCCTGCCCAGGTTCTCCTCTAATGCGATCAGCACGAACGAACTGGCAATGGTTATCAAAAACTTTCGTGGATCTATATGGATCGCTACAGTCTGCCGGAGGCCGGAACTATAGTCCGCTATGGCAACGGCGTTCTGCACGATACTTGTAACGGTGCCAATCGTGGCTTTGAGTAATCCCGGGGGGTGAATTCTCCCGAAATGAGGGTGCTCGATTTGAAGGAGTTCCGCCGCGCTTGAAATATGGGCGAGGTCCATGCACGCATTTTACTCCAAGGGTCTCATGCAAAACTAACCTCCAGTTGAACCTACCTCAAAATCAATTCGTGATGACGAGCCCACTTTGAACCAAACGATCAGACTGTAACAAGTATGCCAAGACATCTTCGTAACTCTGCTTTGGATGTTGTGAGACACTGATCGCACAGACTCCGATCGATGGCTGCGCATAACTATACTTGGTCCAATCTCTTGATGGGCTGTGGCTCCACGAATGGTGAAACGGGCCGATCCCCATCCCGTTCCGCCATGGGAGCGTGTACAGGGAAACAAGATAGAGAATGCGTCCGGTTCACCTCATGCGGGTCATCGAGAGTGCGTGATTCTGATTGTTCACTTCCGCTTCGATACGATCTCCCTGGGCAATGGGACCGGTTTTTTCAGTGGCTTCGTTCACATGTACACGTACTTCCTTTCCATTTTGGGTTTTGACGAGATAGTGTTCACCATCAATGCGCAAGACTTCGCCCTGAATCACATTGCCCCCCTTCAACTTATCCAGTTCGCCCCGTACACCGGCTTGGCCGCCTTGCCGCTCAGGTGGAGCTGTTTTCATTCCATCTGCGGCTATCGCCGCGTTGGATACCCCAAGGCACAGCAAAATGCCACATGACACGAATCCAACGGCTTTAGGAATAGACACCATAAAAATCCTCCTTGGTTAGGGGGAGACAACGTATTTGCTCACCCTATCTGAGTCAGAAGGGTGAGTGAACCGGTGAAACTCCTAGTTTTAGTATGGTTTCCCCCAAGCAGGGTTTCCATCCCAATCCTCCGAACAACACCAGGCAGTTCGCCATGGGGGCGTATAAGGGAAGATGCTACTCCGCCCTCTGCTCCCTCTTATCTCGACGCACGATTCTTAACATTTCGTTGGCCGGCGGCGGGGCGCATTCTATACTCAGCCATGGTCGTGAGCGAGGCCGGCGCTTGCGCACTCCTCTTGAAGGGAATGGCACGGTCCCGTACCAGACGTAGATGGCAATGGCAACCAACCTCAACCTCCTGCTACTCGAAGACTCTCCGAATGATGCGGAACTGATTCTCGACGTGCTTGAGGAAGCTGGGTTCTCAGTGGCTTCCCGCCGCGTTGATTCGCAAGATGAGTACATCCGCGCACTGGACCAGCCTGTCGATTTCATTCTTTCTGATTTCTCCATGCCGCAGTTTACAGCACACGATGCGCTGCGACTCATGAAAGAGCGGGGGCTCGACATTCCGTTTATTGTCGTGTCGGGCTGTATCGGTGAGGATATGGCGGTGGAATGCATGAAGGCGGGGGCGAGCGATTACTTATTGAAAGACCGTCTCGCCCGCCTGGGTCACTCGGTGTCACAGGCACTCGAACGGAAACGGTTGATCGAAGAAAAGCGCCAGGCCGAGCAACGGCTCTTTCTGGAAACGTTTCACGATTCACTCACAGGCCTTCCGAATCGAGCGCTGTTTTTGGACCGATTGGACCGGGTCTATCAGCAGAGCAGGCGTCAATCCAGCCATCTGTTTGCCCTGCTCTATCTGCATCTCGACGGCTTTCGCGTGGTACGAGACAGTCTGGGGCCTGCGGCAGCAGATCGCCTGCTGATGGAGGTAAGCCAGCGGATTCTGCGTCGTGTGCGCTCGGCTGACACGGTGGCGCGGATAGAAGGGGATGAATTCGCGTTTCTGTTGGATAACCTGAAAACGGTCGGCAATGCGACGCGCGTGGCCGATCGTCTCCGGCAGGAATTTGTTACGCCGTTTACGGTCGAGGGCCGACAAGTGTGTCTCACAGCCAGCATGGGCCTTACCTGCAGCAACCAGGAGTACGAATGTGGCGAACAGCTCTTGCGTGATGCGACGACCGCGATGCATCAGGCGAAAGTCTCCGGTCGGACAAGGTTCGTGATGTTCGACACAGCCATGCATGAGCAGGCGATGGTCCGGTTGAAGCTGGAGGCCGAGCTTCGGCAGGCGCTGGACCGGCGGGAGTTCCGGTTGGAGTATCAGCCGATCGTGGCATTGAAGTCGGGCCATGTCACGGGGTTCGAAGCATTGCTCCGATGGGAGCATCCTGAGTATGGGCTCGCTAGGCCGGACGTGTTCCTGGAAGTTGCCACGGAGCTGGGTTTGATGACCAGGATCGGTGAGTGGAGTCTTCATGAGGCCGCTAAGCAGCTGAAGCTCTGGCAGGCCGAGTTCGTCATGATTCGCCCCTTGACTGTGAGCGTAAACTTCTCGCTCAGCCACCTGGCCAATGCCGATCTGGCAGCGCTGGTCAACGAGGTTCTGCTGGCAACCGGCATAGATCCACCGAGCCTCAAGATCGAAATCACGGAATCGGACGTGATGCAGAGCCCTGAAGCGGTTACCTCGGTGTTGAAACAGATCGAGTCGCAGAAAGTTCAAACCTGTCTGGACGATTTCGGCACTGGGTATTCGTCTCTCAGCTATCTTCAGCAGTTGCCGATCACATTTCTGAAGATCGATCAGTCGTTTATCCGGCGACTGGGCGCTGACGACGACGCCCTTGCCATTGTGAAAACCATCGTCGTTCTCGCGCATCAACTGGGGCGGCAGGTGATTGCCGAGGGAGTGGAAACCACCGAACAGCTGACGACGCTCCGCCTGCTTGGATGCGAATACGGTCAAGGCTACTTGTTTGCCAAGCCGCTGCCCTATGCGGAAGTGTCTGCTTTCCTCGCCTCAGGCCGCCACTGGTAACATGCTCGACCTTCGTGAATTGTGAGCGAGACTAGCTAGACGTGCGCGACTAGCGAGATAGGCTTCACGGGTTGAGGAGACGTCGTCGGAGAGGGCGTCAGCATCCTGACAGGGCAGGAAGCTGGATAAGACACGAACAGATATGAGGATTACGCGGCGATTTTAGTGAGAAGTTTCTTGAGTTCGACGTGGGCAAAGATGACGTCGGGTTCCCGCTGAAGGGCTTCGTAGTAACTGCGCTCGAACCCGTCTCCTTCTTCTGAAGGGCGGATCAAGGCCCGGGCTTCCATCAAAAAGTGCTCCATCTCGACATGCAAGAGTTCGGACTTGTCATCCAAGAGTTCATCGATTCGAATAACCAGCTGAGACAGGGGATGAAGCCAGGTAAACCACGGATCATTCAGCACCAATTGCAGTAGTTGGCTGGTTGATGCGACTCTCCCATGGATGCGTTCATAGGTCACTTGTTCCGCCAGGATCAGAGCCTTGTGAAGACTCAAGAGGCTGCCTCGCATATCAAGGAGTTGCTTGCGGAGAGGGCAGGATTCTCTCGATGAGGTCTTATGCGAGACAGGTAGCATGAAATAATTCTAGCAGGTTATTGGAAAAATGGTGTCCCTGGAACTCGACTGAGAAATGGAAGCCAGTCGTTGTTTAAATATCGGCATATTCAGTTGCCTACTGTAGCAGGCTGGTTATTCTGGTGCCTTTCGTTTACAGACAGACCTACAACCGTCTTCCGATACCGGCGCCGGATGATTTACGCGGCTTCTGTCTGCAGGGCGCGCGTGACGTGAAAGTGGGCGTGCAGCACATCAGGAGCTCGCCGGAGGGCCTCGTAGTACGCACGCTCGAATCCATCTCCTTCAATCGACGGGTGGGTCAGGTTGCGCACTTCGGCGACCAGGTGCGCAACGTTTTCATGGGTGATGTCAAACGCATCGTCAGTGAGGAGTTGATCGATCCGGAGCAGAAGATCCAAGAGCGGGGAGAGCCATGTAAACCAGGGATCTCTGAGCAGCAACTGGATGAGCTCGTCGGTTGAGCCGATACGGCCGTGGATGCGTTCGTAGGTGAGTTGCTCCGCTACAATCAACGCGCAATAGAGAGACAAGAGTCTCTGGTGGACTTCTAGCATTGTATGGCGTAAAGGGGCATCGTAGGTGGTTGGATTATACGATGTCAGTGAATCCATTCGCTAAGTGTAGCAGGACCAGGGGCCCTGTCTATCTGGTTTGTTTGGTGAATTTGATTGTTCCGTTCAATCACACAAACGAGACAAACCACGTTTTCTGTTAGTTCCTCACCCGAGTGGCAAACTGAGCGAATAGTTCCCCTGCGAGATAGCCGGTATTGGATGGGTCGGCGGCATCTCTTCGGCGAAGATAGTCGTTGAGGATTCTGCCGTCTGAGGTCTTGTGGACGTGGGGCAGGCTGAGATTCATGTGGTAGCGTTCGATGGCGTCTGCCACACGACTGATGAAGATGATCGTGCCATTGGACTCCATCCGCTCGACGATCCCGATGTGGGTCAGAGGGTCGTTCACTTTGCCGTCCCGATTGAAGTCCCAGGTGTTGTCGAAGAAAACGAGATCGCCCGGGTGGACGATCGGCCCTTCGTGGAACGTGCCTCGTTGCCGGATATGGGCATGGATAATTCTGACGCCATTGGCAGCCGGGTCGCCAGGTTCGCCGGCATAGAGATCGATCCCGTGCGCGAGAAAGACGGCGCGAGTCACTCCGGCACAGTCATAGGCGATGCGTTGCCCATTGCTCGTAATCGTTTTCGCGCCCACGAGCTTGGCCGCTGTCTGCACTATGGCGTTCCGACTCGGTCCGCGCTCACCGGGTTGACAGCAGCGGCGTGCCTCTGATGTCGTTGTGCGAGGCTGCTCGATCTGTGTTGTGGCGCAGCCTACGAGCGTGACCATTGCGATTGCGGATATGATGAAGAACAATCGCATCGGTTTCACCGTACGTTAACAAACCGGCCTTGGGCCGTCTCCCGAAGCTGATCGATGTCTTCACTCCGGGTGACGGAGAGCGGCACAGTGTTGGTCAATTCTTCAATCAAGAGATCAGTTGTGAGCGGTGTTTTTTGATGGAGCGCGCGATAGAGGCCTGCGACCACAGCCTGTTCGATTTCCGATCCACTGAAGCCGTCGCTCGCACTGACGATCTTGGGTAGATCGAACTGTTTCGCGTCCTGCTTCCGAAGCCCCAGGTGAATATTCCAGATGGATTCTCGTTCTCTGTCGTCCGGCAGATCTACAAAGAATATTTCATCGAATCGTCCTTTACGAAGGAGTTCAGGTGGGAGTAAGGCGAGATTATTGGCGGTCGCCACGACGAAGACTTCTTGTTTTTTCTCCTGAAGCCACGTGAGAAATGCGCCGAACAGCCGGCGGCTCAATCCTGCATCTGCCTCCCCGCTTCCGCCCCCTGCGGTCATCGCTTTTTCGATCTCATCGATCCAGAGAACAATTGGAGACAATGACTCAGCCGTCTCGATCGCCTTGCGGAAATTCTTTTCAGACTCCCCGACATACTTGTCGAATAATCGGCCTGCATCGAGTTTGAGGAGCGGAAGTTGCCATTCCCGCGCAATGGCCTTCGCTGCCAGCGATTTTCCACAGCCCGGCACGCCCACGAGCATGATCCCTCTGGGAGGCGTAAGATTGAGCGCCTTGGCCTCTGCGGTAAACCCGACTTTCGCCCGCGCCAACCAGGACTTCAGATTGACGAATCCACCCAGCTCGAACCGGTTGTCCTCAAGTGGATAGTATTCGAGCAGGCCTCCGTCTTTAATAGCCTGCACCTTGCGCGTCAGAATCTTCTGCACATCATCGGCGGAAAGTGTGCCGTCCTCGACGAGACATTGTGTGATCACCTGCCGGCCCTGATGGAGGGTCATCCCCTGCAAGGCGCGGAGGATGGCGTCACGCTCGTTGGCCGAAGGGTGTTGCTCCGCCGGTTTGGACTCGTGGATGGAACTGAAGAGACTTTGTACGACGGTGGTCGAGCGTGGACGACGGGGCGAGGTCCTGGGAGCGAGCGACTGTAGGATGTTCTGGAGCATGGATTGGAGTTCTTCACGATCCGGCAGTCGTAAGTCGAAACGAACAGCCATCTTTTCGATATCGAGCGGCAGGGCAATGGGATGGCCGGTCAGCACGCAGGTGGCGCGCGAGCGCCCGTAGACTGTCGCGACTTCTCGAAGCTGACGGGCGACGGCTGGATCTTGTAAGTGTGGCGCGAGGTCTTTGAGCCAGAAGACCGCTTCGACGGTCAGACCCTGCAGATGCTGCAGGACAGCCAGAGGAGAAGCCGTCATTTTGCTCAAGGTCGGTGTGTCGTCGCTTCGGGTTAGCCCTCTGGTGACGGACCATTCGAATAACGGCATGCGTTCCTGTGCGGCCACCGATTGCAGCAACGCCAGCACCCGGTCCTCTTCCACCGTCTCGATGATGATGAGCGGGTGGCAAGAGCGAACGAGGGTGCGGAGATCGTGTACGGTGGTTGACAGGGCCATAGGAGGAAAATGCTAGCACGAGGTTTGTGTCTCACCAAGGAAAGGGAGCTTTGTTGCGACGGATCGCAGGATGCTGAAAAGGGACGAGAGGGTAGCCTGGCCGTTCTCCTGCTCGCGGAACGCGCACGATAAGAATGTGCTCGTTCGACGCGCGCAATCGAGAATCGACCAGGCTACCCTTGGAAGCAAAACGGGGAATTGGGAAAGCACGCAGTTGGGATCATCCCGGTCACCACTTAGTAAGGGCCATACGTGGTCGCGTGTGCAAAGACGAATGGTTCGGGAAGTCTTGCGTCCTAGAGAGATTTTCCGTAGCCTCCTAGGGGATAGGGGGGGGCGACGATTTTGCGCAGCGGAATCCGATCGTTGATGTTCTCTGATCCGGCGCCGAGCCACCCCGAGTAGCGGTCCGGAGCATGACTGGGTGACTCTTCCACGAGCCGCCACGAACAGCCTTATAGCGCCCGCTTGTCGGTCCCTGAGGATTCCGCTCCGGCATGGAGGCATAGTAGTCAGACCCGAACCAGTCTTCTACCCATTCAGCGGCGTTCCCCGCCATATGGTGAAGGCCATAGGGACTCTTGCCTGCGTCGTTCGACTCCACTGCCGCGAGAATAGGGATTTCATGCACGTGGTATTGCCCGAACATAGCGACTGTGGAGTTGGGCGCAGTGTCACCCCAGGGGAAGAGTTTGCCGTCAGATCCTCGTGCCGCCTTTTCCCATTCGGCCTCCGTCGGCAGCCTTGTCTGTTTCGCCAGGCAGAGGTCTTTCGCTTCTTGCCATGTGACATAGAGCGCGGGCCAGCGGGTCAGCGTCTGGTCCGGGATAGAATGGACGGTGATGACGTGGAAGATAAGCTTCTGTAAATCGTCGGATGGATGCAGTTTCTGCTGTTGTAGAAAGGCCAGGTATTCACCGAGGCTCACTTCGTCTCGATCCATTTCATAGCTATCCAGCCAGACTCGACGTTGAGGGAGTTCCGTATCGTCAAACGGCTTCCGCCTTCCAGAGGGATCGTCATTCACTTGCTTGCTGCCGAGTAAGAAGAGACCGGCCGGAATGGTGATCATCGGCGACGGTTGGGCCAGCTCTGCAATTGTTGTCAAATGACGAGCCAGTTCAGGCGAAGGGTTCGAGCCAGCCTCTGCGACAAATGGGCTTCCCATGATGGCGAGGAGAACGAGGGCGGTGGCGGCCCATGAACAATTACGCCGCATCAAATGATGAGAATATGCTGTGAGCATGCCTGAACTTGTTTGATCTGCACGTTAGGGATAACAGGAATAGACCTAGGGTGCTCAAAAACTCCGCTCAGCAAGGTCGCAAAGAGCAACTCACGATAGTTCTTTCAGGTTTTCTTGTGTCCTTTACATTCTGGGATGGCTCTGGATGAGTCCCCCACTGCGCGCGTCCAACGAGGGTCTTCTGAGACCGCGCGTTGCGCGAGCACGGGGGATTCACCGGGCCATCCCTCCCCTCGCTGGCAGTCTTTTTCAGCATCCCGCTAGGTTTTGTTGGGGGAGGCCAAGGCCTTATTAATTTCTCGGATGAGGCTCCGTTCAATTTCCGCGACTTCTTCTGAGCTCACGCTGAGGACCCGCCCTCCCTGAGCCAGTTTTTCGAAGTCGGCTTTGACGCTGAGCCTGGTGACGTTTGAGGGAAGCGCGTGAAGCGACAGCACGTACTGATTTCGCGAGCCGGCGACTTCAAGCGAGGCAGGCGGTGAGACCTTGCGCTCAGTCACGTAGACCGCTTTCTGATCGGTCTTGATACTCACTTTGATGTGGTATCCATTGCGGCTGAGCGCATCCTCTGCAATCTTGGCGACGCTGCTCAAAGGGCGGGGAAGGTCTTCAGTCTGTGTCCCTTTCTCCTCAACGTGGATATGCTGTGCTGCTTGAACTGCTGCAGTTCTCTCCATGTCCGCGCTCAACTTCTTCGCATGGGCTGTTTGTATGGCCAAATTCTCGGCGGAAGATTTTGCGTCGGCCTTGGCGGTCTCGGCAGATTTCTTCGCATCGCGCAGCTCTTGGTTCAGCAGATCGATCTGTTGCTGCATGACTTTGTTCCCGTCCTGCAGAGAGGTCACGACCGACTCTTCCTTGACCAATTGCTTGCGAAGCGACTCATTTTCTGCTTTGAACGGAGAGTCGTCAGGTTTGCAGGCCGTCGCTATCAGGCAGAGCGCGAGGGCTCCGATCCACAACGGCCATTGGTTCGATGGTGTGTTGTCCTGCACTTCCGGTCCCTCCCCCCATTGGATTTCCAGGATTATCTACGGTTCGCGCCAGCTTGTCCACGTCGGATTCTATGAAGAAGGGTCGCTGCTTGCGCTCTGAGAAGCATGGGGGTAGCATGCATCCATGGCGCCGGCTGTGATCCGAAAAACTTTTTCCGTCCCGCCCCTTGGTTGCAATTGCTCGATCATCGGAGATCCGGTGACGAAACAGGCGATCGTGGTCGATCCGGGTGGCGCCCATGAACAGATTTTGCGTGAGGTCCAGAAACTCGGATTGATGGTCACACATATCCTTCATACCCACGCGCACTTTGACCATTTTCTCGCTTCCGGAGAAATGAAGAAGGCGACAGGGGCAACGATCTGTCTGCATCAGGATGATCTTGGCCTGTGGAACAATCTTGAATTGCAATGCCGGATGTTCGGCGTCACCTACAGCCCTGTGCCATTGCCGGACTACTGGATCAAGGATGAGGAGAAACTGTCGGCCGGTCAGGTTTCCGTCACTGCTCTCCATACGCCTGGCCATACCCCCGGATCCATGAGTTTTCATATCCCAGGTGAGAATTTGGTCTTGGCCGGTGACACACTCTTTCGTGGCAGCATCGGACGTACCGATCTCTGGGGCGGCGATTTTGATGCCATTGAGCGATCCATCCGGGAACGGCTCTACACCCTGGAGGATGCCACGATCGTCGTGACAGGACATGGACCAGAGACCGAAATCGGACAGGAAAAGGAGACGAATCAGTTCTTCCGTGCCTGACCGCCGGAGGTGACCATGATGGCATGCATGCGGTCCGTCCTCTCTCTCTGTGTTCTCGGCTGGCTTGCGCTACCAGTCGCACAAGCCAGCGAATCCTCCCCCCCAATCTCGGAACAGGTCATGATCACCGATGTCCAGGTTCGCATGTCCGACCACGGTCCTGTGGTGCTCTTGCGAGCCGAAGGGAAGGCCATTCCGATTTTCGTGGATTATACCGTTGCGCGGTCGATTCAAGGCGCGTTGAACGGTGAGAAGCTCCCTCGGCCCCTTTCCCACGACTTGATGCACATCATCTTAGATGCCTATGGCGGGAAAGTGTTGCGTACCGTGATCACGCTACAAGGGGGAACCTATTACGGCGCGTTGACCGTGGCAGTGCAGGATCAGGTAAAGACGTTTGACAGTAGATCATCCGACTCGATCGCCCTCGCTATTCATTTCAAGGCACCGATCATTGTGGGGCGGGATTTGCTGGAGTCGGCTGGCTCTCCTGAAAAGTCGAAGGCCGAGGATCTGTAGCCCAACGTTCTGTGTTTTTCCTTCTGACTCGTCGCAGGCGGCAATGGCACTCACCCGTCGTAAAAACTTGCCTGGAAGCTGTTTCACCAGATTTATGTCTGGATACTTGAAAGGGAGATCGCTTGCGATGGTGTGGTGGAGTGAATCCGCCGATCGCGATGCGTTATTCTTTTGCCATTCGCTCTTTTAACCTTTCGAGGCGTTTCTCTGTGGATTGCTTGATGAAAGCCATGTTTTCACCCAGGTGCTGCTCGGCGTTGATTTTACCTTCCTCACGCCGCTTCAGCTGATCGAGCCCGAACTGAGCGATGAGAGGCCCATCTTCTTTGTTGAGTTCTTTCCAAATTTCAGCGCAACGTACCTGCTTCCCCGGCGGGTATTTGTCGCAAGGCGGATCGGCGCCCCATGAGCTGCTCCAGTTCGCTCCCAGTAGAATGAATGCCAATACCAGTGCGATCATGTTCCTCTACTCGCGGCATGAATCGTCTTTCTCGCCTGGCTCACGATAACACAACGCGACTCGTTTTGCAGACGATCCATGGGTATGAACGGTCGGCCATGGAATGCCTGCCCGTAGGGAATAACCGGCGCTATCATCGCCGGCCATATCGGGAAAGTCCTATGCCCGCTTGTCTGTCCAGTCGGTCTATTTGGATGGCGCTGGTTCTGATCCGGTGAGGCGATCGAGCGTGAGATAGATGTTGTCGTCGAAAGTGTAGTAGCCGCCCTGGTCCATGTCATTCATGATGCAGATTGGTGAAAAGATCACGAGGCAGCCGAAAATATCTCCGAGGACCCATCAAGACCAGGTGCGATCGATCTTGAGAAGAGTAGGCTTAAAGCCCTCCTTCTTCACTTGCGCGAGGTGGTTTCCTTTCCGACTGAGAGTGACTGTGCCAGGCGCTGTGAGGTGAAGGTAGTCGTCGATGACGACCGATGCCTCAGGCGGGTTGGTAAAAATAGTGACCGACTGCTTGTCGGAATGCATCCAGCTTCCGCAGCCGGAAAGCCCTCCGACCAGGGCACATAACACGAGGCCTTTTTGCCAGTTCTTCATCTGCCACTCCCTCAAATCTTCATTGCTCCATTTACATCGTGGAGCGTCGCCTTGGCGACCTCGCCTGCCCGGCGGCTGCCTTCTGTCACGATGTCGTTCAAATGAGCTGGGTCTTTGCTCAGGCGCGCGCGTGCATCCCACATTGGCGTCATTCGTTGCACAACTCGATCCGCGACGAGCTTCTTACAATCGATACAGCCGATGGCAGCTGTCCGGCATTCGGTATTAATCTGCTCCTGAATCATCGGCAATGAAAAGATTTTGTGAAAATCGTACACGGGGCAAAGGTCCGGGTTTCCGGGGTCCTGACGTCGGACGCGGGCCGGATCTGTGACCATCGTCTTGAATTTTTGGCGTACGACCGGTTCAGGGTCTGACAGGTTGATTGTGTTGCTGTAACTCTTGCTCATCTTCCTGCCATCCGTGCCGAGCACTTTCGGGAACTTGGTGAGCTGCTCCATCGGCTCCGGAAAGACCGGTTTGTACAGACTGTTAAATCGGCGGGCTAGCTCCCTGGTGAGTTCCAGGTGCGGCAGCTGATCCTTTCCTACCGGCACGAAATCAGGTTTGTAGATAAGAATATCTGCGGCTTGTAAGACCGGATAGCCGAGAAATCCGTACGTACCAAGATCGCGTTCCTTCAGCTGTTCCTGTTTTTCTTTATAGGTCGGATTCCGTTCCAGCCAGGCGACAGGAATTATCATGGAGAGCAGAAGATGCAGGATGGCATGTTCCGGGACACGCGACTGTACGAACACCGTGGCCTTCGCGGGATCGATGCCTGCGGCCAGCCAGTCAATCAATAACTCGCGGGCGAACTCACGGATGCGGCTGGTATCGGCGTAGTTTGTCGAGAGCGCATGCCAGTCTGCAACAAAGAAGAAGCACTCGAATTCATTCTGAAGCCCTTTCCAATTCTCCAAGGCGCCAAGATAATTGCCGAGATGCAGCAACCCGCTCGGCTGCATGCCGCTGAGGACTCGTTTCCTGGGTGTGGTCATGGTGGGTTTCCTGCTCCGAGACCGACTGCGGTGGAGAGAATTGAATTGGAGAGGCTGTGGGTCAAAGTGCTTGTAATGGTATGGATCAGGTGAATTTGTGGGTCGAGTATGATGAGTCCCATCAGGATGAACATGCCATAGGGTTCCACGCGCATGAGCGCCATTGCCGCGTTCCTTGGAAGAAGGCTTGTGAGAATTCTCCCACCGTCCAATGGAGGAAGCGGCAGCAAATTGAACAGCATCAAGAGCACGTTAATCAAGACGGAGTAGACCGACATCACCGCAATCGGCAAGAGGAACATCTGGTGCCAGGTGTCTTGTGGGTCGGTATTTTCCGACTTGGACCAGTAGTTGCCGACTGCTGGGTCGATCGACAGCAGGAGCGCGAAGAGGAGGGCGCTGCCGATGGCCAGCGCGAGATTCATGGCTGGCCCTGCCGCTGCAACGAGCGCCATGTCTCGACGCGGTTGGCGCATGGCGCGTGGGTCGATCGGAACCGGCTTGGCCCAGCCCAAGAAGAATCCCCCCGGTATCAACAGGCAAATCAGCGGCAAGATAATGGTTCCGAATGGATCGATGTGAGCCAGTGGGTTCATGGTGAGCCGACCTTGGAGCTTGGCCGTCGGATCGCCGCACCGATAGGCAACCCAACCATGGGCATATTCGTGCAAGACCATTGCGAAAAGGAGTGGGAGCCCCATGTAGGAAATCGTGTGGAGGATTTGGGGTAAGGAATTCATCCGGTTGTCTTTGTCAATTCACCTGAACGAATCGACCGCGTTTGATTTGAATGAGGAAGAGCGGCCGATTCAATGTCCCGTCCTGTCCAAATGCAGCCGGCCCGGTGAGGGAGGAGAGGTCCGGCTGGTTCAAAAGCATTTCCTGGACCGCTTCGCCAGAGGAAGCGCCTGAGCGAGCTGCATCAATCACCAACTTCGCGGCATCATAGCCCTGCACCGCAAAGAGTGTCGGGCTGACCTGGAACCGTTTCTTGTACCGCTCGACAAAATCATGCACGACAGGGGTGGGGCTTTCCGAAAAAAATCCATCGACGAATACGGCGCCGTCGACCGACGAATCGGCCGTGCGGGCAAAGTCGGGCGAGTTCCATCCGTTCGCGCCCAGGAATGGAACCTTCATGTCGTGGAAATTGAGCTGAGCTGTGATGATGCCGGCGTCGGCTGCGCGCCCTGGAATAAAGATCGCGTCGAAGCCCGGCGTATAGAGAACTTTCTTGTCCAGCTTTGTCAGTTTCCCGGTCAATTTGGTCTGATCGATCGGCATAGACAAACCATATCGCTTGATATCCTCTTCCTTCATGCGTTTGAGCTGTGCGCTCATGTCGGTTTCGCCTTCTTTGTACGATTCGATCGCGATCACTTCTCCCTCATGTTGCCGCACTTCCTGGGCAAAGAGACGGGCCAATTCACGGCCGTAGGCGGTATCGGGGTGCAGAATGCAGAATCGGCGGAATCCTTGTTCCTGGATGGCATAGGCTGCGATGCGTTTGGCTTGTAGTTGAAAGGTGAGAGCCGTACTGAATACGTAGTTGCCGAGCCGTCTTACGTTGGGTAGCGTCGCTGTTGGTGTGATCAGGGGAATGTGGGCTCGCTCAGCGAGTTCAGCCATGACTGGAAGATTCTTCGAAAGAAGCGGGCCGATGACCGCGAGGGGGCGATCGGTGTTCAGGAGTTCGGAGAAGTCGTCCAAAAACGAGCCGAGATCGGATTCGAAATCTTTGACGATGAGGCCGACTGACGCGCTCCCTGCCTTGTCCCTGTTTGCTTCGACAGCAAGTTGAATGCCGCTGAGAACCTCGTTGGCAAACGAGGCGAGTTTCCCTGAAAGCGGCAGGACCGCCGCAATGAAAAACTGATTGGATTTGAGTTTGGCTTGGAGTGTTGTAAGGAGGTCCGAGACTTTGTCTGCCTGCGCGTGTGTCGGGAAGTTCACGAGAAATTGCTGGATTTGCCGGATGGCTTGATGTTCTTCCCCTCGGTTGATGTAGAGGTCGATCAGCCGGAGGGATGCGACATCGCCGGGAAAGCTGCGTGGAAAGGTATCTCTGATTTGCTCGAGGGCTTTCTTGTCAGACGTCTCGTTGGCCAGTGCCTGAATGCGGGCACGCACGTCTTCAGCCTGATCATCGGTTCCTAATGCGACTTCATCGAGCCATGCCTGAATGGCACGGGTTGCGTCTTTTTTTTGAGCGTAGAAGCTGCCGCTCAGCTGAAGAGCTTCGCGTTTTGTACGATCATCCTTTGACAGGTTGCGCAGGCCCGTTAAGATTGGCATGGCCAGGTCGATATTGCCCATGGCTGCGTGCACCCTGGCTTGCATCAATTTGCCCCGGTCCGCCACCTCTGAGTTGGGAAACTCGGTTTCCAATTGTCGTAAGAACTTTAAGGCTTCCCCATGTTGCTTCGCACGGTACAGCGCTGCGCCGAGCAGGAGATAGGTGTCGTCGAGCAGGTCGGGTTTCGGGGATGTCGCCAGAAAACGACGGAGTATGGTGAGGGCCTCTTCTGCCTGATCCGCATCGATGAGGCGCTTTGCCTGGTTCAGTGTGGGGTTGTTTGCCGGGCTTGGCGGAGCTGTATCTGCAAGGGCATAGTCAGAGAATTCGAGCCCGGTGAAGAGGAAGGACATGCTCCAGACAAGCACGAGCAACAGACAACAGCATGCCGAACGTACGTACGCGCGATGTGAAAAAACGGACATCAACGGGCGGGCCATGAGCTCCTGGGCAATGTGATGGATCATAATACGCGCAGGTGACTACTATCGGAAACCCTGTGGGGTGTCAAGGTAAACTCCCACAGGGTTCATTGTGTTGATCTGAGCGATTGGCTATCATCGCGTCGATGATACTGGACCCGCTGGTCGAGCGATATCTCAGCCATCTCCGTGTCGAGGGAGGTCTCTCCGTCAACACGGTCGAAGCCTACCGCCGTGACCTGAGTAAATTTCACTTGTACTTGCAGCGAAAAGGCATTGTGCCACTCGAGCCTCTCCGGCCAGAGACGTTCACGGAATTTCTTCGTTCCTTGCAAGAGGCCCGGTTGTCGCACGCGTCCTCTGTGCGCTGTCTCTCCGCTATTCGTGGGTGGCTCAGGTTTCTGATTCGGGAACGGATGATTCGAGAGAGTCCAACCATCGGTCTGGCTCCAGTGTCGCGAGGTGTTCGGTTGCCCAAAACGTTGTCGCAACAAGACATCATCGCATTGTTAGACCTGGGGGCGATTCCAACTCCGGAAGACTTGCGCGACCGTACGATGGTGGAAGTACTCTATGCGACGGGGCTTCGCGTATCAGAATTGATTATGGCCGAAGTCGCGCAGGTGAATCTTGATGTCGGATACCTTCGGGTCACAGGCAAGGGCGCGAAGCAGCGTCTCGTGCCAATTGGCGAGGCGGCTCGACAGCTCCTGCAGCAGTATGCGGACGAAGCGCGGCCGCAGCTTCTCAAGAAGCGGACATCGCGATATGTGTTTGTGTCGAGAAGGGGGAGGCCTTTGACGCGGCAAGCTTTTTGGAAGTTGCTGCGGTCTCGAGCACGGCGAGCGGGGATCACACAGGTCATTTCGCCTCACATGATTCGGCATTCATTTGCAACGCATCTGCTCGAAGGTGGCGCCGATCTTCGATCAGTGCAGGCCATGCTGGGCCACGCCAATATTGCGACGACGCAGATCTATACGCACATTGAACGGGGACGTCTGAAGCGGGTGCATGACAGGTATTTCCCTCGTACAAACCGGCGTCGCGAGTAAAAAAAACACCTGAGGAGGTCCGAGTCATTCGGCGGAGTAT
>Ga0207670_10000661_pt1 | contig 18269 bp, 16 predicted proteins | sample KBSS23HmetaG_FD_184339 | JGI IMG/M metagenome (GOLD analysis project Ga0207670, IMG submission 184339) | Switchgrass rhizosphere microbial communities from Kellogg Biological Station, Michigan, USA - KBS S2-3H metaG (SPAdes) (version 2) | ecosystem: Host-associated > Plants > Roots >... | reverse complement strand
CTGTTCCATCGTGCTGGTCAAGTCTCTTCATCCGCCAAAAAATATCATCCAGGAAATCATCGCGCGCGAGGCAACCATCCTCCCGGCCATCCCGCAGTTTTTCCGCGCACTGGCCAATGCTCCGGTGCCGTCGAACATTCCGCTGCGCCTTTGCATCAGTGGAGGAGCACCATTGCCGGGTGAAATACTGAAAGAGTTCACTGAACGGTTGCCCATACCGTTGATCGAGGGCTACGGTTTGAGCGAGGCCAGCCCGGTGGTTTCACTCAACCCGATTCGGGGCCCGTGGAAGGCCGGTTCCATCGGCGTCCCCATCCCCGGTGTCGAGGTCAGCGTCCAGAACGATCTGGGCGCGCTCCTTCCCGAAAACCAGACCGGTGAGATCTGCGTGCGGGGCGGCAACGTCATGTCGGGCTACTGGAATCAGCCGGAGGAAACGAGTAAGGCATTGCGCAACGGCTGGCTCCTGACCGGCGACGTGGGCCATCGCGACAGCGACGGGTACTATTTCATCACTGACCGGAAAAAGGACATGCTGCTTGTGAACGGCATCAATGTGTACCCACGCGAAATCGAGGAGGTCATTTATCAGTTTCCAGGAGTAAAGGAGGCAGCGGTCATCGGCCAACCCGACCCGCGCCGGGGCGAACAGCCGGTGGCGTTTGTCGCGCCAAACGAAGGTGTCACCCTCGATGAAAAATCACTGCAGCAATTCGTGAGAGACAAACTGGCGGACTACAAAGTTCCGCGGCGCGTGACTGTCTTATGCGCGTTGCCGCGCAATGCGACCGGCAAGATACTCAAAAACGCCCTCCGTCAACTGGCCCAACCGTCGATATGAGATTGCTGGGATCGGTCGGCCGTGCGGAGAGGGTCAGGCACGCGGCTTGGCGTGATTCACGTTTGTCGCGTTGGCCATCCTCGCTTGCCGCAGCCGGCGGCAAGGCCCCTGGTTCGGGCATCCGGAACGCCTTCCGATTGTTTGTTCAAGATACAGATCATTAACCTGTTACGATAGTTCCGGCGCGCGGCCCAGCGAGTGGTTTTCACAGTTGACGCTCTCGACAACAGCCCCGTAAGCTGTTGCCTCATCAACACGCCGTTGAAGGCGTGTTTTTTAATCAGGAGATTTATGGCCGAAGGATATTGCGTTAAGTGCAAAGCCAAGAAAGAAATTGTTGATGCCGTCGAGGAACTAATGAAAAACGGTCGCAAGGCAATCAAGGGCAAGTGTCCCACCTGCGGCACGGTCATGTTCAAGATCCTCGGAGGCAAAGCCGCGCCCAAGACCGAAGCCGCGCCGGAGGTTCCACCCGCTTAACCGCCTGATCCGCCGCTTATGCCGAAGCAACTTGCCTATGTCATCATCACCCCTTATTCCCTGCACAAATCACGCACCGGCGGCATCCTCGCCCGACTGATTTCGCGCACCAGCCTGGAGATGGTCGGCGCCCGTATGTTTGCGCCCGGCCCGGAGCTGGTTCAGGAATATTCGAAGGTCATCGTCTCCGCCAACGATCCTCAAGACCGCCAGATACAGGAGTTGATTCGGGATTACATCCTCCAAAATCTCTCCCCTGATCCGAAGACAAAAAGGCGCCGGCGTGTCATGGTGCTGCTGTTCCACGGCGAGGACGCCGTCCGCAAAGTCCGCTCGGTTGTTGGCAACATCAGCGCCGACCGCCGCGGCGGCGAGACCATCCGTGACACGTATGGCGATCTGATCCTCGACGAGCACGGGCAAGTGCGCTACTTCGAACCCGCCGTGCTGGCGGCGCCCAACGCCGAAGAAGCGGAACTCAAACTCAAGCTTTGGGGGCGTTACTCCGATACCGATGGCGGTTTTCTGGAGAACACCATGGTTTATCCGGCGACTGAAACGCCGGAACACACGCTGGTGCTGATCAAGCCGGACAATTTCCGCTTCCCCACCGGCCGCCCAGGCAACGTCATCGACTTTTTTTCGCGGGCTGGACTTTACATCGTCGCGATCAAAGTCCACCGAATGAGCACCGCTGAAGCGATGGAGTTCTACGAGCCGGTTCGGGAGATTTTGCGGAGCCGAATGAACGACACGATGGCGGTGAAAGGCAAGGCGGTACTCGAGAAGGAATTGGGGTTCAAAATCCCGGTCAAGACCGAAAAGGCGCTCGGTGAGTTGCTGGGGCCGCTTTCGGGCGACCAACAGTTCGAAAACATAGTGAAATTCATGTCCGGCCGCGCCCCGAGCGAATGCGACTCGGTCACACTGCATCAACCCGGCTCGGAGAAATGCATCGCCATCGTTTACGAAGGCCATGAGGCCATTCGCAAGATCCGCGACGTGTTGGGCCCCACAGACCCGTCCAAAGCCCCGCCGGGCTCCATTCGTCGCGAATTCGGTTCCACCATCATGGTGAACGCCGCCCACGCCAGCGACTCGATGGACAACGCGCGCCGCGAAATGGGAATCGTGCGCATCGGCAAGGAAAACATCTTCAACAAAGTGGTCGAGGAATTCTATGGGAAGCCGTAAACCCCGGCGGTATCGGTCCTTATTCCCACAACTCCGCTGAAACGCGCAGCTTCTGGAGCAGGGTCTCGTCCGCGAGCGGAAAGGCATAATGGGACAGTTGCGAAGCGGTGACCCAGGCAATCGCGTGACAGCCCAGGGCCTGCGGTTCGTGCCGGCGCCAGGCGCAACGAAAAAATCTTAGGTGGACGGTCTTCTCCGGATAAGCGTGCGTGACGGAAGCCAGCCATTCGCCCACATCAACCTCGATGCCCAGTTCCTCCCGCAACTCGCGCTCAAGACATCGTTCAAACGTCTCGCCCGGTTCGCGTTTGCCGCCCGGGAACTCCCATAGACCCTCGAGATGATCGCCGGGACGACGCTGAGTGATGAGGACCCGGCCATTGCGGAAAACGAGTCCGGCGGCGACTTCAATCGGATCGCGAGGCTTGACGGGAGAGGATGGAGGTTCGCGCCGCTCGCCCGTCGCCGGGTCAGTCATACCTCACACCTTCTCTTCATCGTCCGACGCTTTTGTAAATCCATCCGTGCCGTTCCATTTCCCGCCCATCAAAAAGGTTGCGTCCATCGAACAGGATGGGATGCGTCATCACGTTTCGGGCGCGCTCGAGATCCAGCTTCTTGAACTCGGGCCATTCCGTGGCGACCACCAGCGCGTCGCATCCATCGGGCACAGCGTTCATGTCCGCCACAAACGTCGCCTCCTTCAAAACCGCCTTCGCCTTCTCCATGGCCTTCGGGTCGTACACCCGCAGTACCGCCCCTTCCTTGAGCAACCGCTGACACAGCTCAATGGCCGGTGAACTGCGCACGTCGTCGGTATTCTGCTTGAAGGCCAGGCCGAGCACGCCGATTTTCTTCTCCTTCAAGACCCAGAGGGTGTCGGCTATTTTTTTCAGGAACCGCTCCATTTGCTCGGTATTAATCCGCTGGACTTCCCTGAGCAACCGGAAGTCATATCCCAGTTGCTCGGAAATCTTGATGAAGGCGCTTAAATCCTTGGGGAAACAACTGCCGCCAAATCCCAGGCCGGCGTCGAGAAAGCGCCGGCCGATCCGGGCGTCCATGCCGATCCCGTTGGCCACCTCCTGCACGTTGGCGCCCGTGGCTTCGCACACCACCGAGATCGCGTTGATGTAGGAAATCTTCAGCGCCAGAAACGAATTGGCCGCGTGCTTGATCAACTCGGCGGAATGGATGTCCGTGACAATGATCGGCGCATTGTAGGGGCCGAAGACCTCCTGCATCGCCTTCACGGGACGCTGGGATGCCACGCCGATGACGACGCGGTCCGGGTGCATGAAATCCTCCACGGCGAATCCCTCGCGCAAGAACTCAGGGTTGCTCACCACGTCGAACTCCACCCTGGCCTTGCAGTAACGCTGGATCGTCTCGGCCACTTTTTCACCGGTTTTGACCGGCACCGTGCTTTTATCCACCACGATCTTGTACCCGGTCATCGCCGAGGCAATGTCGCGGGCGACACCTTCAATAAAACTCAAATCCACAGACCCGTCCGGCAAGGGGGGCGTCGGCACTGCAATAAAAATAATGTCCGACGCGTCCACCCCTTCCCGCGTGCTGGTGGTGAACCTGAGCCGCCCCTCAGCGGCGTTCTTCTCCACGAGTTCCTTCAGGCCGGGTTCGTAGATCGGAATGCCGCCCGATCTGAGCAGCTCGATTTTTGCCGCGTCGCAATCCACGCACGTGACCTGGTGGCCGACTTCGGCAAAACACGTGCCGGTTACCAATCCCACGTACCCGGTCCCAATGATGCTGATCTCCATAAATTCTAACTTCGACAGACAACGGCGGTTGGGCTGTTCAACCGATTATTAATTTCTCCGGCTCGAGCAGGAATTTGCCATTGAGCCCTCATGGACCGGCGGATTTCGCCGGAGCAGCATTCGTCCCCTTCAATTCCAATGGCGGCGGGTTTGCAGCCGCGTTGGACAGAGCGGAGGGGAACACCGGCGCGGGCGGGTTGGTTTTGGCCAACTCCGGATGATGGGCCAACAACTGTTCGCGCCGGGCGGAGGCTACAGCGCCCCAGGCCGAGGACGCCGCCGGGCGGGCCAGTTCCTCGTAGATCTTCAGCGCCTGGGCCAGATCGCCTTTGGATTGGTAAAACCGGGCCAATCCGAGCTTTGCCTGGGATGCCACCACCGATCCCGCAAAACGACTGACCACGTCCTGATACGCCACCTGCGCTTCATTGGTCTTGTCCATTGCGTCCAGGCACGCCGCAATCCCCAAAGCCGCGGTCCCCGCCAGCGGATGGTCGGGGTACGTCCGCGGGAACTGTTCAAACTGCGCTTTGGCCTCCGCGAATTTGTTTTCACCGAACAAACCCTCCGCGCCGAGTAGCAACGCTTGCGCGCCTGCGCTGGTTCCGGAATGGGTTGTAGCCAACTGGAGAAACGCCTGCGCGCCTGGACCGGTGGACTTTCCCCCTTGAGCCGCAGGGGCTTGGATTTTATACAAAGCGACCGTGGCTTCGGTCTCTGCTTCGTTGCGATGCCACTGGTAAATCGAGTAAGCGGCAACCGCGACCGCGATCACCGCAGTGCCGATCAACAACTTCTTCTTATTGACCTCTACCCAGGCCAAAAACTCGATCATCCGGGTCGAGCCGGTCGCTTGAGAGCTCATAATCAGGAGGGCAAATCTTTGGGACAGCCCATCAAAAGGCAAGGCTGAAATCGGTTGGAGCATTTTGGCCCCACGGCTGATTCAATCAAAACTCCAGCGGCCTTTGCGCTTGCAATGGGCCGCGTGCATTTCCTAACTTCACCTCGTGGACTCACAATTAACCCAGTATCTGCCGGTGCTGATTCTGGCAGTGGTGGCCTTGGCGTTCGCTTTCGGCACTCTGGCCCTGTCAGTCCTGGTCGGCAAATGGGCCAACAAAAACCGGCTCAAGCACGTCGCCAAGACCAAAAATATCCCTTACGAATGCGGCATGTTGCCGACCGGCGACGGGAGCACCCGATTTTCCGTGAAATTCTACCTCGTCGCGATGCTGTTCATTCTTTTCGATATTGAAGTCGTTTTCCTTTATCCGTGGGCGGTGGTTTACCGGGAGATGCTGAAGGAAAACGCGAATCTGATTTTCGGCGCGATGGTTTCGTTCCTTGGGGTTTTGTTCGTCGGCTATGTCTATGCCCTGAAAAAGCAGGCGTTTGACTGGAAGAACTGAACCATTCCATGGTCTATAAGCTGAAGCGCTCCGAGCGACACCACGCCGCCCCTCGGTCTCTTGCCGTCTAGCCACTTACTGAGCAAACCGTGGGATTTACGACAATTTGACGAAATGAAGATAGCCAGAAAAAGGCACAAGAGGCGCAGAAAGATTCAGTTTTTGTGATTTTTGTGCCTCTTTGCGGCTAAAAATTCTGTCGTCTATCTTGCGGCCTGATCAGTAACGCATCAACGCACCCAACCATGGCGGTCATCAAATTTGGAACCAGCGGCTGGCGCGGCCTCATTGCGCGCGATTTCACCTTCGAAAATGTCCGCCTCGCGACGCAGGGCATCGCGGACTTTCTCAACGCCGAAATCCGAAGTCCGAAATCCGAAATCTTTGGCCGCAAACCCGTGGTGATTCTCGGCCACGACACCCGTTTTCTGGGCCGTGAGTTTTCCCTCGCCGCCGCCGAAGTGCTTGCTGCCAGCGGCCTCATTCCGCTGTTGTGCAACCGTGACGCGCCCACGCCGGTCATCGCCCACACGATTCGCAACCGCAAGGCGGTTGGCGGGATCAACATGACCGCGAGCCACAACCCGGCGGAGTATCAGGGCCTGAAATTTTCCACGCACAATGGCGCTCCGGCCACGCCTGAAGTAACCCAACAGATCGAAGCGAACATTGCGCAACTCGACGCCCGGAACTGGAGCTTCCCGGCCTCGGTCGTCGGCAGCTTTGAGTGCAAAACTCTGGATCCCCAGCCGGCCTACTTCAAACAACTACGCCGGCTGATTGATTTCCCCGCGATCCGCAAGGCCCGGCTCAAGGTCGCGGTGGAATTGATGTATGGCACCGGGCGCGGGTATCTGGACACTTTGCTCGAGGATGCCGGCGCAAAAGTCTTCCGCTTCCACGACGAACTCAACCCGCTCTTCGGCGGGCATCATCCGGAACCGAACGCCGAAGGCATGCACGAGGTGAGCCGACTGGTCCGAACGGGCAAAGCCCAGCTCGGCCTTGGCCTCGACGGGGATGCGGATCGATTCGGCATCGTTGATAAAAGCGGCGCCTGGCTGACGCCGAACCAGGTACTCGCGCTGGCCCTCTACCACCTGAAGAAAAACCGCGGCTGGACGGGCGCGGTCGTGCGCACCGTGCCGACCAGCCACCAAGTCGATGCCGTGGCGGAATTGCTCGGAGTGAAGCTTTACGAAACGCCCGTGGGCTTCAAATACATCGGCGCCTTGATGGAGAGCGAGCCGGTCATCGTCGGCGGCGAGGAATCGGGCGGCCTGAGTGTCAAGGGGCACGTGCCGGAAAAGGACGGCATTCTGGCCTGCCTGTTAATGGCCGAACTGGTCGCGACCGAAAGGAAATCCCTCGGCACGGTGCTGAAGGAATTGGAAAAACAAACCGGCGAATTCCACAGCGACCGGTTGAACGTGAAAATAGCGCCGGAGAAAAAGGAAGCGCTGTTGAAAAAGCTCGGCGCCGGGCTTGATTCGGTGGGGCCGTTCAAAGTGGTGAAGTTCATCACGACCGACGGCTACAAATTCTTGCTGCCGAACCGGGAGTGGGTGGCCTTCCGGGCGAGCGGCACGGAACCTTTGATCCGTTGCTACGTCGAGGCGAAGTCGGCAGCGCAGTTGAAGAAGCTTCGCGCTGCCTGTACGAAGCTGCTTCAGGAAATTTGAGAGGGGTCAATGCTTCGGCCGGAGCAGGATCGCCTTCTTGTTCGTGCCCTCGACTTCGACGCTGTGGGTTTCGACACCCGGGTCGTCTTTGAGCGCGTTGTGAATGATGCGGCGGTCGAAGGCGTTCATGGGTTCCAATTCAACGATGTCTCCCCAGCGCCGGACCTTTTCGGCGGCGTCCTTCGCTTTCTTGACCAACGCATCGCGAGCGGAGGCGCGGTACCCGCCGACGTCCACCATCACCTTGGGCGCCTCCGGGTCCTGATGAAAGAGCAGCCGATTGAGGATGTACTGCAGGTCGCCGAGCGTCTGGCCCTGACGGCCGATCAGGCGGCCGGCATCGTCGCTCTTCACCTCCAGTAGCAATCCTTCCTCCAGGTGATGCTCTTCGATTGTGGAGGTGAAACCGAGGCGTTGCAGGAGTTGGTCGAGGGTGTCTTTCGGCTGTGCGGGCATAATTCAAACGCGAGATGCAAGAGGCGGAATCAATGGTGAATTGAACCGGTCATTTCTTTCTCTTGAGTGGAGGCGACCCCGGCTTTGCAGACGTGGAAAGCTTGCCGTCGCTGGCCCTGGTCAATTTCATTTGCGCGATAGTTAGCAGATTCTGCACGGTCCAGTAAAGCGTCAAGCCTGAGGAGAAATTGTACAGTATGAATAGAAAGATCAGCGGCATGTACTGCATCATCTTCTGCTGCACCGGATCGACGCCGGGCGAAGGCGGCGTCAGCCGCATCTGCCAAAGCTGCGTCGCCCCCATGATGAGCGGCAGTGGATTGAGGGGAAAATTCAGGCCCGGAATGATCCAGATCGTATCGGCCTGGGACAAGTCACAGGCCCAGAGAAAACGGGCGCCGCGCAATTCGATAGCCGTCTGAAGCATCCGGTAAAAGCCGAAGAAAATCGGAAGCTGAATCAGCATCGGCAAACAGCCCGCCGCCGGGTTGACCTTGTTCTGCTTCCAGAGCTCCATCATCTTCTGGTTCATCTTCGTCGGGTCCTCTTTATATTTTTCCTGAATCGCTTTGACCTGCGGCTGGAGGACCTGCATGCGTTTCATCGAGCGCGTGCTCATTTGAGTCAACGGCCAGAACAACGCTTTGATGATGACCGTGATGAAAATGATGGTCAGCGCATAGGACAACCCGAGCGCATGCAGCCCATTCATTGATAACAACAGCAGCCGGGCGAAGAAACCGAAGAACCCGCCAAAGCCCATCACCAGATCCATATTGTTGCCCAGCAGCGACGCCAGGCGGTCCAGCGTCTTGTACTCCTTCGGCCCGGCGAAAACGTCGAATCGCCGCTCGACGATCTGTTTTGGAGCCAGAGTCATCGGTGGATAAACGAAGGCTGATTGAAGCCCGAATGGTTTCTCCACCACTTTTCGATTGGCGGCGAGTTCTTCCGCTGAAGGCGGCGGTAAATTGACATGGCGGGCGAGGATCTGCGGCGCGGGCGTGTTGGTAGGGGGCGCAGCAATCATCGTGAAGAAACGGTTGTAAACGGCGGCCCACATGACATTGGTCTTGCCGGCCAGGTACTCGGTGCGCGGCGTGCCCGGGAGACAGCCAAAGGTGCGGTTGGCAAACCAAGGTTCGCTGACGCTTTGCACGTTGGCCCCGTCGTACCACTGCACCGCCATCAACGTCGCGTCGTCGCTCGGATCCAGCGGCGTCGCGGTGCCGATCACCAATTCCTGCGCCGGCAATTGCAGCGGCTGCGTCGTGGGATTCTCCAGCCGGACAATGACGTTGAGCAGGTAGTTGCTTCCGAGTTGAAACTCTTTCACCTGGCGTGCCCCGTCCGGCAATGACTTTTCCGCGCGGACGCCGGCGTCGGTTTTGGACAGGGCAAAGTTTCCGTCGCCCTGCAACGCCTGACTCCCGACCAAGACGAACGCGGGCACCGGCGCCTTTGTGTTGAGCGTCGCGAACCGGTTCGTCGAAACAGTGTTCCGGCTGCGGCAGGCGACTGATTCCGGATACTTCTTCAATTCGATCAATCGGATGCCCCCGCCGTGAGAGGTGACGGTGAGGCGCACGGTCTCGTTTTCAATCGTGAGCAGCTTCTCCGGTTCCTCCGATTCGACGAGTGTGCCCGTGGTCGGGACCGAGGTCAAAACGCCGGAGGCGCCCGGCGGAGCCGCGGACACATTGGTGTTGGGGGCCGTCTGGTTCGTCGCGTGCGCCAGCCGGTTGGTTTCAGGCGGTATTGGCTGAGGCGGATAAACACGATTCACCAGCCAGCTCCATCCCATCATCAGGATGAAGGAAATGCCGAGGATGATAATTGCTTTGCGATCCATTCGGAAAAACTAGCCCAAAGTGTTCCTGTTCGAGGTCGGGCTTCCGATCGGGACCGGGTCGTGTCCGCAGGCGCTCCAGGGATGGCAACGACAAATCCGGCGTGCCGCCAGCCATCCGCCGCGCAGCGCGCCGTGCCGTCGAATCGCTTCCAGCGCGTAGGCCGAACAACTCGGCGTATAACGGCAACGCCCCAGCGGGCCAAACAAGACCGTCTTGGCGGGCGAGAGCACCCATCGATAAACGCGCACCGTGAAAACCAAAACGTGTTGGGCCAAATTCATGGGTCGTTGAGTAATCGGGCCTTGCGCAAGGCCGACAAAAAATCGCGCTCCACGTCGGCGCGGGGTTTTCCCAGGATGGAGGAGCGAGCCACGAGCACCATCGTGACCGGCTGCCGCAAGTCGTGTTGATGCAGCCGGAACGCCTCGCGCAGCAGCCGGCGCGCGCGACTGCGCGTCACCGCGGAGCCGAGTTTCCGACTGGTAATGACTCCGAGCCGCGAGCCGGAACCGGCCGGCGCCGTTTTCCAATTGGCGATCAAGCAACCGGCGGCCAGCCGTTGCCCCTGCTGCTTGAGCTCGGTGAAGTCACGGCGTTGTTTCAAGCGCATGGACCTGGGCAATCGAAGCGAGGGCCGTTGCGCGGCCATAGAACATCAGACCGGCGTGAGGCGTTTGCGGCCCTGACGACGACGATTCCTCAAAATCGCCCGACCGCTCCGGCTGGAATTGCGGCTCAAGAAGCCGTGCTGCCGCCGGCGGCGAACTTTCGACGGCTGATATTGACGTTTCATGCGATGATTCAGTTCAACTGTGCGTGGTCAAACAACTGGGTCCGTACACGGAATGAGCGCGGCTCATCACCCGTTTTCACGGAGTGCGAGAGGTTAACAGTGAATGAACGGGAGTCAAGGACTGGCGGATGGCGGCCCTCAACGCATCGAGCTTCTCGCAGCCCCGTCTCGGAGAACCATCAGTTCAGCGTCAATAGTAGATCCCAGATCCGCAATCAACCAAGAATGCCGTTGATCATGGCCAGGCCCGGCGCAAGAATCCCATCCACTCAATACGCCATGGGCGCGCTCCTGAAATTAATCGGCACCGAAACAAGAAAGATGTTCCAGAACCCGGGACGCTGGAGAGAAGTCTTGCGACCGCGCCGATGGCGTCAATTTCTCCACGTGGCGATCTTCTACTTCCGGACCGGGAATCGCTGGCAAACCGAGCCCTCCGATGGCGCCTTCGAACGGCGGGTTTACCGCGGCTATCCGGACTATCTGCATCGCCAGCAGGTGAAGCTGGAGTACCTCGATTTGTCGCGTTATGAAGCCGATTACCAGCGGCTGCTCCGCGAACGGCTGGCGGGCGTGGATGGTTTGAAAAAGGGCGCGGCTGTGCTTTGCCTGGGAGCAAGGCTGGGCGCCGAAGTCCGCGCCTTCCACGACTCCGGTTGTTTCGCGGTGGGATTGGACCTCAATCCGGGCAAACAAAACCGCTACGTGCTCCGAGGCGATTTTCACGAGATCCAGTTCCCGGCCGCGTCAGCGGACGTCGTCTTTTCAAACTCGCTTGACCACGTGTTCGCGATGGACCGATTCATCGCCGAGATCCGGCGTGTCTTGAAACCTGGCGGGTTGTTGATCCTCGAGGCCACGCGCGGACGGGCCGAAGGCGTTGCACCTGATCCGTATGCCAGCTTCTGGTGGAAAAGCGTGGACGACGTGGTCGCGCTGTTCAGCAGGCACGGTTTCAAGGTGCTTCAACGCACCGACTTTGACAGGCCGTGGCCGGGGGAGTTGCTTTGTTTCCTCAAACTGGAGAACAGCGGTTCCGATGCCTACTAGCCCGTGATAAATTGTAGGAGCCGACGTGAGGAGCCTACACACGCTGGGTCACTTGGAGCTGGCGCGCAGTTTTTGCCAGACCAACGCGGCGAATTCCTGCGCCGCAGGCACCCGCAGGCAAAATGTGATTCCCCAATAGATCACCCCGGCTAGTGTCATCGGCACAAAGACGGCTCCCAGCCTGGCAGGCAAACCGTCGCGGCCGAGCGACTGTTGCCAATAATGCCCGGCCAACCAGGCCGCGGCACCGGCAACGATGGCCGAACCGAGAGTGGCCGGCAGTGTTTGAACCAGCGGCGCCAGGTCGAGTCGCGCCAGTTTTCGACGCAGCGCGTACAACAGCAGCCCGACATTCCAGGCGGCAGTCAGCGTGTTGGCGATGCCGAGTCCGCCCTGGCGTAAAGGCCAGATGAGCCACAACGCGAAGACCAGATTCAACCCCAGACAAACGACGCTGATCTTCATCGGCGTCTGGGTGTCGCCCAGCGCGTAGAAGGCGCGCGCCAGAATGTTGACCATGGAAAACGCCACCAATCCCGGCGCCAGACACGCCAGCGCGAAAGCCGCGCGTTGGGTTGAGTTTTCGTCGAACTGGCCGCGCTCAAAGATCAGGCGGATGATCGGTTCGGCCAAGACGACGAGCAGCACCGACGCGATCAGGTTCACAAAGATCAAGTAACTCAATCCCTGCTGCAGTGTGCCGCGGAAGGCGGCGAAATTCTTCTCCGCCGCGAGGCCCGAAAGCGTCGGCAACAAGTAAGTGGCCAACGAAATGCCAAACACCCCCTGGGGCAGTTCCATCAAACGCACCGCATAATCGAAGGAGGCCACGATCTGCGGGTCCACCCAGAAGGCGATTCCATTGGTCAGCAGCACATTGATCTGAAAGGCCGCCACTCCCATGGCGCCGGGAATCATCTTGCGCACGACCTCGCGCACCGTCGGGTCGCGCCAGGGCGACACCCAATGATAGCGGAACCCAGCCCGGGTCAGCGTGGGCAGTTGAAACGCGGCTTGAGCCACGCCGGCGATTAACACGCCGATCGCCAGCCCGAAAATCTGCTGGTTCAGGTTTGGGCCCATGCGCGGCGCCAGAAACAACACCGACGCGATCATGACCAGGTTGAGCACCACGGCACCGGCGGCCGGGATGAAAAAATGACCGCGGGCGTTGAGCATTCCCATGAGGATTGCGGTGAGGCAAATCACCAGCATGTAGGGAAACATTACCCACAACAGACGCAACATCAGGTACGTGTTCGCCGGAAAGTCATGCACGGCCAGGGCCAGGGAAATTCCGGCCATCACCAGGACGATGATGGCCGTGGCCACCACGACCATCGCTGAAATCACGGCGTTGGCCGACCGCCACATCTCCGGTTCGCCTTCGGTCTTTTCTTTCGTTTTGAAGATCGGGATGAAGGCCGCGGACAAGGCGCCCTCGCCCAGCAACCGCCGAAACAAATTCGGGATCTGAAACGCCAGTTTGAATGCGCTGGCGACGACGCCGTCCCCCATGAACCGCGCGTAAACGATTTCCCGCACCATGCCGAGGATCCGGCTTGTGAGAGTGGCGGAGGCGAGCGCGCCCGAGGATTTCAACATCTGCGACATCGCGCCGGGAAGCTAGGGTTCCAGGTTCCAAGTTCCAAGTTCCAAGTTCCAGACACGGATTTCACGAATTAACACGGATTCCAGCCGCATTGCTTCCAGCCTGGGCGCGAGAGCGCTCCCCGCGTAATGTCCGAAGATGTGTTCTCGCCGCACCGTAGCGGCGCAATTATCGATTCGTGCTAATCCGTGAAATCCGTGTCTCTATTCAGAGAGTCCGGTTGCGGTAGTGGAGGATTTTGAAATCGGGACAGTCGAGGATTTCCTCCGCGAGCTCGAAGCGATCCTCGAAAGGCGGGAAGAACGCGTCGCCTTCGACGACCCGCTTGACCAGCGTGAGATACAAATCGGAGCAGAGCGACAGGGCTTGTTCGTACACTTGCGCGCCGCCGCAGATGAAGACGTCACGGGTTTCGTTGGCCAGGCCGATCCGGCTGAGCTCCGAAACTGTCTGCACTCCGGGGTGCGAGAATTGCGAGCGGCTCAGGACGATCGTGGTGCGGTTCGGCAGCGGCTTGCCGATCGACTCAAACGTTTTCCGCCCCATCACGATGACTTGGCCCGTGGTCATCTTCTTGAACCACTTGAAATCCTCCGGCAAATGCCACGGGATTTTTCCAGCCGCTCCGATCACGCGGTTTTCCGACATGGCGGCGATGGCTTTGAAGGGGTTCACGTCACTTTTAAGTTCCGGGAATGGTCTGATACCCAAGAGGATGGTTCGCGCCGTTTCCCCTCACCCTGACCCTCTCCCTCGGGGAGGTATGTGTTTAGCGCCGTGCGGAGGAAACTGCAGCGCAGGCGTCCTCGCCTGCGAGTTCGGGCGGCGTCTCGCCGCCCACCGTGCGAATAGGACGAGGACGCCCTGTTAACTCGCAGCCGAGACGGCTGCGCTACGCTTAACACATACTCGGGGAGAGGGAACAGCGCGCATGGCGCCGTGGAGAGCCAGAGGGGTCTGGATTGTACTCCGCGGAGTGAAGGGTTCACCCTCTCCCAAGGGAGAGGGCTGGGGTGAGGGGAAAGAAACCAATGCACCGCGCAGCACCAACGTCTTTGCCTTGGCGCGCGGCTGACGCTCGCAGGGCTAGTTGGTTTCGAGCCATTCACGATTTCAAGCCCACGGCATCACCGGAGTACTCTGAGTTTGAAGGCTGACCCAGCCGCGTGAATTCACCATCACAATCCAACTAAACCGCGATCGGCGCTTTGATTGCCGGGTGCGGATCGTAGCCGACCAGTTCGAAATCCTCGAACCGGAAATCGTGGATGTTCCTCACCGCCGGGTTGAGCTTCATCACCGGCAATGGGCGCGGTTCGCGCGAGAGCTGCAGTCGGGCCTGTTCCAGGTGATTCGCGTAAAGATGCAGGTCGCCGAACGTGTGCACGAACGTGCCGGGTTTCAAATCGCAAACCCGCGCGACCATCAGGGTCAACAGCGCATACGACGCAATGTTGAACGGGACGCCGAGAAACAAATCGGCGCTGCGCTGATAAAGCTGGCAGCTCAGTTCGCCTTCCTGCACGAAGAACTGGAACAGCGCATGGCACGGCGGCAGTGCCATGTGCTCGATCTCTCCGACGTTCCACGCGCTCACGATATGGCGGCGGCTGTCCGGATTCTTTTTGATCTGGTCGATGACCTGGTCGATCTGGTGGATCGAGCGTCCGTCGGCGGTGCGCCAGTCGCACCATTGCGCGCCATAAACGCGGCCGAGGTTGCCGTCTTGGTCGGCCCACTCGTCCCAGATGGTCACGCCGTGCTCGTTCAAATATTTGACGTTCGTGTCGCCGCGCAAAAACCAGAGCAATTCGTAAATGATGGATTTGAGGTGGAGCTTTTTGGTGGTAAGCACCGGGAAACCCTCGGAGAGCGGGAAGCGCGCCTGTGCGCCAAAGACAGCCCAGGTGCCGGTGCCGGTACGGTCGGCTTTGAATTTTCCCTTCTCCAGCACCAGCCGGAGCAGTTCGTGATATTGGAGCATAGTGATGGTCTGCCCTCCTGGTGGTTTAATTGAATCGGCCGCCGACGCAAGTGCGAACCGTTGCAAGTTCAAAGGGCTTTCCTTGAACCGTAATTCTCAAACCCGAATGACGAATGACGAAATCCGAAGGAATACCGAAATCCGAATGACGAATTCGGCCATCGAACTGGAGAGCGCCTTTCGGCATTTGGGGTTCGGGTTTCTTTCGTCATTTGACCTTCGTCATTCGTCATTCGACAGCAGGTTCATGGCCCCAATGCATGCGAAAAAAGCGACTGGGGCGCGAGCCTTTTCCCGCTCGACTCCTGGCGGTGGACCTTCGACCATCGGCACCATGCTCAAGTTGCCTCACACCAAGTCCTGTTTTGTCTGCGGGCTGAACAATCCGCTGGGCTTGAAAATGGATTTCGAAACCGATGGCCAGTTCGTGCGTGCCCGATTTGCGCCCCGGCCCGAGCACGTCGGCTTCAGAGAGACCATTCACGGGGGGATCATTTCGACCGTGCTCGATGAAGCGATGGTTTGGGCCGTCGGCGTGCAGACGAAGCGGTTTGCCTACTGCGCGGAACTCAACGTGCGATTCCTGCAACCGGCGCGGCCAAGCGAGGAGTTGATCGTCGTCGCCGAGTTGACGGACAACCGGCGCAATAAGTTGTTCGAGGCCAAAGCGGAGCTGCAGGGCCCGCGAGGGGCGGTTTACGCAGCCAGCACCGGCAAATATCTGCCGGTCAAAGCAGCACAGCAAGCGGAGATGCTGAGTGACTTCGCGGAAAGCACGGAGAACCTCTTCATTTCACGTCCAGAGTGATTTTTCGGCGCTCCAGTGTCGTTCCTTCGTTGAGGGCGAGCTGGGAGAGGGCGATATTGTAGTCCGCCAGGGCGCGGATTTCGGCAGAACGCGCCGCCGTGAGGTCCCTTTGGAGTTGGAGGACCTGGAAGCTGGTGCTCTTGCCGTTTTGCAGTTTTTTCTGTTCGGCATCGAGAGCGGCTTCGGCAAAATCACTGGCATTCTTGGTGGCTCTGACCCGTTCGAAGCTGGTCGTCGCGACGGCGATGGCATTTTCAATCTGCACAAGAACGGTCTGCTCCAGTTTTTTCAAGGTCAGCGTCATTTGTTCTTTGGTGGCTTTGGCGACCTTGTAGTTGTAGCGCGCGCCGGTGTTACCCAATGGAAGCGACACGCCCGCACCGGCAGAATAAAACGCGCTGCTGCCATCGGCCAATTGAGCGAAGGCGCCACTGTATTCAGGTGTGTTGCCGGCGTTGAAACCGTAACTGCCGAACAGGTCCAATTGAGGGTACAACTGGTTCTTCTGGTAGCGCACGACGTAACCTTGTTTTTCCAGGCTCAATTTGGCCTGGTTGAGGTCCGGACGCTGGCTGAGTCCTTTCTGCCAGCTTTCCTGCTTGTTGAACGCCTGCGGCACGGCTTGGAGCGACTCCGTCGGCTTCACGACAACGTCCTCCCATTTTGAATAGTCGTCGCTCAGCAGAAACTTCAAAACTCGCTGCTGAGTGTCCCGGGTGCCGAGGGCTTGCAGCAAGTCGGCCTCGCTGGAGGCGACCTGGGATTCGGCCTGTTTCTCGTCCAGCGGCGCCAGTGCGCCAATCCGGACCTTCGTCTTGTTTTCCTCCAGGAGCCGTTTGGCCAGGTCCCGCGCCGCGGTCTGGACCTTGACGTTTTCCTCGGAAAAAATCAGGTTGTAATAGGCTTCTTGCACGGCGGTGACTGTGGTCATGATCTGCAAGAGCAGATCCAGTTCGGAAATCTTAAGGTTCTTTTTGTTCAGCACGATGCTCAGGCGCGTGGAATCGATCCAAGAATTCTTCAGTATCGGCTGGCGCAGTTGCAGAACGGAGATGCTACCCGAGGACGTCTCGTCCACTTCCACACCCGAAAGCTTCGAGATCCGGTCCGAGATATTTCCGCTCAGGTTGTACGACATTCCCCACGGAACCACTCCCTGGAAAGCGGTGTTAAATCCGTCCGCTGTGGTTAGCGTTCCCGGATATCGCCCGAACTGAGGATCCACTCCGCCCGGAGATTGGTTGAAAGTGTGCTGGCCGGAAAAGGAGAACAGCGGATCGTAGCTCCCATAGGACGTACTGAGCGCGTAGCGCGCGAGCTCGGGTGCAAAGCGTGTGATTTGGACGTCGAAGTTATGTTGTAACGCCGCCTGAATGCACTCCTCGAGCGTGAGGCTGTTCGTGCTCGAGTGGGTCGTGCTCGAGTCGGTCGTTTGCGCGTTCGCGGCGACGGCGGCCACACAAAGCCCGGCTAAAATATTTCGCAAGGTTCGCATTGGGGGTGGAGATTGCTTTATTTGCGCGAGTTCGTCAAATAATCGTCGTTCCTTTCATGACTCCCTGCGTTGCCCCGGAGTTGCACTTATTTTTCCGATCATTCGACATGGCCCGATCCGCTTCCTCACTCCTTGACCATCCAGCCGTCGCGCAACTGGATGATCCGATGACCGTAGGCGGCGTTGGTCTCGGAATGGGTGACCTGGATAATGGTCGTTCCCTCACCATTGAGTTTTCGGAACAATTCCATGATCTCACGCCCCTGGTCGGAGTGCAGGTTGCCGGTCGGTTCATCGGCCAGGATCAAGGATGGTTTGGCCACGATGGCCCGCGCCACCGCCACGAGTTGCTGCTGCCCGCCCGAAAGCTGGCTCGGAAACAAATCCTTCTTCGCGACGATCCCGAAACGGTCGAGCGTGTCGGCCACAGTGGCTTCGCGTTCGGATTTTCTGACGTTGCGGTAGGAGAGTGGAATATCCAGGTTCTCGGCCACGGTCAGGTCCTCGAGCAGATGAAATTGTTGAAACACGAACCCAACATGGCGTTTGTTGAGCGCGGCCCGTTCCTTGGGCGCCAGCTTGTGGACGGCCTGGTCGAACAGGAAATATTCCCCCTCCCACGCGCTGTCATAGAAGCCGATGATGCCCAGCAGCGTCGATTTGCCCGCGCCGCTCGGCCCCATGATCGTGATGAATTCCCCTTCGGCAATGTCGAGGTTGATTTGTCGCAACAGATAAGTGAAGCCGGCTTTGGTCTTCACGGATTTATCGAGGTTTCGCAGTTTAATCATTATCTCCTTAGGGTTTGTGCAAAAACAAGTGCCG
>Ga0207670_10000660_pt1 | contig 18290 bp, 16 predicted proteins | sample KBSS23HmetaG_FD_184339 | JGI IMG/M metagenome (GOLD analysis project Ga0207670, IMG submission 184339) | Switchgrass rhizosphere microbial communities from Kellogg Biological Station, Michigan, USA - KBS S2-3H metaG (SPAdes) (version 2) | ecosystem: Host-associated > Plants > Roots >... | reverse complement strand
TGCTCAAGCTTGCCTGACGCGATGAGCTTCGCCAAGCGCACCGTGCAGGACCTGGACTGCGCCGGGAAGCGCGTGCTGATGCGCGTGGACTTCAACGTCCCCGTGAGCGGCGGCACCGTCACCGACGACACCCGCATCGTCGGCGCGCTGCCGACGCTCCGCTACTTGATCAGCAAGCGCGCGCGGCTCGTGCTCTGCTCGCACCTCGGACGCCCGAAGGGGGGCCCGGATCCCAAGTACAGCCTGAAGCCCGTGCGCGAGCGGCTGGCGAGGCTGCTGCGCCAGGACGTGGCCTGGGCCGACGACTGTGTGGGTGCGGAAGCCGAGCGCGCGGCGGCGGCGCTCGCCGACGGCGGCGTGCTGCTGCTCGAGAACCTCCGCTTCCACCCGGAAGAGGAGAAGAACGACCCCGCGTTCGCGAAGGCACTCGCCCGACTTGGCGAGTGCTATGTCAACGACGCGTTCGGCACCGCGCACCGCGCGCACGCGTCCACCGAGGGCGTGACGCACTACTTGAAGCCCGCGGTCGCCGGGTTCCTGATGAAGACCGAGCTGGACTACCTGGGCACCGCGCTCGACCAACCCAAGCGACCGTTCGTCGCCGTGCTGGGCGGGGCGAAGATCAGCGGCAAGATCGACGTGCTCACGGCGCTGCTGCAGAAGGTGGATCGGCTGCTCGTGGGCGGCGCGATGATGTTCACGTTCCTGAAAGCGCAGGGGAAGCCGGTGGGCCGCTCGCTGGTCGAGGACGACCGGCTGGACCTCGCGCGCGAGCTGCTCGCGACCGCGAAGGCCAAAGGCGTCGATCTGGTGCTGCCCACCGACTGCATCGCCTCCACCGCACCCGATGGCTCGGCACCATCGGCGCCCAAGCGCATCGAGCAGCTGAGCGCCGACGAGATGGGCGTGGACATCGGGCCCGAGACACTCGCCACGTTCACGGCCAAGCTGCGCGATGCGAAGACCGTGGTGTGGAACGGCCCCATGGGCATCTTCGAGGTGGCCGCGTTCGCCGCCGGCACCATGGGCGTGGCGCAGGCGCTGGCGCCGCTCAAGGCACAGGGCGCGGTGACCGTGGTGGGCGGTGGCGATTCGGTGGCGGCGGTGCAGCAGAGCGGGCTTGCCGAGCGCTTCTCGCACCTCTCCACCGGTGGCGGCGCCTCGCTCGAGTTCCTGGAGGGGAAGGTCCTGCCCGGCGTGGCGGCGCTGGACGCCGCGAGCGCGTGAGCGCGCCCGTCGCGCGTCGCCCGCGGATCGTCGCGGGGAACTGGAAGATGAACCGCACCTCGCCCGAGGGCGCCGCACTCGCGCGCGAGCTGGCGGCGCTGGGGGCGGCGGATCCCGCCTCGGCCACGGCGCCGATCGTCGTGCTCTGTCCCGCCGCACCCGCGCTCGAGTCGGTGGCGAAGGCGATCACCGGCGGCGGCATGGCGCTCGGCGGTCAGAACGTTCACAGCGAGCCCCATGGTGCCTACACCGGCGAGGTCTCGGGAGCCATGCTGCGCGCGGTCGGCTGCACGTGGGTGATCGTCGGACACTCCGAGCGCCGGCACGGCATGGGGGAGACCGACGCGATGGTGGCGGCCAAGCTGCGTGCCGCCCAGCGCGACGGGCTGACGCCCATCGTCTGCGTCGGCGAGACGCTCGCCGAGCGCGAGAAGGGTGACACGGAGGCGGTGCTGGTGCGCCAGGTCACCGTCGCCTATCACGGCCTCACCGCCACCGCGGCCGGCGCGACCGCGATCGCCTACGAGCCGGTATGGGCGATCGGCACCGGCAAGGTGGCGACGCCCGAGCAGGCCCGCGACGCTCACCGCGTGGTGCGCGCGACGCTCGACCGCGTCCTGGGCGCGGGCGCGGGGGAGAAGGCCGCGATCCTCTACGGTGGCAGCGTCAACGCCGGGAACGCGGCGGCGCTCTTCGCCGAGGCCGACGTGGACGGCGCGCTTGTGGGCGGCGCCTCGCTCGAGGCGGCATCGTTCTGGAAGATCGTGACCGCGGCGCGCGCCGCAGGCTAGCGGCGCGTGGGTTTTGACGGCCCCCAAGGCCGCTGCTAGATTCTTCGCCCGTTTGACGCATCGGGCAGGCGCGAAACCCGTCGCGCCGCCTGCGGGAGCCGTTCGTGGAGGACCGGGGTGTATCCCTTCCTGCTCACGCTTCACCTGCTCGTCTGCCTGTGCCTCGTGGCCGTGATCCTCGTTCAGTCGGGGAAGGGCGGCGGCCTGGCGGGCGGCGCGTTCGGGGGCGCCACGCAGACCGTGTTCGGCGGCCGCGGCGCGACCGACTTCGTCACCCGCGCCACCGTGGTGCTGGGCGTGCTGTTCTTCCTCACCTCGCTGTCGCTGGCGCTGATGACGACGCGCGGCACGTCGAGCGCGCGCAGCGTCGTCTCCGAGGCCGCGAAGCGCGCCACGACCGCGGCGCCGCCGCAGCTTCCGACCCAGGCCACGCCGCAGGGCGGCCTTCAGACCCCTGCGCCGTCGCAGCAGGCGCCTGCCGCGCCTGCGAAGGCCCCCGCGACGCCTCCGCCCACGAGCGGGAACAAGAAGTAGCGCGAACAGTCTCAGCCCGTGCCCGGGTGGTGGAATTGGTAGACACGTACGTTTGAGGGGCGTATGGGGAAACCCGTGCGAGTTCAAATCTCGCCCCGGGCACCAAAGAAGTGAGGCCACGCGTTGTCGGCGTGGCCTCAGTCGTTCAACGGGTTAGGTTGATCTACTCGCGGTCGCCTTTGGCCTTGCGGTTGGCTGTTTCTGCCGGACGGCTGCCGAAGTTGCTCGCCGCGAGCTTCGCAACTCCCTCTGCCAGGTCCGCCTCGTCCACAATCGCGTAGCGCCGGAACACGCTCTCGGTCAGGTGGCCTGTCAGCTTCATCGCCACGCTCCGGGGCACGCGGGCCCGCTCTAAGTCACGGACTGCCGTTCTCCGCAGGTCGTGGAACAACCGACCGGGAACCCCGCCCTCGCGCGTGGCGCGCCGCCAAGCCGTGTCGAGATCATGGATCGGCTTGCCATGCCGGTGGAACACCCAGGGCACGATCCGGCCTTCGGCCCGCTCCAGGTCGGCGGTGACTTCTCGCTGTTCCTGGAGCAGGCGGGCCAACTCCGGGTGGGCGTTGACGGGGTAGGTGCGCCCTTGGCCGTTCTTCGTGGTCCCAGGGGCTAGGTGGACGAGTCCGCGGGCAAGGTCCACGTCCTTCCACTGGAGGCCGAGGATTTCCGACTTCCGCCAGCCCGTGCACGCGCCGAACCGAGTGACGGCGGCTAGCTCGGCCGGGAGATGCTTGAGAACCGCCTCTAGCTCCGCTGGCTCGAAGAAGCCCGTCCGGGTGTTCCGAATCTCAAGCCTAGGCAAGTCCAGCGGAGGGAGCTTCGCGACACGGAATGCCCGGGCTAGGAAGCCGAGTTCCAGCTTGATCGTGGCCGGCTGCGCGCCCCCTTTCCGCCGGTGAACAACGTAGGCGTCGAGTGCATCGGGGATCTCTCGGGCCAGCGTCCCCTTGAACCATGCCAGGTGCGCCAGCGATTGCTTGGCTCTCGCCAGCAGGCGCGGGCGGGCGCCTTGGGCTTCGTAGTGGTGGAGCAACCGCTCAGCCAAGTTCTCGAATCGAACGCGTTCGACGTCAGGCCAACGGCCTTCGCGGACTTCGGCGCGGCGCTTGTCGAGTGCGTCCCATGCCTCGGTCTCGCTGGTAGCAGTCTCGATGCTCTCGCGGTAGCGCCTGCCGTTGCGCGAGAAGTCCATCCACCACCGGTTGCCGTCTCTGTAGACGCGTCCGCGTCTGCGCTGCTTAGGCTTCTTGCTGTCAATCATGGCCTGCCTCCGCGCTCCACACGACCGCGGTACGCCTCTAGCAGCTCTCCCACGATCTGGCCCATGTCACGCCCCTCGTCAATTGCCCGATGCGCCAGCCACCGCTTGAGTTCCCCGGCGACGCGCACTACCAGCCGCGCGGGAGCGTCGCTGCGCGCTGGCCTTCCTCCTGGGCCCTTCGGTCTCGCCTTGGGCTTTCCCATTGCTAGTTTGCCCTCCGGTGTCTAGTGACAAGATACTCTAGACACCTGTAACCGTCAATGACCTAGCGTGGAGGCTGGCGCTCAAGCCAGCGGCGGAACCCCTGATCCTCGATCCGGAGCACCTTTCTTGAGAGCCGGTGCGTGAAGGCGCGCCAGTCTGCGCGCCGGCTCCACCCATAGACCACGCGGCGAGGCACGCAGGCCAAGGCGGCAGCGGCATCGGGCGTCAGCCAACGACCGGGCCCCCCATGTGAGTCCGCGGAATCCGTTTGTACGCTGTTCCGCGGCCCGGCGAGAGCAGCTACGCGCAGGACGGCCGCGGCGCCTTCAAACTTGGCGAGCATCTCGGCCGCAGCCTCCGGCGCGAGCCGCAGGCCCAGCTCGGGGCGTTCGAGAAGATCGGCCGTGGTCGGCACGACGGCCAGCCTGTCAGCCGTCGCGTGGGGCGGGAGAGCAGTCACTGCCTGCCCTCCGCTGCGGCCCCGGGGTCGAGGACCTGCGCTTCCCACGCTCGCGCCGGCGGGGGCGGAGCGACAGGCTCGTTGTCCCAGGGCGACGGGCAGACAATTGGCTCCCAGCGCCCGAGGAGCACGCGAGCGATCTGCGCGGCTTCGGCCCGGTTCACGGGCGGTCCCCCAGGAATTTGGCCAGTGTGTCGAAGTCGGCCCCATTGGGGCTCGCGGTGGACGTCGTGAGCACCGGAGCGAAGGTGGCCATCCCAAGGTGTCCATCCCCCACAGATTGGCCATCTTGGGTGTCAACGGCCTCGCACAACGGCTTGCGGCCATCACTTGCCCCAAGGCTGCCAACGTTCGAGGACGTGGCGACCTTGGGGGGCTCGTTGGGCAGCTCCCAGCTCCATGCCTGCCGCCCGCCCGGCTGCCCGTCATGCCGTGCCTTGATGCGGAGGCGATCCTTAGCGCGACGGAGCGTCCGCTCGCTGACGCCGGCCCGCTTGGCCTCCTGCTGGACGATCTGAGTCGACACCGCTCCGGTACCCAAGAGGTCGCGGAGGAACGCGACCGCATCCTCTAGGGCAGACCGTTCCACGGCGTCGGCGGGGACGGCTAGCAGCGACGCGGCAGTATGCGTGCTCGTGCCCTCCCAGGACACACGAGGGAACGCGCCCTCATTGTCCGCCACGAGTCGGAGCCGGAATGCTGGCACGGGCGGGGAGAGATTCGACTTGGCGACCGCGAGCACGCGGTACGCGCCCGTCTCGTCGTCCGGGTCCGGCGCCAGCACGAGCCCGCTCCGCGCGGCGCCTATGATGCCGATGCTGCCTCCGCCTCGGTACAGCGTCGGCCCGCCTTGCGCCTTGTTGAAGTGCCGAATCACGACGACCGTGGCGCCCGTCCGCTCGGCGAGTGAACGGAGCTCACGCAGTGCGCGCCGCACGTCCTGATCCCGGTGTGCGTTCACGTCGGCGGGAAGGAACGCCATGAGCGGGTCCACAATGACGAGGCGGGCGCCAACCTCCGTGATGGCCTGCTCCACGGCCTCCAGGTCGTCCGAGCAGATGGTTGGGTCATGTAGCTCGCCCGAGAGTTCCCGCACGGCCACGGTTACGATGCGGCCCACGTTCGCCTCCATCGCATCGAGACGTGGTCGGATCACTCGGGCTAGGTCGTCCTCAGCGGACAGGATCACGACGCCAGCAGCGGCAGCGCCGAGCGAGCCGTCGGGCATGGCGTCGCCGCGCGAGAGACGAGCGGCAATGTCGAGCAGGGCCGTGCTCTTGCCCAAGCCGGGATCGCCGTCCAGCACGGTGAGCATCCCGAGGGGGATGTACCCTTTCCACAACCACTCGACCGGGAGCGGCTGCACATCCGCGAGGCGGGTCACTGCTGCGCGCGACCACACGCGAGGCGCCTGTGTCTCCGCCGGAGCTGACGGTGTGGAGGGGGCGTATCGAGCGACGCTGTTGGCGATCTGTTGAAGTTCTTCGTCCTCAAGCGGCGGCCTGCATCGCTCGTTCTCTATCCGCAGCGCGGCGAGGATGCTGTCGGCCGAACACGCGCGGCGCCGCATCGTTCCGGCGATGCTGGCGAGGGTGGCATTTCGTTGCCCCTCGGGGATCGTGGTCGGAATAGTGGTTGCTGGCTGCCTCGACTTCGGCTCTGTGCACAGCGCGATCACCCACTGCGGGACCTCGGCGAGCTGCCTCTCGGTGCGCCAGGTGTAGAGCTTGGCGGTCTCCGGATGGATGGACGGCGGCGCCACGACGTAGCCCGTGTGAGACTTGAGCTCGACGCCGGGGGCAAGCTCCCTCTGCACGGCGCGCGGATCGAACCGGAAGTAGTGGTGTGTCCCGCCGCCACCCGTATCGACGGTCCGAGTCGCTGGCAGCTCGCCGAGCTTGACCAGTTCACGGTCGCCACCGTGCCGCGGGTCAATGTCCAGCACGCAAATACCGGACTCGGGGCCGACCAGTATCCCAATGTTGGCGTTCGGCCACTGCTGCCACCACGCTGCGATCTGATTGGCGTCGCTGGTGCCGTCCTTGTATCCGTTCTCCGTGCGCGGCGCCTTGCCCGAGAGCGGGACGACGCGCATGCCGGCCCTGGCGTACCGGAGGGCGGCTTGAGCGAGAGCGCCGCTCGCTGCGGGGCCGTTCACTGCTCGTCCTCGCGGTGCTGGGGACGCAAGTAGACCACGACGAGGTTGCGGAACGCTCCGAGCAAGCAGCGGAGGTAGACCACCGTTTCGAGACGCGCCGACAAGCGCACGTCCGTGGCGCGGGGCGCCGGTTCCTGCGCATTCGACTTCCGCAGGCGACGCTGGTCAGGCGAGCCCTTGGCGGCGTTCTCTGGACGGTGTCGTTTGTTGTTGCTCGGCCCTGACGGGTGCGTTAGACATGTGTGTGGCATAATGGGTCCTCCTTGACCTAGCGAAAGTGTTGGGGCGTGACCTTGTTGCCGTTCTGAAGCCCGGCGTTCGAGCGCCGGGCTTTAGTGCGTTAGGGGATCATCCTCGACATCCGCGATCCCAAGAGCGTCGTTCGTGCGTTCGCTCAACCAGGTCTCCCAGGCTTGGCGTGGAATCCGGATCGCCCCGCCGACTCGCGTCGCTGGGATTACGCCTTGTCGAATGAGCGCGTAGACGCGGACCGGGGACAAGCCCAGCTCGCCGGCCACGTCGCGAGGTCGCATCATCGAGGTGTTCATCGCTCTCGTACCCCCCTCCTGGAAAACGGAAAAAGCCACTTCTCACTCGCGGTGCTCTGCGATGAGAAGCGGCTTGGCGCCACTGCTCTGTCGTTCGAGCACGGGAACCGAACTACCCGCCTCGTTTCGAGGCGGCACTGCCTCCCGTGTCTCTCCCGTGCTTTTTCGGCTCGGCCCCTGGGCCCTAAGCCGGTGCTACGTGTCTTATTCGCGATATTACGACGGCTGGCGACTGTGTGCAACCCGCGCGAACAAATGGAGAGCGTGCGAGACCGGATGTAAGTCACGGCCCACGCGAAGAGGCGCACCACCTGTCGTGTGTATGCGCTCACGCCACCTACGGCGACAAGGCTTCGTCACGTCCCGCTTGCACGCTCGCGGCCTTGGCTGGGCCGACTCGGAGCTCCGTGACGCAGTGCCGAAGGCTTCCGTTTGTGGCCGTTGTGACAGTAGGGAGGCGTCGTTTCGCGTCCTATCACGGCGTGCCGGCCTGCGCTTGCAGGTCGCCGGTGGAGCGCTAGTTCGGGCCGGAAGTAGATGCCCTTGAGCGACGTCGCTGGCTGCGAGCCTGGCGCTCGGCAAGTTGCTCCGACGCCCGCGTATCCCACCGCGCACGTCGGGCGTGAAGCTCCGCGAGACAATCCACAGCTTCCTGGCGCCATGCGGTGCGGTCCGTCCCGTCCGGTAGGTACGTCCTGCCCGCCAGCTCGATCCGCATCCGCTCCAGCACCGCGGCAGGAGTCTCAAGGTCAAGCAGGAGCGTGACGAGAGCGGCGAGCGCGGGATTCAGGACCAGGCGGACTGAGAACGATCTCCGCGCCTCGGGGATGACCTCGGGAGCCATGGCGAGGGCGATCGCGGCACGGGCTTCGAGCCCGGTTCTCCGACGGTAGGTGGCCCAGGCGAGCGCGCCGACGAGGTCCTCGGGCAGGCCCGCCCAACGCGCACGGGCAATGAAATTCAGCCGCTTCGGCGACTGCCGGAGCAGCCAGGCGATTCGCTCCGCGAGACGAGCGTCCATGTTCAGGTCCATATCCGTATGTCCCCTGTCCCCGTGAGGGGGTACCCCTGTGTTGGATGCGTGGGCAGGTCTTCCTGTCTCGCCCGCGTCAGCCGTTCGTGTGTCCGGCCGCTCCGCCGCGCGGCTAGTTCGGCGTTGTCCGTATGTCCCCGTTCCCCACGCGTTGCGGGGGGACCAGTATGCGTGGAGGCGGATTCTGCTGTTAGGCCCCTGTCACAGAATTCTACACTGTCCGGGCGCCACGGGACGGCGCGCCACGGCCTCCAGCCGTCGGCCGCACGGGCGGGATGCCCTCGAATCTTGCCGCTGGAGGATGCCCACATGGCCCGCAAGTTCTTCTACGTCTGCGCTGGCATGCTCATGCTCGCGCTGTCCTACCACTTCGGAGCAACAACGGCGACTGCTCAGGCACCGTCGAACCCAGTGGTCGCCACTTTTCCCAACGGGTGGGTCGCGGTAACGGCCAATGGAGATGTCTATCAAGCGACAGATGCCAACGGGCCCCAAGGCTGGCATCTCGTCAACAACGTCTTCTCCACCGGCCCGACACCCGCGCTGCACGAGTCCTGGGGCCAGTTGAAGTCGCGGTACGCGCCCCAGAGCGCCCCGGTCCTTCAGGCCCCGACGAACAAGTAGCCGCCGCCCTGCTCGACACCGACACGCATCCGGAGGTCCGCCGTGAACGCTCGCAGGTTCTTCTACGTCTGCGTTATCTCGCTCTCAATCGGCTGTTTCACAGCCCTCGTAGCACCCGCGCGGGCACAAACGGGAGAAGTGGCAATTCTGACCGGCGTGCTCCCAAGCGGGGCAACCATTCCTCTACCCAGCTATGCCGACGGGACGCCGGCGATGGAGACCGAGTGCCACTGGTTCGTAAGCATCAACACGTCGTCGTTTCACGGTGCTACTGGTGCGGCAAGTCTGGAGCGGTGCTTCACGGAAGGACGGGTGATTACGACATACCGGTGCGAATCGGGGCTCTGTGGCGGCAGCAGTGACCCCTCGTTCGGGACAGCGAACTACATGATCATCGCAGTCCGCGCCGGAGCGCCGACCCCTACCCGGGCAGGAACGTGGAGCCAGGTGAAGGCCCGCTATCGGAACACGCCGAGCATTTCCGTGTCGCCAGGAGCACAGAACAAGTAGGGAGCAACCACCTGCCGGCCCAGCTTCCTCCGGCGTCGCGCCGACGTCGCGAACGTCATGGGGCCGACAGGGTGGCGATGCCAACCTGTTGGGGGCCAGTGGACGGCAGGGCGCCCCCCACGAGCAGGATGCTCCAACGCACAAGTGAAGGGTCGGACTCCGATGCTCTCTCCTGCAAGCAGGACACCCTGCGCATGGCTCTTGGTCGTCGCCTGCATCGCTACTCAACCCGCGCTTGTAAGGGCACAGGCCACGCCCCCGTATCTGCTGGAATGGCAGATTCCACAGCTCTCAGGCGGTGTGAATTCCCCCTACTGTGTCGCGACCAGCGCGGATGGAAACATCTACGTCACGGATCAGACTAATCATCGCGTGATTGTCTTCAGCTCCTTTGGGGCGCCGCTGAATGCTTGGGATGTCCCGGCCATACCGGCGGAGTTCGTGCCTTCGCCCATTGGCATCGCGATCAGCGAGCCCGCAACCGTCTACGTCGTGGCTGGCCAAAGCGTCAACGCGTACACCAAGACCGGCACTTTGAATCTGGTCATTGGAGCAGGCCAAATGGGGAAGCCGAGGGGAGTCGCCGTCACGCCCGAAGGCAATCTGCTCGTGACTGACCCGGAGAGGGGATCGATCCACAAGTTCGGCGCCGACGGCACGTACCTAGGTGCATTGGGCGTCGGGATCGTGAAGGAGCCGATCGGGATCACGGTCGATCAAGACGGCACAATCTACGTCAGTGACGAGAACCCTGGCTTGGATTGCGTCTTCCAGCTCACTCCAAGCGGATCGCTTCTAGCAAAGTGGGGCGAGCCAGGGGGCGGCCCCCAGCAGTTCAACGGCCCGGCTGGTCTATGCATCGATCCGTCCCACAACTTGTTTGTCACCGACCACAGCAACAGCCGAATTCAGATGCTCTCGCTCTCGGGAACATTCCTCGGGGCGTGGAGCTACGCAGGTTCGGGCCAAACGCTAGGCGTGCCCCTTGACGTCGCAGCCGACAAGTTCGGCCAGCTCTATGTCTCCGACTCCGCTGGCGGGCGAATCATCGTCTACGGCGCTGCGCCCGTGTTTACGGCCCGTGTGTCTTGGGCGGCCCTGAAGGCCAAGTTCCACTGAGTCTCAGTTCCCTGCCCACCCACGGCTGGATTCGGCGTCGTGCCGACGTCGCGAACGTCATAGAGCCGACGGGTGGGCGGTGCTAACGTCGTGTGCACCAACAGAGGGAAGGCCCCGGTCACCGAGCAGGAAGCACTCTCACCCTTGCCTGGAGAGTCCTGAGATGGGCCGCAAGATCTCCTTCGCACGCGCCGCCCTGGAGCTTCTGGCGTTCGTCCCCCTAATCACCCTCCTCGCACCTCCCGCCAATGCCCAGACTGCCACTTTCGTCACGAAGTGGGGCAGCCAAGGTAGCGGCAACGGGCAGTTTCAATTCCCGAGAGGGATCGCGGTCGATGGCAGTGGGCACGTCTTCGTGGCGGACTCCGAAAACAACCGCATCCAAGTCTTCGACGGAAGCGGCGCCTACATCACCCAATGGGGCAGTCCCGGCAGCGGCAACGGCGAGTTCCTGACTGCATACGGCGTGGCGTTGGACGCCGCCGGCAATGTCTACGTCGCGGACGAAACCAATGCCCGCATCCAAGTGTTCACCGGTAGCGGCGCATACATAACGAAGTGGGGCAGTCCGGGCAGTGGCAATGGGAATCTATGGCACCCATTGGCAGCAGCCGTGGGCGCTAGCGGAAAAGTCTATGTGGTGGACTACGGCAACGACCGAATCCAGGTGTTCACCAACAGCGGCGCCTACATCACCCAGTGGGGCAGTCTGGGTACCGGGAACGGGCAGTTCGAGTGCGCAGAGAGCATTGCGGTGGATGCCAGCGGCAAGGTCTATGTCGCGGACTACTGCAATGAAAGCATCCAAGTCTTTAGTGGCACGGGTGAGTACCTCTTTCAGTTCGGGAATGGGCAAGTGGGTGCGGCGCGGGGCGTGGCAATCGACGGTCAGGGTCGCATCTTCGTCGCCGACCACGACGGGGGCCGTATCATTGTGTATTCCAGCGGCGGCACGTATATCACCGAGTGGGGAACGCTTGGGACCGGCGACGGGCAGTTTGTAAACCCGTCCGGGGTGGCGGTGGATGGCGGCAATAGAGTCTATGTGGTGGACGAGAGCGGTTTTCGCGTCCAAGTCTTCCAGTTTGGTCCTCCTGGCGTTCCGATAGTCACCGACATCGTCGGCCGCGGGGAGGTGACGAGGCTCCCGAACTACCCGGCTTATGCACCCGACACCCCTGTCAGCCTGACGGCTGCCCCATTGGCGGGTGCCAGCTTCGCAGGCTGGAGCGGTGACACAACGACGGTCGAGGCCACCCTCGCAATTACGGCCGAACACCCTCTCCATCTTGTCGCCACCTTCGAGACGGATCCCACCGCTGCACCCAATCTCGTGACCGTAAGCGACGTGCCCGGGGACCAAGGCTCATCCGTGTCGGTGCATTGGCTGGCGAGCCCAATCGACACGGGAGTCGTTCCGGGCGTGCTGTGCTGCTACCAGATCCAGCGACGGCAACTCTCGCCGCCGGGAGCGCCGTGGAGCTTGATCGCCAGCGTCCCGGCGACATCGCTCCCCAGCTACACTCAAAGCATCACGACGCCAGCGGACTCCACGCTCGGCGATCCGGCGATCTTGAAGTACCGCGTGGTCGCCCTAGCCAATGCCGATACCGCCAAGTGGACGTCCAATGAGGCGGACGGCTATTCGGTGGATAATCTGGCTCCTCCGCCTCCGGCCTCGGTCTCCGGAGTGATCTCTTCTGGCTTCGCGTCACTCTCCTGGCCGGCCGTGAACGTCTCGGACTTTGCCCACTACGCCATCTATCGCGGACTAGAGGCGCTGCCGCCAACAGACGCTTCGCACCTGATCGGCACCACGACGGCTCTCACTTTCAACGACTCGCCTGGCTATTTCGCCCACTACCAGGTCACGGCCTTCGACGTCCACGGGAACGAAAGCCCAGGCACGCTCTTTGTGCCGTTCAATCCTGCCGGCGTTCCCGGTAGGCCCGCCCCCAAAGTCTTGTCGGTGGGCAGTCCGTCCCCATCTCCGATGGCGCGCAGCATGTCCATGACCCTGGGGCTGCCTCGCGCGATGACGACCACCGTGGACGTTCTGGACTCTCAGGGGCGGCTCGTGCGCCGACTCTGCGAAGGCGAGAGGCCCGCGGGATGGCTGACGCTCTCGTGGGACGGGCGCGCCGCGGGCGGGCATGAATCGGCTGCCGGCATGTATTTCGTTCGCGTGCAGACGCCTGAAGGGCGAAGCGTCCGGCGGCTTGTGCTGACTCCGTAAGTCCGACGCGTCATAGACGCGGAAGATCTTGCCGCCCTTTTGGATTGACGGTCGCCTTCAAGTTGGCTTGACGAATCGCCGACCACGTAGCTAGCATCCGAGCCGATAGCAGTACCTCCTCGTTACGCCTCTGATCCAAGTGGGCTAACCACCCCGCGTAACGGGGAGGGTTTTTTTGTGTCATGTCGAGGGTGCCGTGGCCGACCGATACGCCATGCTCTTGGATGGCGGATTCCTCAAGAAGAAGCTTTCGACCCAACTCGGGCACCAGCCCCAGGCTGCTGACATCGTTGCGTTTGCCAACGGTCTGAGACAGAACCCCAAGCTGATCGGTCTAGAGTTGCTTCGAATCTACTACTACGATGCTCGGCCGTTCGACGAGAAGCGCAAGCACCCGCTCAGTGGCGCGACCAAGAATTTCGCTACGACACTGCAAGCGCAACAGGGCAAACAGCTACTCGACGCGCTCGAAGTCCAAGCTGATTTTGCGGTTCGTTACGGTACCCTGACCATGGCGGGCTGGAAGCTCGGCCGAGGCGCGCTCTTGAGTCTAGCCGCAACCCCTAGGTTGCTCGCCGAAGCCGATGTGGTACCGGACCTGACGCAGAAGGGCGTTGACCTTCGCTTGGGGTTGGACATGGCGCTCATGTCTTTCAAGCAACTGGTCAAGGTTCTGGTCGTGGTCAGCGGGGACTCGGATCTAGTCCCGGCCATGAAACTCGCTCGGCGGGAGGGAGTACGCGTCTACCTAGACGTGATGGGCCACTGGACTCGTCGGGAGATGGCCGTACATGCCGACTTGATGCTCTAGGGTCACGGTCTCTCTGCTCTGCACCCAAGCTGACACGCCGTCCTGCGATGTAGCTGCGGGGGGCCCCAAGTTTCAGCTTTGACGCCCACCCCGTCCCGTCTCCTACCCCCCTCGGGCTCTTCCGCTCTGCCGCATTTCTGCCGGAACCACTCGACCGAACGGTGCAATCGGTCGCGTCGGCGTCGAGCAGGGGCATGGAATGCGGCCGATTCCAGCGGATGGAATGGAGCGCAACGGATGGGGGAGAGAGGTTTCCCCATTCAAATCTCGCCCCGGGCACCACTGAGAAGCCCGCACCGCACTGAGTTGGCGGTGCGGGCTTTCGATTTGGCCCCCGTGGTAAGCTGCGGGCAACCCTCGATGATCGCCTCCCGGCAGCGCATGGTCACCCGTCTCGCGGTATTGCTGACGCTCGTCGCAACGTCCGGCGCGAGCGCCGGGCCCGCAGGCACGTTGGGGAGTTCGAACGCGGCCGCGTGGACGTTGTCGAGTCAGCCGCTCCATCCCACGGCGGCCACCGTGGATCCCGGGCGCCGACGCCTCTACCTGCTCACCGTGGACCAGGGCGCCGATCAGCCACTGCTCGTGTGGAGCACCGACGCGGACAGCACGGCCGACTGGCAGCTGCTGCAGACGCAGGCATTCGCCCCGCGCCCCGACGGCCCTAGGTTCGTGGCGTCGATGTTCGATCCAGAGCGCAACCAATGGCTCGTGTGGTGGTTGGACGACATCGACTTTCACAGGACGAACGCTTTCGCGCTCTCGTTCGACACGCTCGTCTGGACCGACCTCGGGAGCGACGTCGCCAGCGGCGCGTTGTATGGTCGTTCCTACGCCAAGGATCCGTTTTCCAACGATCTCTATGCGTTCGGCTCCGACACCTTCTTTGGACTCAGCGATCCGCACGAGTACTTCGGGTCGAACCCCGCGCGGCTCGACCTCACCCCGACGCCGAACTGGACCGCCCTCTCGCAGGGGTTGCCGTTCGAAGATCCGCATCCGGTCGGCCGCGGCTCGCCCGTCCTCGTGTTCGACGGCAGGCGGAACCGCCTGCTGGTGATGGGCGGCCGGTCCGAGATCAGCAATCCGCCGCCCGTGTACGGCTCGCTCGCGGACGTCTGGGCCTTGGACGACACGCGCACGCCGCCCTGGCGACAGCTGCCTCTTTCGGGCGTTCCGCTCGTGCCATTCGATCATGCCCACGTCGTCGTCGACACGACGCTCGATCGGGTGCTGCTCTGGGGCACGGGAGCCTACTGGGGTCTGCCGATGAGCCAGATGCTGCTCTCCGACACCTCGGGCGCCGTCTGGACCGGGGTTTCGACGCACGGCACCTGGCCGGCCCGGTCCGAGGCCGAGGTTCTCGATCCGGTGCGCCGGGCGGTGCAAATGTTCGCTGCCGGCGGTCGCTCCGAGCTGACCCTTGACGCCGTGCCCGAGATCCGGACGCTCGTACCACCTGCGAGCAACGGTCCCACCGAGACGGGTGATCCGGTCCCCGACGAGGTGCGGGATCGGCTGCTCTTCGTAGGTTCGTCCCAGCTCTGGGCGAGGAGCCTCGATACGCACGCATCGTGGGCCCAGCTCGCGTGCACCGGCTCACGACGGCCCGCGAGCGCGCTGGCGGTCGACACGCGTCGTGACCGCATCATCAGCTTTGGTGGCCACATCTCCGGCGGCCCGGCCGGCTCGCCGCTCTCCGATAGCCTGCTGATGGTGATCCCCCGAGCGGGCGGCGCCTGGACCCCGCTCGTGACCACGGGGCCGGTGCCTCCCGCGCGCGAGCGGGCGACGATGGTCTACGACAGCGTCGCCGACCGGGTGCTGCTCTACGGCGGGGAGTTCCACGACAGACCGGCCGCTCCGTTCCTCTCCGCGTTTCGCAACGATCTCTGGGCGCTCTCGCTCTCGGATGCGGCGCCGTCGTGGGTGCGCCTCGACATCGTGCGGGGTCGTCCAGACCCGCGCTGGGGCGCCTCCGTGATCCTCGACGCGCCACACAACCGCCTGCTCGTCTGGGGCGGTTTTGGCTATTCCTCCGACCCCGTCATCCACGCGTTCCACTTCGACTCGGCCGCATGGGACACGTTGCTCGTTCCATCCGGCCCGGTGTGGTCGGGGCTCGTGAGCCTCGATCCCACGCGCCGAAGGCTGATCTCCGCGAGCAACGAATCGGAGTTCAACAGTGTCGTGGCACCCCAAATCTCCACGTTGAGCCTCGACGATCCCACGGCCTGGCGGCCCCTGGCGACCCAGCAGATCGGGCCCGTCGCGAAGCGCTTCGAACTCCAGGGTTATTTCGACGCCGCACACGATCGCTTGGTGGTGTGGAACCAGGGGGAGCCCTGGACGCTGGCGATGACGATTCCGGCGGCGCTCCCCAACGCCGTGCTCGTCTCGGCCAGCGCCGACACCGCCGCGCATCTCGTGTGGAACGTCGGCCGCGGAACGACGGTGGAGATCCGCGCCGAGCGCCGCGAGGACGCTGGCGAGTGGATCTCGATGGGGCCTCGTTCGGCCGACACCGACGGACTCGTGATCGTCGACGATCCGACGATCCACGTCGGGCACCACTACGACTATCGCCTGTGGTTCTCGAACGGAGTGACCAGCGCCACCTCGACCGAGGCGTCGCTGACGCCCGCGCCGTGGCCGGCGGCCATCGCCGCGATCTCCGTTCCGAGCCCCGCGGTGGGCGCGCTTTCGATCGCGGCCACGCTGCCCTCCGGCACGTCCGAGGCACGTCTGGATGTGTTCGATCTCGGCGGACGTCGGGTGCTCAGTCGTGAGCTCTCCGGTGAACCGGGAACGGTCCAGGCCGTGAGCCTCGGCGCGCACCTCCGCCCCGGCATGTACGTGGTACGCCTCAGCGCAGGCGGACGCGCGCTCGCGAGCCGCAGGTTCGTCATGCTTCGCTAGCTTGCGGCGTTCGTGATCCGTTGACGCGCGCGCTTGGCGGTCCGCTCCGCGTGCACGACATCCCCCACGCACTTCGTCCCCCGCGAAAGGATCTTCGCGAGGGACGAGGGGGGGAAGCCTGAGCGCTCACCTCCGCGCCGGGGGTCCGCGGCGGGAGCGTGGACAGGCTACATGCCCGCGGGAACCACCAAGACGGGCTGGAGCCCACTAGCGGCGGGGATCAGGATCACGTTCGAGTCCAGCGTTACCGCGCCGGTCCGAGCCATGAGACGGCCTTCCACCGAAGCGCCGGTGGTCACCGTGATCGATGCCATGGCCAGGATGTTGCCCTTGAACACGGAGCTGGTTCCCAGGGTGGCCGAGCTGCCCACCTGCCAGATGATGTTCGCTGCCCGCGCGCCGCCGGCCAGGATCACCTTTCGGCCGGTGGTCGTGGTGAGCGTGGATGCCATCTCGAAGATGAACACCGCGTCGGCGTTACCCTTGGCATCGAGCGTAAGGTCGCCCGAAGAGATCTCGAGCGAGGAGGTGGACTTGTAGACGCCCGGGGCCAGCGTCCGGCCACCGAGATTGCCGGCGACCCCGATGGCACCGACGCTGCGTCCGGCCGCGTCGTTGTAGGCCGCGGTCAACGCGAGCTGCGCCTGGGCTGCCGTCGGATCGCCAGCGTGAAGGGTGCCGGTCAAGATGCCCGGCGGGAAGCCGGTCACCGCGGTGCCGGGGCTCACGCCCAAGTCGCCCGTCACGCTGGTCGCACCGGTGTTGGTAACGGTCGAGCCCGCGAGGATCTCGAACGTCCCCAGCGAGCTGACAGGCTGGATCGGGACCACCACGACGCCGTCGGCCGTGCTGAAGCTCCAGGCCACGTTCGACGCCAGGTGATTGCCCGCGAGGTCAGCGGCACCCGTGGTGATCGTCGCCGTATACAACGTCCGCGGCGACAGGTTCAGTGCGGGGGTGAACATCGCGGCCCCGGCGGCGTAGCTCACTGCGCCGCTCACGGCCGTCGCACCCTGCATCAGGGTAAACGTGGCGGGGGTGATGCTCGAGGCTGACATCGCCTCGCTGAAGCGAGCCGTGACTGTGCTCCCGATCGCCACAGCGGTCGCACCATTCCACGGCGTCGCAGAACTCACGAACGGGGCGGTGGTGTCCACTGAGACCGAAGCGACAGCCACGTTCACGACGTTGTTGTCGAGCGTGACCGCGGCGGTCCGAGCCAGCAGCCGGCCCTCGACCGAAGCGCCGTTGTTCGCGGTGATCGACGCGAGCGCCAGGATGTTGCCCTTGAACACCGAGCTCACGCCCAGCGTCGCCGAGCTGCCCACCTGCCAGTAGATATTGGCCGCCTGCGCGCCGCCCGCCAGGATCACCTTGCGACCGGTGGTGGTGACGAGCGTGGAGGCCATCTCGAAGATGTACACCGCGTTGGCGTCACCCTGAGCATCCAGCGTGAGGTCGCCCGAGGAGATCTCGAGCGAGGAGGTGGACTTGTAAAGACCCGGGGCGAGCGTCATGCCGCCGAGGTTCCCGGCGAGCGCGATCGCCCCGAGCGTGCGGCCCGCGGCGTCGTTATAGGCCGCAGTCAGGTCGAGCTGCGCCTGCGCGGCCGTCGGATCGGTAACGTGCAGCGTGCCGGCAAGCATGCCCGGCGGGAAGCCGGTCACCGAGATGCCCGGGCTCAGGCCCAGGTCGCCGATGAGGGCGGACACGCCGGTGTTGGTGACGGTCGAGGCGGCCAATACTGCGAACCCCCTCGCAGCCCCGAGATTCGGTGCCACGAGCGTGCTCACCACCATGGTGTTCGGTGCGGGCACTCCTGCCATCATCGATCCATGGCGTGAATTGGGTGGGC
>Ga0207670_10000656_pt1 | contig 18332 bp, 17 predicted proteins | sample KBSS23HmetaG_FD_184339 | JGI IMG/M metagenome (GOLD analysis project Ga0207670, IMG submission 184339) | Switchgrass rhizosphere microbial communities from Kellogg Biological Station, Michigan, USA - KBS S2-3H metaG (SPAdes) (version 2) | ecosystem: Host-associated > Plants > Roots >... | reverse complement strand
GCGACTTCGCGCCGGTTGCCCGAGCGTGGATCGGTCCCCTAGAGTCGGCGCGCAATTGGAACCTGGAAGACCGCCATGATGCAGTTTCGCGCGGCGCTGGCTGTGACCGGCGCGTTGATGATGGCCACGCCGGCTGCTGCCGACGAGTGGCCGTCGCGGCCGGTGCGCATGGTCAACACCTTCGCGGCCGGCGGTACCGCCGATGTGTTGACGCGGCTCGTCGCCGATCAGCTCTCGGCCACCTTCAAGCAGCAGTTCTTCGTCGAGACCCGGGCCGGCGCCGCCGGCACGATCGGGGTGAAGTCAGTCGCCGACTCGGCCCCCGACGGCTACAATTTCGCGCTCACCAACATCACTCACCTGGTGCTGGCGCCGATCAGCAATCCCAAGCTCGGCTACGATCCCAAGCGCGATCTCACCAACATCGGCTATGTGGCCGGCTCGCCAATCGTGCTTTCGGTCAGCGCCAATGGCAGCATCAAGACGCTGCAGGACTTCATCGAGCAGGGTCGCGCGGGCAAGGCCCTGACCTATTCCTCGTCGGGCGTGGGTAGTTCGGGGCAACTGGTGGCGGAGGATTTTGCCAAGAAGGCCGGCATCAAGATCGAGCACGTGCCGTACAAGGGTGCCTCGCAGGGCCTGACCGACCTGGCCGGCGGCCACATCGTGTTTTCGGCGCAGACCATGTCGTCCACCGCGGCGCTGGTGCGCGGCGGCCAGCTTCGCGCAATCGCGCATTCGAACGCCACCCGCATGCCGGATTTCCCGGATGTGCCGACGCTGAAGGAATCCGGCTACGACGTCGTCGCCACCACCTGGTTCTCGATCTCGGGCCCGGCCAACCTGCCCAAGGACATCACCGAAAAGGTCAATCGGGAGATCGCCCGCGCCGTCTCCAATCCCGACGCGCAGGCGCGGCTGCAACGGGATGGCATGATTGCTCACATCATGTCGGTGGAAGAGCTGTCGAACTACATCGACGCCGAGACCGCACGTTGGCGGCCGGTGCTCGATCAGCTTGGACTGATCGGGAAATAAATATTCACAGGGGGACGACATGAGCTCGACAATCAAGCGGCGCAGCTTTCTAGGCACCGGCGCGGCAGCGGTCACGCTGTCGGTCGCAGGGCTTCGCCCCGCCGGCGCGCAGCAGTTTCCGGCGCGCGGCATTCTCGTGATCGTGCCCTACAGCGCCGGCGGTGGCAGCGATATCTCGGCGCGGCTGCTCGCGAGAGACCTCGAGGCCGTCCTGGGCAAGCCGGTGACGGTCGAGAACCGCGCCGGTGGCGGCGGTTGGATCGGCTGGGGCTCGCTCGCGCAATCGCAGCCCGATGGCTACACGATCGGCTACGTCAATGCGCCGAGCATGTTCGCCGGTTATCTCGACAAGTCGCAGGGCGGCGCGCGCAAGGAAAACCTCGACAGCTTCACGCCGCTGATCAACCACGTCGTTGACTACAACATGTGGGCCGTGAAACCCGACAGCAAGTTCAAGACCGTGAAGGATGTTCTCGACGAAGCCAAGAAGCGCCCGGGCACGATCACGCTCAACGGCGGCGGCCATGGCACCGACGATCACATCGCCGTACTCGGCATCGGCGCCAACACCGGAACGACCTTCCAGATGATCCACTTCCGCGGCACGCCCGAGGGCAAGACCCAGGTACTGGGCGGCAACATCGAGGTGTACGCCTGCAATGTCAGCGAAGGCGCCGAGGATGTGAAGGCCGGAGTGATCCGCCCGCTGGGCGTGATGTCGCCGGAACGTTCGAAGTTTATTCCCGACACGCCGACCTTCCGCGAACAGGGTTTCAACGAGGTTTGGTCGGTGTCGCGCGGCATTGCGGCGCCAGCCGGTCTGCCGCCGGACGTCGAAGCGGCGCTGATCGCCGCAATGGAGAAGACCATCGGATCGGCAGGGCACAAGGCCAAGGCCGAGGCGCTCTCGCTCGATCCGGTGATCATCAAGGGCGCCGACTACCGCAAATTCCTGAAGGACAACGAGCAGGCGACCAAGAAGCTGATGAACTGGTAGCCCTAGCGTTTCCTGATCGTGAACGTCAGCACGCGTCCCTTCCTGCCGCTGCTTTCAAGGATGTCGCCGGTCTCGCGGATCAAGTTGGGAACGTCGATCGTGGTCAGCGGGTCGGTGCATTCGATGACCAGCACCTCGCCCGCCGTCATCCGCGACAACAGCTTGCGGGTCTTGAGCGTCGGTAGCGGACATTTCAGCCCGCGCATGTTGACCGCGGCGTCCTTGGCCGCAGGCTTGGCCGCTGGCTTTTTGGCCTTGGATTCCGCCATCATGTCAGTCTCTTGACCGTGATCGGCCGACACTGGACACCCCGGCCGGATCACGTCAAGTTCCCCGCATGGTTGCGGATTCCGAAATCCAGCGGATTGCGCGGCTGACCCCGCTCGCTGACGTACTGGCAAGCTTCGACCTGTCGGTTGGGCCGGTCGAGCCGCGCGAGGAAGCCGTAACGAAGGCGCTCGGCCTGACGCTCGCCGCCAGCGCCGTGATCGCGGCGGGCCATCCCAAGGCCGCGCTCGCGCTGCGCGACGGCTATGCGGTGCGCTCGGACGCGACGCTCGACGCTTCGTCCTACGCGCCGGCACCATTGTCGCCGGCGCCCACCCGCGTCGAAATGGGCGACACGATGCCGGCGGGTGCCGACGCTGTAGCAGCGCTTGATGCCGTGCAGATGCGCGGCGCGGAGATTCAGGCGCTCGCCGCGGTCGCGCCCGGCGAAGGCGTGCTGGCGCCGAACGCCGATGCAACGGCAGATCTGCAGTTGCGTTTGGCCGGCGCGCGCCTGCGGCGGATCGACGTGGCGCTGCTCACCGCGCTCGGCGTCGAACGCGTGCTGGTCCGCCAACCGCGGGTCCGCGTGACGCAGGCGGGCGCGAGCGACATCATTCGCGGCGCTGCGACGCTCGTTGCCAGCGCCGTCGCGTCCGAAAGCGGCATCGCTGTTACCGACAACAGCACGCTCGAAGCCGCCCTGAACGACGCCAGCGCCGACATGATTGTCGCCATCGGCGGCACCGGCAGCGGACGCAACGACGACAGCGTGCGCACGCTCGCCCGCGCCGGCACGGTGCAGTTCCACGGCATCGGCATCACGCCGGGCGAAACCACGGCGCTGGGATTTGTCGGCGCGCGGCCGGTGCTGCTGCTGCCGGGCCGGATCGACGCCGCTCTCGCCGGCTGGCTCACCGTCGGCCGGCGCATGCTGGCGCGCCGCGCCTTCCGGCTGATCGAGGAGCAGCCGTTCGCCGCCGAGCTCGCACGCAAGATCGCTTCGCCGCTCGGGCTTGCCGAAGTCATCGCGGTGCGGCGGCGGCTCGGCAAGGTCGAGCCGGTTGCGCAGGGATATCTGTCGATGCAGGCGCTCGCCCACGCCGAAGGCTGGATCCTGGTGCCGGCCGACAGCGAGGGTTACGCACCCGGCGCGCGCGTCGTGGTGAGGCCGTGGCCATGAGCTCCGAATCCAAAGCATCGCGCGCCGAGAGCGAGCTGCTCGCCGCGGTTCGAGCCGCGGCCCGCCAGGAGCAATTCCTGGAAGTGGTTTCCGCCGAGGAGGCGAAGAAGCGCTTCGAAGGCCATCTCGATCTCACGCCCCTGCCCGGCGAGCGCGTCGCCCTCGCGGCGACGCTCGGCCGCGTGCTGGCGGATGACCTCGCGGCGCCGATCGACGTGCCGCCGTTCGACCGGGCCAATGTCGATGGCTTTGCGCTGCGGGCCGCCGACTCGGCCGGCGCCGCGGATGGCGCGCCGAAGCAGATCGCGCTCAATGCCGAAGTGATCGCCTGCGGCCATGCGCCGAACGTCGAAGTGAAACCGGGCACGGCCACGACCATTGCGACCGGCGGCGTGGTGCCGCGCGGCGCCGACGCCGTGGTGATGATCGAGCACACCGAATTGATCGAGAGCATTCCGGCAATCGAGCTGCGCCGTGGCGTGACCGCGGGGCAGTACATTTCCTACGCCGGCTCCGACATCGCGCGCGGCGAGACGTTGATGCGGAAGAGCCAGCTGATCGGCTCGCGCGAGATCGGCATGCTGGCGGCCTGCGGGCTTGCCGCAATCGACGTGGTGCGGCGCCCGAAGGTCGCCGTGCTGTCGACCGGTGACGAGTTGGTGTCGCTCGGCGAAAGCCTGCGTCCGGGCGGCGTCTATGACTCCAATGGCGCCATCATTTCAGCCGCCATCGCCGAGGCCGGTGGCGAGCCCAAATCGTATGGCGCGTTCCCCGACGACGCGGAAAAACTGGAGCAGGTCGTCCGCCGCGCGCTCAACGAATGCGACATGGTGGTGCTGTCGGGCGGCACGTCGAAGGGCGCCGGCGATTTGTCTCATCATGTGGTGTCGCAGCTCGGCAAGCCCGGCATTTTGGTGCATGGGGTGGCGCTGAAGCCCGGCAAGCCGCTCTGCCTCGCGGTTGCCGATGGCAAGCCGATTGCGGTGTTGCCCGGCTTTCCGACCTCGGCGATCTTCACCTTCCACGCCTTCGTCGCTCCGGTGATCCGCGCCCGCGCCGGCCTGCCGGCCGAAGCCGCGCAATCCATCGAAGCCCGCGTGCCGATGCGGATCGCCTCGGAGATGGGGCGCAAGGAGTTCGTGCTGGTGTCGCTCGTGTCCGGCGAGTTTGGCGTGGTGGCATTCCCGTCGGCGAAAGGCTCCGGCGCGGTGACGAGCTTCTCGCAGGCCGATGGCTTCATCGAGATCGATGCGCTGGCGGGCGCCCTCGATGCCGACACGCCGGCGCGCGTCACCCGGATCGGCGATTCCGCCCGCGCCCCCGACGTCGTGATCATGGGCAGCCACGACATCGCCCTCGATGTCGTGGTCGGCGCCCTGGCCGAGCGCGGGTTCACCGCGCGCACCATTGCGGTCGGCAGCCAGGGCGGCGTCGCGGCGGCGGAGCGCGGCCAATGCGACCTGGCCCCGGTGCATCTGATCGACCCGGCAACCGGCGCATACAACAAGCACCTGGTCTCGCCTGGGATTTCGCTCATCAAAGGCTGGCAGCGCATGCAGGGCGTGCTGTTCCGGCCCGGCGACCAGCGCTTCGAAAGCCGGCGCGCCGAAGATGCGGTGAAGGCGGCGCTGGCCGATCCGTCCTGCCTGATGGTCAACCGCAACGCCGGCGCCGGCACCCGCGTGCTGATCGACAAACTCGTCGCCGGTGTCCGGCCACCTGGCTACGCCAACCAGCCGCGCTCGCACAACGCCGTCGCCGCCGCGATCGCGCAGGCGCGCGCCGACTGGGGCGTCGCGATCGAACCCGTGGCCAAGATGTACGGACTCGGCTTCCTGCCATTATCTCCCGAGCACTACGATTTCCTGCTGATCGAAAGCCGCCGCGACCGGCCGGCGGTGCAGGCCTTTCTCGCAGCGCTGCGCGACCGCCGCACAAAGGACCGGATCGCGGCGCTGGGTATGCAACCGGCCGATGACTAGGATCGCTTTCGCATTCGTCTTGTTGCTGCTGACGCATCCCGCGCAGGCGCAGTTGCGCGGGCACGGCGGGCCGGTGCGCGCGCTCGCGATCTCGGCCGACGGCCAGACCGCGGTGTCCGGCAGCTTCGATTCTTCCGTCATCCGCTGGTCGCTTCCACGCAACGCAGCCGATCAGGTGCTGCGCTTTCACCAAAGCGCGGTGAATGCGGTCGCGCTGACGCCGGATGGCCGCACCGTCACCGGTGGCGAGGACGGCAAGATCGCCATCTGGCAAACCGGCTCACCGACACCGCAACGAGTGCTGGAAGGCCACGTCGCGCCGGTCGTCAGTCTCGCGGTCTCACCGGACGGCACGACGCTCGCTTCGGCGTCCTGGGACCGCACCATCCGGCTGTGGTCGCTTACGGGCGGCGAGCAGCGCGTGCTGGAAGACCATCAGCAGAACGTCAACGGCGTGGCGTTCACACCGGACGGCAAGGCCCTGGTCAGCGCCGCCTACGACCTGACGCTCCGCATCTGGCCGCTCGACGGCGGCGCGCCGACAATCATAACGCTGCCGACGCCGCTGAATTCGGTCGCCGTCAGTCGCGATGGCGAGATCGTTGCCGGCGGTGCCGACGGCCGCGTGTTCTTCTTTTCGACATCCGGTGCACCACACGGCGAGATCGACAGCGGCCAGACGCCGATCGTCACCGTCGCCGTATCCGGTGACGGTGCGCTCGTCGCCGCCGCCGGCATCCGCGGCTCGGTGGCGATCATCGACCGTCGCACCCGCACGGTCGTTCGGACATTGGTCGGCCCCGGATTGCCGGTATGGTCGGCGACGTTCTTTCCCGACAACCGCACACTGCTCACCGGCGGCACCGACCGCATGATCCGTCGCTGGGACGCCGTCACCGGCGATCACATCGGCCAGGTGGCGATGGCCGGCGCCGAGGATCCGCTCGCGGCCTATGGCGACGACCGCGGCGCCCAGGTGTTCCGCGCCTGCATCGCCTGCCACACGCTCACCCCCGACGAAGGCAACCGCGCCGGCCCCACGCTGCAGGGCGTGTTCGGCCGCCGGATCGCGACGCTGCCGGGGTACAATTTCTCGCCGGCGCTGAAGAAGCTCGACATCGTGTGGACGCCGGAGACGGTGTCGAGGCTGTTCGAGATCGGACCGATGGCCTACACGCCCGGCACCAAGATGCCGGAGCAGACCATCGGCGCGGCCGAGGATCGCAATGCGCTGGTGAAGTTTCTCGAAAAGGCGACGGCAAAATAATTCCGCTCAGTCGCCACGGTCGCGCTTTCTTCCGGTGATCATCGCGCGCACCAGGTTTTCCCTCTGCAGCACGCACATCGTCAGAACCCCGAGCACGTGGACAACCACCAGGATCATCGCCAGGTCGGACGAATAAGTGTGCAAGTCCTCGACCCAGGCCACGCCGAAGAAGCGCACCGTGACCTGCATCCAGCCGCTGATGGTAGAGATCGCGAGCAGGACCAGCAGCGTCACCGACATGGCGGCGCCGGCCGGATTAAGCCCGAGATAGCGGCCGGTCCGCCCGTGCCCGAGCCCCCAAAGAAAGCCCGGCGCAGCGCGCAAAAAACGAATGAAACTGCGAAAGCGCGAATACCGCGTGCCGGCAAACCCCCAGATCAGCCGGAACGCGATCAGCCCGAGCACGGTGTAGCCGGCAATCCGGTGCACCGTGTCGTAGATGTTCGGCGTGAACCACGCGACCAGCACCGATGCGGCCAATGTCCAGTGAAATAGACGCAACGGCCAATCCCACACAACGACCATCACCGGCGCGTCCGCGCGCACCGGCGATGACGAAGCGGTGGTGTGTGGTTCGGTCGGCGCGCTATTTGGCAATGGTTTTTTTCAGGCTCAGATCTTCCGGGCTGTAGAACAATTCGAACAGCTTGCCCTCCTTGACGCCGTAGACCTCGTAGCACGAGCCTTCGATCTTGGAGCGGCGCACCTCATAACCCAAAGACTTGGCCTTGGCTTCGGCCTCGCTCGCCGGCTTCCACGAAGCCTTGTCGAGCTTGGTGCAGTCCTTGAATCCATCCGCCCAAACCGGGACGGCTCCGAACACCGAGAGCGACACTCCAACCACCATCGATGCCTTGATCAGCGCCTTCATCACAGTCTCCTTGCCAAAGTGCGCCGATCCGAAGAGCCGGTGGCGTCACCCCCAAGGTCAAGGAACCCAGGACAGCCTCCGTTGTCAATGAAAGCTGTTATATTTCAATACCTTAGAATTGTTATAAGTCGAATTCAGCGGCGACTGCATTGGTCCGATTGAACAATGTGCGCCGGCGGCGCGAGGTCGCATCACGACCGGTGGTTCAAGACTCCGGCTTGTCGCCCTGCTCCTCACGCTCGCGCAGATAGTCCTCGGTGGTTCGCACCGGTGGCCGCGGCTTGCCGTAGGGGTCGAAATCCTCCTCGGCCATGACAGCGACGCGGCAGTCCTCGCACATCTTGATGACATCGAGGCGCCGCGCCGAGCCCTTGAACATCCAATGCTTGGCTTCGAGCTTGGCGGAGACGCGGTCGATCGTGCTTTTGACGCCGAACGGCTTGTGGCAGCGGATGCACTCGAACGGCGCTTCCTCCTTGAGCACGCGCACGGCGGCGGTGGCGGCGCGGAAATCGAGTTGCGGCTTGAGCGTGATGACCTTCTCCGGGCAGGTCGCCTTGCACAGCCCGCATTGCACACAGGCATCCTCGGCAAAACGCAGCATCGGCCGCTCGGTGTCGGCCGACAGCGCACCGGTCGGACAGGCCGACACGCAAGCGAGACAAAGCGTGCAGCCCTCGACATTGATCTCGACGGCGCCGAACGGCGCATCCGCCGGCAGCGCTATGACATCGACCGGCGCCGGCGCCGCTCGCTGCAGTTCGCGGAGCGCGAGCCGCATCACGTCGCGCTTACCGCCGGCCGGAGTAAAACTCGCAGGCCGCGGCGAGGACGGCAGCACCGCAACGGCGCGCAGCATTTCGCCAAGCGCATCCGGGTCGTCGGTCTCGATGGTGGCAACGCGGCCCTCGCCGAAGCCAAGTCCGCTCAGGATCGGCTCGGCCAGCGCAATGGTCTTGCGCAATCCGGTCACGTCATGATGCGGCCGGCCGCGCAGCATGAACCGCAAGGCGCTCGCGCCATAGGCGAAAGCCGCCGCGACCGCCTCAAGGCCAACCTGCGTGACCTCGTTGACCGCAACCGGCAGCACATGAGCCGGCAGACCGTCACCATGACGCGCCAGCGCGTCGATCAGTTCGGTGCCGTGGGCCTCGTCGTGCAGCACCATGATAGCGTTGCCGCCACCCGCCTCGCGATAGGTCGACAGCAGCACGCGCAGTTTGCGCATCAGCGCGTCGGCCGGCGGCAGCGCGTAAGACGCCGCTCCGGTCGGACAGACGGCGGCGCATTGACCGCAGCCGGCGCAGATTTTCGGATCGATCGAAACGTGATCGCCGTCGGGCGTGATGGCGCCGGCGGGACACAGGTCGAGACAGCGGTGGCAGCCGACGATTCGCGAGCGCGAGTGCGCGCACAGATCCTCGGTGAAGGTGATGTAGCGCGGCTTGTCGAACGTGCCGGTGAGATCGCGCGCCTTCAATACGGCGCGCAGCACGGCCGCGGGGTCGCCCGGATCGGCGCGCAGATAGCCGTCGCGCAGGTCGGGCGCGGAGAAGAACGGCGCGCCGCCGGACAGATCGATGATGAGATCGCAGCGCGACACCGCACCATCGCGCGCCGCGCCGAATGAAAGCGCGCCGCGCGACGACGGCGCCGGCACCGCATAGTCATCCACCACCACCTCGAAGGCGCCGAGATGGCCCTTGGCCGATTTGACGGTGCCCTGCACCACCGGAAACGCGTTGACGGTCGGCGGCGGCAAACTTTTCGAACGAGCGATCAACACGGTGACGTCGAGATGGTCGGCCAGGAGCTTGCCGGCTTCGATCGCACTCTCATCGCGGCCGTAGATCAGCGCGACGCCTTCGCTTTCGAGACTGACGAAAGGAATTTCGGGCAGCGGCTCGGCGGCCACCGCGAGCAGCGCCGCCATCTTCGGCCCGGCCTTGGTGGCGTCGGCCGACCAGCCGGCGGTCTCGCGCACGTTGGCGAACGACAACGCGCCAGTGCGGTCGCCCGCGACTTCGGAGAACAGCGGCGCCTCCTGCGTGCAGCCGACGACGATGTCGTCGCCGGACTTGGCAGCGGCGCGAAAGCGTTCGATCTCGGCACGGCAAAGCTGATTGGCGGTCTTCAGCTCCGCGCCGCGGCAACCGCGCGCCAGCGCATCCGCGTCAAGCGGCATGGTGTCTTCGCAGGAACACACCAGGATGGTGCGTTTTTCCGCCATTTTGGCTCCGGCTTTGAAGGCCGCGGCGATGCCCGCTCACCGCGACACGCGCTAGGTTATAGTGATCCCAATCTGAAAGTGCCAATCCGGGACCGCATGCCGTCCGAAACACGCCTGAACACGCCGTTCGCAACGGCGCTCGACCTGCCGCCGGGGTTCCGCGTGGTCCCGCTGCGCGAGGTCGGTGACGCCTTCGCACATGCCAAGGCGAACGCTGCCGAGCTCGGCGCCGGCACGCTGGTTTTCGTCGGCCGTTTCGATCTCGCCGAATTCGCCGTGGTGCTGGAGCCGGACGAGCCGCTGCGCACCGCGCGGCGCGCGTTCTATGCCGGAATGGCGGCGCTGACCGATGCGCTGGCGGCGCATGCGCCCCCGGAGAAGCCGATCGTCTGCGTGTGGCCAGATTCGATCTACGTCGATCAGGGCCTGGTCGGCGGCGCGCAGTTCGCCTGGTCGGACGGCCCGGAAGACCAGCCGCCGGACTGGCTGGTGTTCGGCGGCATGATCCGCACCGTATCGATGTCCGAAGGCGAGCCCGGCGTGCGGCCGCTGTCCACGGCGATCGAGGAAGAAGGCTTCGACGAAGCCAGCGCCGCGGAGCTGGTCGGCAGCTTCGCGCGCCATCTCATGGTGCAGGTCGACGCCTGGCAGGAATACGGCTTCAAGGAAATCGCCAAGACTTATCTGTCGCGGCTCGCTCCGGAAAAGTCAGTGCGCCGCGACATCGACGACAGCGGCGATCTCCTGGTGCGGCGGGCGGACCGGCCCGACGTCGAGCGACGATCGCTGATCGCGGCGCTGGCCAAGCCAAGCTGGCTCGATCCCAAGACGCGAGGACCCAGATAGGGTCATGAAGCTTTTGCGCACCATCCGGCTCGATCCATCCGACACGTTTGTGTTCGATCACGCAGCTGAGCCCGGCGAATGGGCGGTGACCGGCACTTTCATGTACGCCGACGACGATCCGTCAGCGCTGCAAGGCAAAGCGCGGGCGGCGTTCCGATCGGGCTTCCTTGGCGTCGCCTCGCTCGGCTGGTCGACCTTGGTACAGATCGTCGAGGCCAGCGACCACGACCGCCTCGCCGCGATCGGCACGCTGGCCAAGCAACTGGTCTCGCACTTCGGCGCACCCACCATCGAGGACGCGGTTGCGGCGGCCGAAGAGGAGTTCGAGTTCGCAGCATCGCTCTGCAATCATCCGCTCGACACCCTGATCGCCATGCACCGTTCGCATGACGGCGGCGAAATCCGCGAGGCGTTCCGCACCCTGCGGCCGAAGGACGGGCCGAAGCCGCTGCGCGCCTTCGCCTTCCTCGACGTCGAGGGCGAAGATGAGCCGGCCGACGAGGTCGATCTCGCCGCGATGGCGAAGGATAAGAAGAGCGAGTAGGCTCCTACTCGCCCTACTCCACTTGCACTTTGGCGTCCCTGATGACCCTGCCCCATTTTGCGAGGTCGGCCTCGATGCGCTCGCCGAACTTTTCCGGCGAGCTCGCGATCGAGAAGGTCATCGCCGGCGCCAGATACTTTTCGCGAAACGCCGGATCGCTGAAGATTTTCTGCGTTTCCGCGTTGAGCTTGTCGACGATATCGCGCGGCGTGCCTTTCGGCGCCACCAAGCCGTACCAAGCGCCCGCCTCGTAACCCGGAAGGCTTTCGGCGATGGTCGGCACATCGGGAAATTCCGCCAGGCGCGCGGTGCTGCCGAAGCCGAGCAGCTTCAGCGTGCCGGCCTCGAAATGCTTTCGAACGAGGCCAATGCTGACGATGATCATCTGGATATGACCGCCGAGCACGTCGGTGATCGCCGGATTGGCGCCCTTGTAGTGGACCGCGGTGAACTTCGCGCCGGTCAACATCTCCAGCAGCACGATGTTGAGATGACCGGTCGAGCCGGGGCCGAAGGTGCCGTAATTGAGCGCATCGGGATTTTTCTTGGCGGTGTCGATCAACTCGGCAAACGTCTTCACCGGCACCGACGGATGCACCACCAGCGCCTGCGGGCTGATGCCAAGGCCGGTGACCGGCGCGAAATCCTTGACCGGATCGTAGCCGAGCTTGGCGTAGAGATGTGGGTTCATCACAAAGGTGGTGTCCGCGCTGACCAGCAGCGTGTAGCCGTCCGGCGCGGCCTTCGCGACGAGCTCGGCGCCGATCTGGCTGTTGGCGCCGGGCTTGTTCTCGATCACAACCTGTTGACCCCAGGCATCGGTCAGCTTCTGCCCGAGCGAGCGCGCCAGGATATCGGTGATACCGCCCGGCGCGAACGGCACGACGATATGGATGGGCTTGCTAGGATAGGCCTGCGCCGACGCGGAACCGCCCGCGCCCCAAGTCGCGCCCAACGCCAGGATCGCCAGAACAATACGGATCGCCGACATGCTCGCACCTCGTGATAGGATCGATGGTAATCATGGCTCCCTCGACGAACAAGGATTTCTGGCTCTCCTGCGGCCATCACCTGCTCGATCGCGACGCGGGCGGCGGGCTCATAGCGACTGACGAATTCCTCAAGGTCTATCTGGCGCGGCCCGAGCTCACCCCGCCGCCGGAGGCGTGCGTCGCCGAGCGCACGTTGCATGCGGCGCTCCTTGCCGAACCGCGCCGGGCGGTGTCGGCGGACCAGACCGCCGCAATCGCCGACTCCGATGCGCGCGAGAACTGGCAGGTGATGCTGGCGTTCCGCGACCACCTGACCGGGCATCGCACCATCGAGGCGGCCTATCTCGACATCATCCGCCGCGGCATCAAGGTCCCTCACCTTTTCATCAACCAGCTGGTGCACGTCATCCTGCGCAATGCCCTCGACGATTGCGACGACCCTTACGTGCTGCGCGCAGCCGAGCTATTGTTCCGGCCGCAACGCATGACGTTGCACGACGGCTCGCTGATCGCCGCCGACGAGGAAACAATTTCCGGCAAGAGCAATACGCCGGTGTCGCCGCTCGTCTCGATGCTCGGCATTCCGGCCGAGGCCGAGATCGACGTGATGAACGACGACAATGCCGAGCATTATTTCGAGCACAGCGACCAGTTCCACGCCGCCCTCGATCTCACCGGCGGCCGGCGCGGCTTGCAGGCGCTCAGCTCCGTCATCGCGCGCTGGGTCGAGCACCTGCTCGGCGTCGGCGTCGAGGTCGAGCCGCTCACCGAAATGCGCGAAGCGAAATTGAGCTGGTACGTCGGCCTCGACAGCGAAGGCACCAAGATCGGCGACGCGCTGTGGAACGGCGAGGAGCTCGACGAAGCGAGGCAAGCCCGCGTGGTCGGGCTGTTCCGGCTGACGTTTCGCAACCCCGACGTCGTGATGGACAAGGTGAAAGGTGAGCCGGTCTATCTGATCCTGGCGATGGACCACGACAAGGTGCTGCGCTTGAAGCCGCAGAATCTCATCACCGGCCTGCCGATCAAGCATCTGGAGGCGGTCACATGAGCGGCAGCCCGGTGGCCACCATTCCGGTCGGCGTCATCGTCGAGCGCGCCAAGGCCGCGAGCCGATGGATCGATTACATTTGGCGGCCGACCACGGCGCTGGCCGGCCAGCCGGACACGCCGCCGTGGACCTTGCTTGCCGATGATGGCGAGCGCGCGACATTCTATGCGGGGCCGGCGACGGTCGAACTGCATCGCACGGAGACTGCGAACTATCGCGACAACCTCGCAACCGGCTCGCCGTCGCTATGGGTGGTGCTCAGCGAAACCGGCGCGGAACCACCCTACGCGCTTTATCTCGTGACCGCCGATCCGGCCGAGGGCGAAGGCATGACGGCAGCCGGCAACAGCATCGTCGAGCCGGTGCCGATGCCGGACGTTGTTCGCGACACCATTGCGGCCTTCATCGCCGAGCACCATGTCGAGGAGGTGTTCGTGAAGCGCAAGCGCGATCGGGCGAATCCTGAATCGCTCGGCCGCCGCCCGCCCGCAACGCCAAGGGACGAGCGATGACGGACCGCGACGATTCCGCGAAAGGTTTTCTGGAGCGCTGGTCGCGCAAGAAGATCGATGCCGAGCGCGAGACCTCCGCGCCCGCCAAGGCGGATGCAACCGACGCTTCGCCCGCCGCCGAGGTCCGCTTGCCCGAGCGGGAAGCCAAGAATGACACCAAGAATCCGGACGAGGCTACGCCGAAACCAGAATTCGATCTGGCGAGCCTGCCGTCGCTCGACTCGATCACCGCCATCACCGACATCCGCGCCTTCCTCACACCAGGCGTTCCCGCGGACATTGCCCGTGCGGCCCTTCGACGCGCGTGGGCAGCCGATCCGGCGATCCGCGACTTCAAGGGACTCGCCGAGAACGACTGGGACTTCACCGATCCCACCGCGATGCCGGGGTTCGGCGCGCTGCCGCCGGGCACCGACATCAAGAAGATGCTGGCGCAGATTTTCGGCGACGGTGAAAAGCCGGCCGCAACCGACGCTGCCGAAGAAAACCCGGCCGCGCTAGAAGCCCCCGACATTGCGGAGCAAATCGCGCCACCGGAACCTCCCTCCGAAGAATCTTCCGCCGCTCGAGAGAAAGAAGAATCCAGCAAGCCAGAGATCACGACCAGTGGCCAACAGACCGTGCAAGCCGATTTTGTGCAGCGCGATACTAATACTGCGTCGCACAATAATAGTTCCAATGATGACTCAGAAGAGCCCAAGAATCGCCGCCAGCACGGCGGTGCATTGCCTCAGTAGAAAGTAGCATCCATAGCCTTCGGCTATTGACCCGCTGTTTGGTGGGCCAGTACCTTTACATTGAAATCATTTCAATCAGGCACTTGGATGCGCGACCCCGGCCTCGAAGAAGCGGTGCGCGCCGTCGGCGGCGTCAGTGAACTCGCGCGCCAAATCGGTATTTCACAGCCATCCGTATCCAACTGGACCCGCATTCCGGCCGAACGTGTGCTCATTGTTGAGGCAACGACCGGCGTCGACCGCAAAGTGCTGCGGCCCGACCTCTACGGACCACCGGAACAAAATCAGCAAATGACCGACGATGTCGCTGCCGCCCGCGCACAGGAGTATGCGCTCCTGGCCACGCTGCTGGTGCGCGCCCCGGATGCAAAACTGTTGGAAAAAGTCGCCAGCCTGCGCGGCGATGCGACGCCGCTCGGTGTTGCCCACGCCGCTCTCGCCCAGGCCGCCAACGAAACCACCGTCGAGCGGGTCGAGCGCGAGTACTTCAATTTGTTCATCGGACTCGGCCGCGGCGAATTGCTGCCCTACGCCTCCTACTATCTCACCGGCTTCCTGCACGAGCGTCCGCTGGCGCGGCTGCGCGCCGATCTCAGCCCCCTCGGTATCGAGCGCACCGAGGGCAATTGCGAGCCTGAAGATCACGCCGCAACCCTGTGCGAGATCATGGCGGGCATTCTCAGCGGCAGCCTGCCGGCGCCACAGGGCACCGACCAGCAGATTTTCGAGAAGCATTTGTCGCCCTGGATCGGGCGTTTCTTTGCCGATCTGGAGCGTGCCGAATCCGCCAATCTCTACCGCCGAATAGGAACCATCGGTCGGGTGTTCATAGAAGTAGAAACGGAAGCGTTTGCGCTGCCATCATGAGACGGCGCACGGACGAGATCCAAGGAGGAATGCGATGAAAGAGCAAGACAAAACGCAAAATAAAACCACGGTCGCCCGTCGTGACTTCCTTCGCGTGCTTGGCGCCGGCGCCGGTGTTGCGGCGACCGCCGCGGCGCCGCTTGCCACCATGGCCAAGGCCGACACCGAGAACAACGATGAAAAGCGGAAGGCCCGCTACAAGGAAACCGATCACGTGAAGGCGTTCTATCGCGTGAACCGGTATCCGGGCTGAGGGGACACGCACATGCTGATCAAGAGAACAGAACGCCAGGCACGCCGCGGCACGCTGGCCGACGCATTCGCCGGTCAAACGCAAGGCCATCTCGACCGCCGCACCTTCCTGCGCCGCTCCGGCCTCACCGTCGGCGGGCTCGCTGCCGTCGGTGCGCTGCCGCTCGCGACCGTCCGCAAGGCTGACGCCGCGGGATCGATGGCGATCTCCGGCGCCACCATCCGCAAGAACATCTGCACGCACTGCTCGGTGGGCTGCACCGTCATCGCCGAAGTCGCCAACGGCGTCTGGGTCGGCCAGGAGCCGGGCTGGGATTCGCCGATCAACCGCGGCTCGCACTGCGCCAAGGGCGCGGCGACCCGGGAGCTCGTGCACGGCGACCGCCGCCTGCGCTATCCAATGAAGCTCGTGAACGGGCAATGGACGCGCATCTCGTGGGACGTCGCGATCAATGAGATCGGCGACAAGCTGATGGAGATCCGCGGCAAGTCGGGCGCCGATTCGGTCTATTGGCTGGGTTCCGCCAAGTACACCAACGAAGGCTCTTATCTCAACCGCAAGCTCGCCGCGTTCTGGGGCACCAACAACTCCGACCACCAGGCGCGCATCTGCCATTCCACCACCGTCGCCGGCGTAGCCAACACCTGGGGCTACGGCGCGATGACGAACAGCTACACCGACATCCGCAACTCCAAGACCATGATCATCATGGGCGGCAACCCTGCCGAGGCGCATCCGGTCTCGCTGCAACACTTGCTGGAAGGCAAGGAGACGCAGCGCGCCAACATGATCGTCATCGATCCGCGCATGACCCGCACTGCGGCTCACGCGACGGAATACGTGCGCATTCGATCCGGCACCGACATTCCGGTGATATACGGAATGCTGTGGCACATCTTCAAGAACGGCTGGGAAGACAAGCAGTTCATCGAACAGCGCGTCTACGGCATGGACGACATCCGCAAGGAGGTCGACAAATACACGCCCGAAGAGGTCGAACGCATCTCCGGCGTACCGGGTGCGCAGCTCGAGCGTGTCGCGAAAATGTTCGCGACCGAAAAGCCGGCGACGCTGATCTGGTGCATGGGTGCCACCCAGCACACCGTCGGCACCGCCAACGTGCGGGCGTTCTGCATCGCGCTGCTGGCCACCGGCAACGTCGGGTCCTCCGGCACCGGCGCCAACATCTTCCGCGGCCACACCAACGTGCAGGGTGCGACCGACCTCGGCCTCGATATCGTGACCCTGCCGCTCTACTACGGCCTCGTTGAGGGCGCGTGGCGGCATTGGGCGCGGGTCTGGGAGGTTCCGTACGACTGGTTCGTCGGCCGCTTCGACAAGATCCCCGGCCCCGACGGCAAAGAAACCAACACGATGAACACGCCGGGCATCCCGTCGACCCGCTGGTTCGACGCCACGATGTACGACAAGAAAGACGTCAAGCAGAAGGACAACATCAAGGCGATGTTCGTCATGGGTCACGGCGGCAACACCGTGACGCGCATGCCGCAGGCGCAGAAGGGCATCGAGGCGCTCGACCTGCTGGTGGTCGCCGATCCGGTGCCGACCACCTGGGCGGCGCTGGCGCCGGCACGCAAGAACAACACATACCTCTTGCCGATCGCGACCAGCTACGAGACCGCCGGCTCGCGCACGTCGTCCAACCGCGCCATCCAGTGGGGCGAGCAGATCGTCAAGCCGATCTTCGAGTCCAAGGACGACAACGAGGTGATGTATCTCCTCGCCAAGAAGCTCGGCTTCGCCGACCAGATGTTCAAGAACATCAAGGTCGAGAACAACGTGCCAATCGCAGAGGACATCCTCCGCGAGATCAATCGCGGCGGCTGGTCGACCGGCTACTGCGGCCAATCGCCCGAGCGGCTGAAGTCGCATATGGCGAATCAAAAAGACTTCGACATGCTGACGCAGAAGGCCACGACCGGCCCGAACAAGGGCGACTACTACGGCCTGCCGTGGCCGTGCTGGGGCACGCCGGAGTTCAGGCACCCCGGCACGCCGCTGCTCTACAACACCAACCTTTCGATCAAGGAAGGTGGCGGCACCTTCCGCGCCCGCTTCGGCGTGGAGCGCGAGGAAACGCTCCCCGACGGCAGCAAGCGCAAGGTCAGCTTGCTCGGCAACGGCTATTACTCGAAGGATTCCGAGATCAAGGACGGCTACCCGGAGTTCACGCTGGGCGTGCTGAAAAAGCTCGGCTGGGACAAGGATTTGACCGAGGCCGAACTGGCGGTGATCAACAAAGTCAATCCGACCACGCCGGACGCGGTGTCCTGGTCGATCGATCTGTCGGGCGGCATCCAGCGCGTCGCCATCGAGCACGGCTGTGTTCCTTACGGCAACGGCAAAGCGCGCGCCAACGCGTTCGGCCTACCCGACGCCATCCCGACGCATCGCGAGCCGATCTACACACCGAAACCCGAGCTCGTCGCCAAATATCCGACGCTGCCGAACGCCGTGCAGTTCCGGGTGCCGAATGTCGGCTTCGACGTGCAGAAGGCGGCGGTCGACAAGGGCATCGCCAAGAACTTCCCGCTCATTCTCACCTCCGGCCGTCTGGTGGAATACGAAGGCGGCGGCGAAGAGACGCGGTCCAACAAGTGGCTCGCCGAGTTGCAGCAGGACATGTTCATCGAGATCAATCCTGCGGACGCGAACGAGCGCGGCATTAAAGACG
>Ga0207670_10000655_pt1 | contig 18353 bp, 17 predicted proteins | sample KBSS23HmetaG_FD_184339 | JGI IMG/M metagenome (GOLD analysis project Ga0207670, IMG submission 184339) | Switchgrass rhizosphere microbial communities from Kellogg Biological Station, Michigan, USA - KBS S2-3H metaG (SPAdes) (version 2) | ecosystem: Host-associated > Plants > Roots >... | reverse complement strand
GGTCCACCGGGTTCATCGCCACGCCGCGAACCTTCGGACGCAGTCCCTTCCAACGCGACCGGCCTGCCTTACCAAGCGAAACGTTCTCGTGCTCGATATTGCCGACCTGGCCTACCGTCGCCTTGCACACCAAAGGCACACGCCGCACTTCGCCCGACGGCATGCGCAATTGCGCGTACTCGCCTTCCTTCGCGACTAGCTGCGCGAACGTTCCGGCCGAGCGCGCCATCTGCCCGCCCTTGCCAGGTCGCAATTCAATGTTGTGAATCTGCGTGCCCAGCGGGATATTGATCAGCGGCAGCGTATTGCCCGGAAGAATGTCGGCATCGGCGCCACTCATGATCTCCTTGCCGACTTCCAGACCCGTCGGCGCGATGATGTAGCGCTTCTCGCCGTCGAGATAAGTAATCAGCGCGATATGAGCTGAACGATTCGGATCGTATTCAATTTGCGTAACACGCCCGGGCACGCCTTCCTTGTCGCGCTTGAAGTCGACGATCCGGTAAAAACGCTTGTGACCGCCGCCACGACGCCGCACGGTAATACGGCCGTCGTTGTTACGTCCGGAAATCCGCTTCTTTGGCTCGAGCAGAGACTTTTCGGGAACCGCCCCAAGCGTCAACTCGTCACGCGTCAGATACGTTTGATAACGTCGCGCCGCCGATGTCGGTGTAAGTTTCTTTATACCCATGTCGTCAATCCGCTATATTGCTTCGCCGTAATCAACCGGCTTCTCGCCTTGCTTGAGAGTTACGTAGGCCTTCTTCCACGAAGGCTTACGACCTTCGAACCGCCCACGCCGTGCCATCTTGCCCATGAAATTGATCGTGCGGACGTGGTCCACCTTCACCTGGAAGATGGTCTCGACCGCCGATTTGATCTCCGGCTTGGTGGCGTGTCGATCGACACGGAAAGTCAGCAACTGCCCCGCATCCTGTGACTCTTCCTTTGCGGCCAGCGCCTTTTCCGTAATCACCGGCGACTTGATGATGTCCCAAACTGTTCTCATCTCTTACGCCGCCTCCTGCGTTTCCGGCGATGCCTCCGAGGCCTCGCCCTTGCTATTACCCAACAACCGCTCGAGCTCCGTCGCCGCATCACGCGAAAGCACTAACTGGTCGTGATAGAGCAGATCGTAGATATTCAAACCGAAGCTGTTCACCACTTTCGTGTGGCGCAGGTTGCGCGCCGACAGCAGCAGGTTCTCGTTATCGAGCGAATCCACGATCAGCGTCTTCCCCGCTAAACCGAGCTTGCCCAACGACTGCGAAAAGTCCTTGGTCTTCGGCTTGTCGAGATCCCAACCCTCAACCACAAACACATTTCCTTCACGCACGCGCTCCGAAAGCGCCGAGCGCAACGCGCCGTGGCGCATCTTCTTCGGCATGTTGTAGGACCAGTCGCGTGGCTGTGGTCCATGCACGTTGCCGCCGCCCTTCCAGAGTGGCGAGCGCAGCGACGCGATGCGAGCACGGCCGGTGCCCTTCTGTTTCCAGAGCTTTCGTCCCGCGCCGGAGACATCGCCGCGCGTCTTCGTCGCGGAAGTACCCTGACGCGCGTTGGCCATAAAATTCCGCACCGCCGCGTGAATCAAACCCTGGTTTAGAGGCGCGCCAAAAACAACGTCAGACAGCTCGACCTCTCCAACCTCTTCATTCTGTATGTTGCGCACCTTGACTGTCGGCATCACTAACTCCTACTAAGTCTTCTTCGTCGCCTTGCGGACAACCACTACGCTGCCGTTAGCTCCAGGCACCGCGCCACGAATCATCAAAATATTGTTCTCGGCATCGACGCGAGCGACTGTCAGCCCCTTTATGGTGATGCGCGCATCGCCCATATGGCCCGACGACCTGTTTCCTTTAACTACTCGCGACGGATACGCCGATGCGCCAATCGAACCCGGCGCACGCACGTTCATCGAACCGTGCGACTCCGGACCGCGATTGAAGTGGTGGCGCTTGATCGTGCCCGCGAAACCGCGACCCTTTGAGCGACCAATCACGTCAACCATCTCGCCGTCGGCAAACTGATCGACCAGCACTTTGTCGCCCACGTTTGTGCCGTCGCCCGATTCGAGCAGACGAAACTCTTTCAAGATCCGCGTGGGCGGAATGCCGCCGCCGGTCTTCTCGAAGTGTCCGCGCATCGGTTTGGAAACGTTCTTCAACTTCTGCGGCCTGTCGTCCACTAACCCGAGCTGCACGGCATCGTAACCGTCCGGACCCGACGCAGACTTCTTTTGCACGACGACACATGGGCCAGCCTTGATGACCGTCACTGGCGTAACCGTGCCGTCCGGCGCAAAGATCTGCGTCATGCCGATTTTTCTTCCGATGATCCCGTTAATCATGTTGTCTATCCTGTATAGGTCCTATAAGACTTATAAGGCCTATTTCTTTACTGCCTGCCAAACGCCTTAATCTCAACGTCAACCCCGGCGGGCAGATCCAGCTTCATCAGCGCATCCACCGTTTGCGGCGTCGGATCGAGAATGTCCATCAGCCGCTTGTGTGTGCGAATTTCGAATTGCTCGCGCGATTTCTTATCGACATGCGGCGAGCGCAGCACGGTCCACTTGTTTTTCACCGTCGGTAACGGGATGGGACCAGCAACACGAGCACCCGTGCGCTTCGCAGTCTCGACGATTTCAGTCGTCGACTGATCGAGCACGCGATGGTCATAAGCCTTGAGGCGAATGCGAATTTTTTCGTTCATAGAATTAAGTAGGACCTACTCCACAACATCCGAAACCGTGCCGGCTCCCACCGTGCGACCACCTTCACGAATAGCGAAGCGCAAGCCCTTCTCCATCGCGATCGGCGCGATCAACTCGATCTCCATCGCTACGTTGTCGCCTGGCATCACCATCTCTACACCTTCCGGCAAGTGCGCCACTCCCGTCACGTCCGTGGTGCGGAAGTAGAACTGCGGCCGGTAGCCAGTGAAGAACGGCGTGTGCCGCCCTCCTTCTTCCTTCGTCAAAACGTAAGCTTCCGCCTTGAACTTCGTGTGCGGCGTAATGCTGCCGGGCTTCGAGATTACCTGCCCGCGCTCGATGTCCTTGCGCTCGATGCCGCGCAGTAGCAGACCAACGTTGTCGCCCGCCACGCCTTCATCCAGCAGCTTCTTGAACATCTCCACGCCCGTCACCACTGTCTTGCTGGTCGGACGAATGCCGACGATCTCCACCTGCTCGTTCACCTTCACCTTGCCGCGCTCCACTCGACCTGTGGCCACCGTGCCGCGTCCCTGAATCGTGAAGATGTCTTCCACCGGCATCAAAAACGGCTTCTCGATGTCGCGCTCAGGCGTCGGAATGTAGCTGTCCACCGCCGCCATCAGCTCCTCCACCGTCTTCTCCCATTCCGGGTCGCCTTCCAAAGCCTTCAACGCCGAGCCCTTGATCACCGGAATGTCGTCGCCCGGAAACTCATACGCGCTCAACAGCTCACGCACTTCCAACTCAACCAACTCCAGCAACTCCGGATCGTCGACCGCGTCAGCCTTGTTCATGAACACCACCATCGCCGGGACGCCCACCTGCCGCGCCAACAGGATGTGCTCACGCGTCTGCGGCATCGGCCCGTCCGTGGCGGCCACCACCAGAATCGCGCCGTCCATCTGCGCCGCGCCCGTGATCATGTTCTTCACGTAGTCGGCGTGGCCCGGACAGTCAACGTGCGCGTAGTGACGGTTCTTCGTCTCATATTCCACGTGTGCTGTCGCGATCGTGATGCCGCGTGCTTTCTCTTCCGGCGCCTTGTCGATCTGATCGAAGGCCACAAACTGCACCTTCGGATTATTCTTCGCCAAAACTTTCGTGATCGCTGCCGTCAACGTCGTCTTGCCGTGATCCACGTGCCCAATCGTGCCGATGTTCACGTGCGGCTTGGAACGGTCAAATTTTTCCTTCGACATCTCTTTATCCCCGTGTTGCGCAGACTCAGTCTGCAATTAAAGTTGAAAAGAAAAGGCACAGACCGTGTAAGCCTGTGCCGACTTCTGCGCCGCTATCTTGCAACCCCCTGGACCTTTGCAATCACCTCTTCCGCAACGTTCTTCGGCGCCTGGTCATAGCGCTCAAAGTGCATCGTTGAGGTTGCGCGACCCTGGGTCGCTGAACGCAAGTCCGTCGTGTAACCAAACATCTCAGAAAGCGGCACGAATGCCGTAATCACCTGCGCACCGCCGGGTCGAGGTTCGGTCTTTTCAATTTGCCCACGTCGCCGCATCAAGTCGCCATTTACCGCCCCCATGTAGTCGTCAGGAGTCACAACCTCAATCCGCATGATGGGCTCCAGCAATACTGGCTTTGCCTTTCGCACTGCATCCTGAAAAGCGAGCGAACCCGCAATGTGGAACGAGCGCTCATCCGAATCAACCTCATGGTAACCGCCAAACACCAGGCGCACCCTGATATCCACCAGCTCATAGCCAGCGAGGAAGCCACGCTCCATCGCATCTCTAATCCCACTCTCGACCGGCTTGATGTACTCCTTGGGAATGGCGCCGCCCGTAATCTTATTTTCGAAAACAAACCCTTCGCCCTGAGCCGGCTCGATCTCGATCTCCACATGTCCAAACTGGCCACGGCCGCCTGTCTGCTTCTTATAGATCTCCTTGCCGGGCGCCGGTTGCGTAATGGTCTCGCGATAAGCGACCTGCGGCTTGCCAACGTTAGCCTCAACGCCAAACTCACGCTTCATGCGATCGACGATGATCTCGAGATGCAACTCACCCATGCCGGCGATGATCGTCTGTCCGGTCTCCTGATCGGTTGAGACGTTGAACGACGGATCTTCCTGCGCGAGTCGATTCAAGGCAACTCCAAGCTTGTCCTGGTCCTGCCGCGTCTTTGGTTCTACCGCAACACGGATTACAGGCGCAGGAAACTCCATCTTTTCCAGGATAATCGGCTTGTTCTCATCACAAACCGTATCGCCGGTAGTAACCTGCTTCATACCGCCGATGGCAATAATCTCGCCGGCGCTCGCATCTTCAATGTCTTCCCGCTTGTTGGCGTGCATCCTCATCAGTCTGCCTACGCGTTCCTTACTTCCCTTGATTGGGTTGTAGGCGTAAGAACCAGCCTTGATGCTGCCACTGTAAATGCGGATAAAAGACAACTGGCCGAGATGCTTGTCCGCCATTATCTTAAAGACGAGACCGGCAAACGGCGCAGCAGCATCCGGGGGACGAGTTTCGATCGCGTCCGTTTTGGGATTGATGCCTTCAACCGGCCGCACATCAAGCGGTGACGGAAGATAATCAACTACCGCATCGAGCAACGTCTGCACGCCTTTGTTCTTGAAAGCCGATCCGGTGACGACGGGCACTAACTTCAGTTCGATCGTTCCCGCGCGAAGAGCTTTGCGAATCTCCGCCTCTGAAATCTCTTCACCCTCGAGGTACTTGTGCATCAAGTCGTCGTCGATGCTGGCGACGGCTTCGATGAGCTTCTCACGCGCCGCAACGGCGGCATCTTTCAAATCTTCGGGAATATCGGTGACTTCGTATTCTGAGCCCTTGGTTTCGTCTTTCCAGAGCAGTCCCTTCATCGCGACCAGATCGATGACGCCTTTGAGTTGATCTTCAAGACCGATCGGAATCTGGATAGCTACGGGGTTTGCACCGAGGCGAGTGATGATCGACTCAAACGAGCGATCAAAAGAGGCGCCGGCGCGATCGAGTTTATTGATAAAGCAAATACGGGGAACGCCATACTTGTCAGCCTGGCGCCAGACGGTCTCTGACTGCGGCTCGACACCGGCGACACCGTCAAACACAGCGACAGCACCGTCGAGAACGCGCAGCGAGCGTTCCACTTCCATCGTGAAATCGACGTGACCCGGCGTGTCGATGATATTGATCCGGTGATCGACGCCGTTTCTTTCCCAGAAACAGGTTGTTGCTGCGCTGGTAATAGTGATACCGCGCTCCTGTTCCTGCTCCATCCAGTCCATCGTCGCCGTACCCTCGTGTACCTCGCCAATCTTGTGCGTGATACCGGTGTAATAAAGGATACGTTCGGTGGTGGTGGTCTTACCGGCATCGATGTGCGCCATGATGCCGATATTCCTGAACTTGCTGAGATCTTGCTTAGCCATGATCTTAAATAGGTCCTAATAGGACTTATAGGACCTATACTTTCTTTACCACTTATAGTGCGCGAAGGCTTTATTAGCGTCCGCCATGCGGTGCGTGTCTTCTTTCTTCTTCACCGCGTTGCCGCGGTTGTTAGCCGCGTCGAGAATTTCGGCCGCCAGACGATCGGTCATCGTCTTTTCGCCGCGGCCGCGTGCATAGGAGACGATCCAGCGAATTGCCAGGGCACCGCGCCGTTCCTGGTGTACCTCGATTGGAACCTGATACGTCGAACCACCAACGCGTCGCGACTTCACTTCCACCGTCGGCTTGACGTTGTCGATAGCTCGCTTGAAAACCTTCAAAGGCTCTTCACCAGTCTTGTCGCCGATCTGCCGCATGGCATCGTAAAAAATACTCTCCGCCACACTCTTCTTACCTCCCCACATCACGCCACTGATGAACTTGGTCACCAGCGGGCTGCTGTAAACCGGGTCAGGAAGTACGTCGCGTCGTTCGGCTACTCTTCGTCTTGGCATATATCTCTCTCGTTATTTACCAGCACTCGCTTTGGGGCGTTTCGCTCCATACTTCGAGCGTCCCTGCTTGCGATCGGCAACGCCGACTGAGTCGAGCGTGCCGCGAATCACGTGATAGCGGACGCCGGGGAGGTCCTTCACGCGGCCGCCTCTAATAAGGACAATCGAGTGCTCCTGCAGGTTGTGGCCTACGCCGGGGATGTAGGTCGTCACCTCGATGCCGTTTGTCAGGCGCACGCGCGCGACTTTGCGCAGCGCCGAGTTTGGTTTCTTCGGCGTTTGCGTGTAGACACGGGTGCAAACACCACGCTTCTGAGGCGAACTCTGAAGCGCGGGGCTGGCCGTCTTGTACTTGACCTGCTGGCGGCCTTTGCGAACAAGCTGATTTATCGTCGGCACGTGTTTCCCTCGTTAACTCGGAGCGCGTTAGACGCGCAAAAAGGCCCCTTGCCTGCCTCTTTCCGGAACCAGTCCGGCAGTCAGCGCAGGCGGCTGCCCTGTTAGAAAATTAGTTATAGGGACGTTCTGATTTTTTCGCTGTTTGAGCGGCGGGTGTGGATCGTGGCTTCCCTTAAGCCGAAACTTTTCTGTGGCGTCGCATTCAATAGGGGAAGTTTCCTTCCGCGAGTAAGCGCTGGAGCGACCGAAGTCGCGACGCGTACTATTTACGCCACAATAATTGTCAACCGACCGTTATTGCATGGTCGAGCAACGCCTCCACCCCGACAGAACCAACTGGACGTTGCTTGATTGCTTCAGACGACTGAGTCCGAAACGGGAGACTATACGGACGTAAGTGCTTTGTGTCAAGCACAGCCACGGATTTACGCGGATAAAAGCGGATTAGAAAAGCCACTTAGCCAGCAGCCAAATTCCGTAACCGGCGGCGGCGAGTACGAGAATCAGCAGGAGCGCCAGGAATGTCATTATCAGCCTGAACTTGCGGTAGCGACTCTTGTCCGGCGGGGCCAATGAGCCCTGCGGGAAGTATGGTGGTGGTGTGTAGGTGGCCATGCTGATTACGGAGTCGGAGAGGCACCGGCCTTCTTCAACTCCTCTTCTTTCTGTTTCTTCATAAGATCTGCCTGATGCTTCCGTCCAACCCGAATTCGCTTAATTCCCTCTTTGGCTTCGTCGAGACCGTCCTGCGCGCGATAGTAATCCGGATCGATCTCGAGCGACTTCGAGAAAGCCGCGGCAGCCGCGTCGTACTGGGCTAGCTTCGAATACGCCACCCCGAGGTCGTAATAAATATCCGGATCGTCCTCTTTACGTTTCGTCGCCTCGCGATACTCACGAATGGCGTCACTGTATTGACTCAACCCCGCATACGTCTGTCCGAGAGCGTAGTGAGCTTCGGCATCGTCCGGTTTCTCGTCTAAATACTTCTTATAAGCCGCAACTGACTTCTTGTACTCGGCTTCCGCTTCTTCACTCTTCCCCATCGCCTCGAAACCCAGTGCCAGCCGGAAGTGCGCCTCCGCGAGGTCCGGATCCAACCGGACCGCCTCCATGAACGACAGCACTGCTTCGGCATCCTGGTCGTTGAGGTACTGCTCTTTCCCCTTGTCCAGAAGGCTGCGAGCCCGGGTCCGATCCTCCGTTAAACCGTTGGACACTGGAGGGCTTCCGGCACTATCATTCGTGCTTTGCTGACCGCTGCGCCTGCAACCGACCGCCCAGATCATAACGCACACGGCGCAGATTAAGAGAATCGATCTCATCCCGTTAGACTCTGCCATATAGGCCGAATGGAAGCCAAGCGCGATTGGCACTTTCTGCTATCAGAGCCATTCACACGTTAAGGAGTGCAAATGTTCAGTAATCAATTCCGGTTGGGATATCTGGCGCCAATTGCCCTGGTCGCCGTTTTGTCCTCGCCGCAGGCCTTCGCTCAAAAAGCGACCGGCATCTCCTCCGCAGTTAACGCCCCGCTCGAACTGAGTTTGACTTCCGACGCCAACGTCGTCAAAGCCTGTGCTGACGGCGGTGCGCCGCAAGTACATTTGAAGGCAAATGCGGTTTCGCGCGAGGGTCGTCAAATTCAATATAAGTGGTCAACCAGCGCCGGAACCATCAACGGTGACGGTCCTGAAGTAACGTGGAACCTGGCAGGTTTGCAGCCCGGTTATCACAAGGCTTCGCTCGACATTCGCAGTATCGGCAGTGAGGGTTCATGCCAGGCGTTCTCGTCTGTCACCGTGCTGGTGAATCCTTGTCCCGTCGTGCAACCGGTCTGCCCGGCGATTGAAATCGTTTGTCCGACAAACATCGCAATGGATCAACCGCTGACTTTCAGCTCCCGCTATACGGGTGGCGTGCCGGCGAACGTCACTCCTGCTTACAACTGGACGGTATCGGCCGGAACGATCATCTCCGGACAGGGAACGGACACTATCAAGGTTGATACTACTGGCTTAGCCGGTCAGACTGTCAGAGCGTCGCTTTCGATGGGTGGCTACAACCTCGAATGTTCGGCTGACTGCGGCGTCTCGATTCCGCTGCCGAAGCCGATCAATCGCAAGTTTGACGAGTTTCCTGACATCTCTCGTAACGACGAGAAGGCACGTCTTGATAACTTCGGCATCGAGCTCCAGCAAGATCCGACAGCGACGGCGTACGTCATCGTCTATCCCGGACGCACCAGCAAACGCAGCGAGGTCCAGCATCACGCGAGTCGTGTTGTCGATTACCTGGTTAACTCACGCGGCCTGGATCAACGTCGCATCGTCACGCTGGTTGGTCCAGCAAAAGATCAACTCACCGTCGAGCTCTGGATCACCCCGCAAGGCGCAACCCCGCCAAACCCGTAACCACGGATAACGCAGATCTGTGTAAATCGATTTACACAGATCTGTGTTTATCCGCGGCCTCTTTCTTGCTTATAATCACCAAAAACTTACACGCGGGAGACAAACTGCTTATGTTGTGTACTAAATCGCGATACCAATCGCTTTTGATTGTTCTGATGTTGGTCCTATCGTTCTCAGCAGCGGCCCAGGACGAGAAGAAGAAAGACAAGGACGACAAGACTAAGAAGGAACTCACCGGCACGCCCGTCATGTGGCACGAGCCGACAGACCTCGAGAGCCGCAATCTACTGGCCGGCGCCGGCGGCGAAGAGATGAAGCCCGATATCAGCCGGCTGACTTTTATCGAACAGAAGAAAGGTGGGTTCTCGACTAAGTATCGCGTTAAAGATGCTAAAGGCAACGAGTGGATCGCGAAGGTCGGCAAGGAGGCCCAAACCGACACTGCTGCTAATCGACTGCTGTGGGCGCTCGGTTACGAAACCGAGATCGCTTATCTGGTTCCGAAAGCGAAGATCGAAGGCAAGGGCGAGTATGAAAACGTTCGGCTCGAAGCCCGGCCTGCAAGTGTGAAACGCGCCGGAAACTGGATGTGGGAGAACAACCCCTTCATGAGCGCGCCTGAGTTTCGCGGATTGAAGATCCTGATGGTGATGTTGAACAACTGGGACATGAAAGATGATAACAACGAGATCCTCGCGCCAAAGGGCGATACCAGCGGCCAGGCCGAGTTGCGTTACATCATCAGCGACCTTGGCGCCACCTTCGGAAAGACCGGGGGCTTCCTCTCACGCAGCCGCAACAAGCCGTCTGATTACGTGAAGGCAGAATTCATCAAGAAAGTGAACGGCGATGTTATTGACTTCAACTACAGCGGCAAAAACCAGAAGCTGTTCGAGGGCATCACGGTTGCGGACGCGCGTTGGCTGAGTAACCTGCTAAAGCGCTTGAGCGACGATCAGATCAAAGATGCTTTTCGGTCGGCGAATTATTCAGCGGAAGAAGTCGATCTATTGGCTGGTGAGTTCAGGGAAAGAATCAACGCCCTGGCGAAACTCGGCTAAGAAAGAATTAGCCACGGATTTCACGGAAAATCCGTGGCTAAATTTTATCTCACGACATCGATCGCGATCAGTTGCTGCCCGGAAATCACAAACTCCGCGGGCGGCAATTCCATTTCATAAACGGGCGAGAGCACAGTCGGCGTATAACCACCCGACGTGCGATCGCTATTCAAAGTCGCAACCATTGACGGCGGCAAGCTCGGAAGCTCGCTCGTCCCAATCACCGCTCCCGGCGTTATCCGAAACAGTTTCACATAAAGCCGATCGCTCTTCTTCACCGTATTGATTGCTCGTACCAACTGGCTCAGATCCTGCGGCACAAACGACTTCGCCGCCGAACCCTCCTGCAAAACACCACCGTCGCCGACAAACACCAGCAACTGTCCCAAGCCCGCATCCTCGGGAATCTGCACCGGAATTCGCTGCACAAACTGCTTGCCCGATTCAGTCCTGACGTACGCCTGCACCTCGACCTTTTCACCGCGACGAACTTCAGTCCGGTCGAGCGTGATCCGCTCGAGCGTGCCCGCGTATTTCGTCTCAGTCGAAGCGATGTCCAGAGTAATTCCGTCCAACCGAACGTCGTCGAAACCACTCGTCAGCAGTGTGTTAACCGGCCCCACAATCGCACCCGCAGCCATGAATGCCGTGTTGTTGGCGGCTGAGAACCGGCGATCGATTTGAATCGGCTCCTGGCCTTTAACTCGAATCTCGCCCTTCACGCTGAGCGTAGAATCGCCGAGCACGCGTTCGCTCGAAGTAATCGTTTGGAAGAGCGTGATATTGAGCAGCAAGGGCGTCAGGAACGAATCGGTAGCCATTTCAAAAGCATAGGTCTCGACTCGATCGCGGCTCGTGTGCAGATTGACTTTGACCGGGATCATCTTCGGTTCCTGCTTCAGCAGGCCAAAAATTCCCGAGGCTCGATCCTGAGATATAGACCCCACCATGCGTCCCGGCACTGACAGCTTGAACGAGTTGTTCATGTTGGGAATGACCGTGACGACTGACGATTCGGACATCGGCATGTCCGAAGCACCCAAACTCAGCAACGGATGCCCAAACGCGTAAATGCGATCTCCATCACGCAAGGTCACGGTGCCCGCTGCCGCGAGTGAATAGTCACCGCGAACGAGTTGCACGCTGATCGAGCTTCCCGGCGGGAACGTGTTTTCGTTGACTTCGCCCATCGGAGTGATGGCAGCCGAACCACCGGCGCCCGACACCGGCAAGAGCCCGTTTGCGATCAACTGTGGCGCAAACACGGACAGCGACTCCTGGCTGATACCGCTGAACACGAGCGGTGTCGCAATCGGCGTCATTTGCTGACCCAGGAGTGGCATCAGTGGCGAACCCGCCGAAACCGGAGCGAGCAGCGAAACAGACGAGACCGCGGGCTTCGGCAGATTTGGCTTCCAGTCAGTGCCGGCGAGCTGCGAAAAAGAAACCACGCGCGGCTCTTTTGGCTTCAGGTTTTCGGAACCCTTATCGAAGAGATCGATCATCTGCTTGATCGGCGTGATCCCCGCGATGGGTTCTTTTGAAAACGGAAAACTGAACGCGATCGCGCCGACAATCTTTCCATCGATGTAAACCGGCGAACCGGACATGCCGGCAAACACGCCCGTCTTATCAACGTTCGCGCCGCTCAGCTTCGCGATGATGGCTGACTGCCGTGGCCCGGGAAAGCCAGGCAGGATGCCAAGAACCTCGACACCGAACTCCTCGGTTCCGCTGCCGCTGAAGACAGTTCTGGCGGTTCCTTTCATGCCGGGGCGAAGGTCTTCGAGGTTGAAGATCTCCGGACCGTTGACCTTGGTTATTGCGGGCTTTTGAGCGGCCGCGAGAGTCGCCATTACGGCGACGAGAATTGCGCTGAGAATAGGGGTAAATCTTTTCATCGGTTAGGACTATAAACTTCGTCTAAGAACGTGGTCAAGGTTATAAGATCAAAGGATTTTTTGTCCCGCAAAGGCGCAAAGGCGCAAAGTAAATGCAATTCTTCTTTGCGCCTTTGCGCCTTTGCGGGATATATACCTTCAATAATGAAGTCCGGTCTCCAAGCGTTTATCCTTGCCGGTGGCGCCTCGCGCCGGATGGGCACTGATAAGTCTAAATTGCGCCTCGAGCAGCAGACTTTCACCGAGCGTATCGCCAAAACACTGCTCCAGATCACCGATTCTGTCTCTATTGTCGGACGAGACTCGGATGACTCTACTTTGCCAAGCGTTGCAGACGTTTATCCAAAATGGGGCGCGCTGGGTGGCATTCACGCGGCGCTGGCAGCTTGCTCACGTGAGTGGGCCATTGTCGTTGCCTGCGATCTGCCTTTTGTTACCTCCGAGCTCTTCTCGTATCTCGCGGCGCAGCGGTTGGACCACGAGGCTGTGGTACCGGTACAGGAAGACGGCCGTCCTCAACCGCTCGCCGCTCTCTACCGCGTCGACCCATGCCTGCGACAAGCAACCGAGCTGATTGAAGCCGGACGAAGACGGCCGGTGGACCTTCTCGAGGCGGTTAACACGCGCTGGGTTGCGTTTGATGAACTGAGGAATTTCGCTCGGGCGCAGAGTTTTTTTGTTAACATCAACACGCCTGACGACTATGATGAAGCGATCAGAGGACACTCACGCTAATGCCACCCCGACGACGAATTGGTAAAAGACTCATCAAGTCTTTACTGCCAATAGCGCTGGTAGTCGTGCTGGCCGTCGTCGGTGCGTTTTCATTTGTTATCTACTGCGTTACACGTCCCAGCAAAAAACCTTACGTAGTCACCCCCGAGTCGTTCTCGAGAATCAGTGGGCGCGCGATCAAGGTTACTGATGAGACCTGGCCCACGCGAGATGGTCGCAGCGCGCGCGGCTGGCTGCTCAAAGGCGCTGAGGGCGCGCCGGCAGTTGTTTTGCTTCATCGATACGGCGGCGACCGCTCCTGGCTCTTTAATCTCGGCGTCAAGATCAACGAAGCGACTAATTTCACGATCCTGTGGCCAGACTTGCGCGGACACGGCGAGAATCCGCCGATCAGGTGGAGCTCGCTTGGCGCTCGCGAAGGCGACGATCTGTCATACGCACTCCTCTACCTGCTAAGTCTTAAATCGGAAAATCAGAAACCGCTGGTGAAGGAGAGTAGTTTCGGTGTTTATGGAGTGGAGCTCGGCGCGTACAGCGCGCTCAAGCCGATACGTGATGAAGCGCCGATAAATGTGATGGTGCTGGATTCGGTGGTGAGCTCGCCGAATGATTTGCTCAACACGGCGGTCGCGAGTTGCGTCGGGATCGACAACAGCCTGGTCCAATCTTTTTCACGGCTCGCGATGAAGATGTATTTGCTGGGTAAGTATGACGATAACAGCGCATGTTATTTTGCCGGCTCGGTGGACAAGCAGCGCGTGCTGCTGCTGTCAGGAGCTGACGCTGGTGGGTTGCGAGAATCGACGGCGTCACTACAACGCTGTTTCCGTGACCCGGCGAATGTGGAGACGCGAACGGACCTGCCGTTGAGTGGATACAGTCTGCCTTCGACCACTGGAGAACAAGGTGAAGCATACGATCGCATCGTGATCGAATTCTTCGCGCGCAACCTGCATTGAATCGTTTGTAGGGGCGGCCCTCCGTGGCCGCCCCAGCCCGCATTCTTCAACGCTGGGGCGGCCACGGAGGGCCGCCCCTACAAACGTCCTTACGGCTTCCAGCCAAGAACTGCGGTCTTTCCGTTATTGCCAATAATCTCAATCCCATTTGCACGACGGAGGTTTTCGGCGTGCTCAACCGGAAGAAATACCACGAACCTTCCGCCCCATGCGCGTGCCTGATCAACTAACACCTCATCAAATGTCACTGGCTCACCGTTCGCGTTATAAATGACTCGGCCGTGCGCATAAAATTCCGCCGAGCGATCGTCGCTTCGTTGCGCTAGCACCGGCGCGTTTGCATAACCACGCGCATCCGCGAGAGCGAGTAAGTCTCGCACTGATTCACGATTCGCATACGGCGCGGCAGCGAAATGCAATACGATCAGGACCGACGCGGCAGTCACGCCTGCGATTAGCAAAGGCCATTTCGAATTGCGGACAGCAGTCAGTCGATCGCTGACCAGCAGCGCGGCCGCAGGGACAGCGGGTACGATGTAGCCTGGCAGCTTCGATCCGGAAAACGAAAAGAAGACGATCGGCAACAACAACCACGCGAGTGAGAAAAGACGAACCACGCTCACACTGTCGTCACCGCGCCAATTCCAGCTTCGAACCTTCGCGAGCGCGGTGATGAGATGCACCGTCCAGGGCAGCGCCAGCATCAGGATGATTACCGGATAGAACCAGATCGGCTGCGGATGGTGATACTTGTTCGATACGAAACGCGCGAAATGGTGTTGCACAAAGAACTCATCGATAAAGCTCCAACCGTGTCGCGCGATTACTGGTCCATACCAGATCGCAGAGACTGCGAGCGCCAACGGGATGCCCCAAATCAAGCTCGACAACACGGAATAGTTTTCCCGCAAAGGCGCAAAGGCGCCAAGAAAACTTCTTTGCGCCTTTGCGTCTTTGCGGGAGAAAATCTTCAATAAATAGTAAAACGCGACCACGCCAAACGGGATCACGATGCCGACCAGTCCCTTGGCCAGTAACGACAGCCCGACAAACGAATAGAAACCAGCCAACAGCAAGCGCTTCCTTTTCGTCGTCGGAAGTTCATGCAACAGAAAAAACGCGAGCGACCACGTCGCCGTCATCGTCACGACTACATCGAAACTGGCAGCACGTGAAAACACGATCAGGCCAAGACAACTCGCCGTTACAATCAAACTCCAAAAACTAAAGCTCCAATCGACTTCACGCGCAACAAACCAGACAGCAAGAATCGTCAGCACGCCACAGAGCGCTGGTCCAAGTCGTGCCGACCATTCGCTCACGCCAAACACTTTGAAGCTCCCCGCGATCATCCAGTAAAGCAACGCCGGTTTTTCGAACCACGTGTGACCGCCCAGTGTGGGCGTGATCAGATCCCGGTTGTTCAACATCTCGCGCGCAACCTGCGCGTAGCGCGGCTCGTCGGGCCCGACCAGCGGCAGTTGCCCTAACCCGTAAAGGTAAAACGCGATAACGATGATGAAGAGTAAAGTGTAGACTCGCTTGGCAAGCGTTGAAGGATGCAAGTATATTCGGCTCCGATTCGTCGCCGTTCAGACTAACACATTATGTTACGCACAGCAGTCATCGGAGCCGGCAGCCTGGGCCGCCAACACGCACGCATTCACGCGGCGCTCGCGGCAGAAGGCTATTCGCAGTTCACTACGGTTTGCGATCTCAACGAAGAAACCGCCCGCAATATCGGCAGCGAAAGAAAAACTAACTGGACCACTGATTGGCGCGAGTTGATCGGACGCATCGACGCAGCAAGCCTCGCTGTGCCGACTGAGGTGCATTGCGAGATCGCCTGCGCGTTGCTTGAGTCAGGCATTCACGTCCTGGTTGAAAAGCCAATTGCGAGAACGCTTGACGAAGCCGACCAGATGATTCGCGCCGCCGAAAAAGGCAACGCTGTATTGCAGGTCGGACACCTCGAGCGTTTCAATCCGGCGCTGGTGGCGTTGCGGCCGCACGTTCGCAAGCCCGTGTATTTCGAGATTCATCGCGTCGGCGAGTTCACCGCGCGCTCTCTCGACATCGACGTGGTGCTCGACTTGATGATTCACGATCTCGACATCGTGCAATGGCTCGTCGGCGAAGACGTCGAGGTCACAAACATCCACGCAGTAGGAATCGCGATTCTCACGAAGAAGGTCGACGCGGCAAATGCGCGGCTCGAGTTTTCCTCCGGCGCGGTCGCAAACATCACGGCGTCGCGCGTGGGCACCGAAAAGATTCGCAAGATGCGTTTCTTTCAACCTTATGATTACGTCGCCGTCGATTACGTAACCAAGCGTGCGTCGGTAAGCGGTCTGGCGCCACCGACGGCAAGCGGCGCGTGGCCTGGAGTTCACGTCAAGCATCTCGATATCATCGACGTGGAGCCGCTGCGCGCGGAGATAGTTTCGTTTTTGGAGTCGGCGAGGGATGGAGCGCCACCCGCGGTGTCGGGACTCGAGGGTCGCAATGCGCTGAGTCTGGCGCTGCGAACCCTGGAAAGAATTCGCGAGCACGCTGAACATCCCGGTGTGAGTGATATTGTTCGTTAAGATTTCTCACGCAAAGGCGCAAAGATGCAAAGAAGACTTTTTGCTTTAACTTTGCTTCTTTGCGCCTTTGCGTGAGAGATTTTTCTAAAGATAATGACGGCGCCGAACCATCAACTTACAACACTTCTCGAAGAGCACATCGAAGCAGGCGAGTTTCCTTCGGCGGTTTACCTCGTAGCTGAGCGCGACGAGATTATCTTTACCGGCGCGCTCGGTCATTCAATTGTCGAACCTTATCGCGTCGCCAATAAGATCGATACCATTTACGATCTCGCCTCACTAACCAAGCCACTCATCACTACCCTGCTCTGCGCGCGCCGCATTGAACTGGGTGAATTAACACTCGACAGTTCCGTTTCTCATTACCTTGGCGAGTTTGATCGAACCGACAAGCAGACAATCACCGTACGCGAGCTGCTGACGCACACGTCGGGTCTGCCCGCGTGGCGTCCGCTCTACCTGCTCACGGAAGACGAGCCGGAGCGCGCGGCCGGTGCGATTGCGAATCTGGATCTCGAGTACAAGCCGGGCACGCGTGTGGTCTACAGCGATCTGGGATTTATCGCGCTCGGCATTCTGCTGGAACGCATGAGTCATCAGCGTCTTGCGGACATGGCCAGGCACGAGATCTTCGAGCCGCTAAACCTCAAACAAACATTTTTCAATCCGGAGCTCGCTTTGCAGACTGGTATTGCGGCGTGTGAAACCGGCAACGCGTACGAGCTCGACATGTGCAAACAGAGTGGCGCCGGCGAGTATGCAAATTCGCGTCAGCGGTTGATCTGGGGCGAGGTACACGACGGGAATGCGTACTTTTTAGGTGGAGCGGCGGGACATGCGGGATTGTTCTCGACAGCGCAGGAAACGTTTTTGATCGCGCAACAGTTTCTCGGCGAATCAACAACGTTGCTGACGCCGGATACGTGCCGGTTGTTTCGAGAGAACATGACGCAGGGATTGGAGGAGACACGTTCGATCGGATGGCAATTAGCGGCGACGAAAGATTCAACCGGGAGCACGGCCCTGCCGCCGGACAGCTTCGGGCACAACGGATTCACGGGCACCTGCGTCTGGATCGACCCAAGCCACCGGCGCATCTTCATCCTGCTCACGAACCGCACCCACGCTCACGCACTGCCCTTCGCTAACATCAATGCGGCGCGGCGCGAGTTTAATAGCCTTGCTGTCAAAGCGCTTGAGGGATGATTTAACCACAAAGGCACTAAGGCACTGATTAAATTTGTGCCTTCGTGCCTTGGTGGTTAGTCATGTTTGTGCTTTTTGTTGGCAAGACGGTGAAGGACGTCAATGCCACCACTACGCGTTCGCCGACCTGCAAACGTGTGGTGCTGGCTTCGGGTTTGGGGCGAGTTGCGATGATCGATTTAGTGGGTTTGCGATCAGGTGTTTCTGTAGTCAGTAAAAAGGAAGTATCGTCAGTCTTGCACTCTTCGTCAGCCTCCAAACGCAGCCGCAATCTTTCGTACGCACCGACAAAAGTGATCTCTTCAATCAACGCGCTGGAGAGCCGGTGATGGCCAGGACGCAAAAAATCTCCGCGATTCAGCGAAACGTCTTCAGGCCGAAAGACTATCTTCACGCAATCGCCCTCGCGGAATGATTCCCTGTCGAGGGTCGCGGGAATTTTCGCCGGACCAACCTCGATGAAG
>Ga0207670_10000651_pt1 | contig 18367 bp, 19 predicted proteins | sample KBSS23HmetaG_FD_184339 | JGI IMG/M metagenome (GOLD analysis project Ga0207670, IMG submission 184339) | Switchgrass rhizosphere microbial communities from Kellogg Biological Station, Michigan, USA - KBS S2-3H metaG (SPAdes) (version 2) | ecosystem: Host-associated > Plants > Roots >... | reverse complement strand
TCGCGAACCACGCTGCCGGCGTGGTCATCCGCGAGGTCGGCACCGCCACCTGTTCGCCGCACGACCTGCAGGCCTCGCTCGCGGGCGCGCTGGCGTGACGGAGCCGTTCGCGCTGCCGCCCGAGGCGCGCGCGAAGTTGGGGCTGTGGCGCGCCGCGAAGGCACGCGTCGTGTTCACGAACGGCGTCTTCGACCTGCTGCACCGCGGGCACGCGGAGTACCTCGAAGACGCGCGCGCGCTCGGCGACCGGCTCGTGGTCGGCGTCAACACCGATGCCTCCGTCCGCCGGCTGAAGGGCCCGTCGCGGCCCATCGTCGGTGAGCAGGACCGCACCGCACTCGTCCGCGCGCTCGCGTGCGTGGACCTCGTGGTGCTGTTCGACGACGACACGCCGCAGCGGCTGATCGAGGCGGTGAAGCCCGACGTGCTGGTGAAGGGCGCGGACTATTCGCCCGCCGACATCGTCGGCCGCGAGTTCGTGGAATCCCACGGCGGCCGCGTCACCACGGTGCCGCTGCGCGAGGGGCTGTCGACCAGCGAGATCGTGAAGCGGATCCGGGAGGGGAGAGGGGCCTAGATCCGTCGCCCCTGCGCCCATTCGTGGAGCACGAACGGGTCCAAGTCCGCGCCGTTCGGCCACACGATCGTGCCGAACTCGCGGTTGAGGCGCACCTGACGGAACGCTTCGGGATCGCGTAAGGGCGCGAAGATGCCGTGGAAGGGCACGAGTTCGGCGATATCGACTTCTCCCGAGGTCCCGTCGTCGAACTCCAGGTGGAGCCGGTATGGCTCGAGAATCGTGACTCGAGTGACGACCGCGATCACGGCTACTCCAGTGGCGCGATGCGTTGCAGCGGCTCGCCGCGCTCGGCACGCGCCCAATCAGCGAGCAATTCATCGGTGTGAAGTGAAGCCCACTCCATCACGAGCCCCAGCGCTCGTGGCGGAAGCCTGCCCTTCAGGAGTCGAACCGGCTCGATCGCGAATGCCGCGATGCTTCCGGCATAGAACACGTGGAAGTGGGGAGGCGCATGATCCCCGTACCACATGGCCACGACGATTCCGAAGAACCTGCAGATCTCCGGCACCTGAGAAGCTCCGCCGGGGGCGGGTCTCATCGGAGGCCGCGAGAGCGTAGCACGAGGCGAGGGGGCGCTCGGGGCACGGGGCGCGCCGGACACGTGTTCCTCGCTTGCGCGCCCTTCCGGCCCCGTCTAGGCTGCCATGTCCCTTTTCCATCCGGGTGTGTGTGCGCACACTTCATCATCCGCCCACGGCGTGAGACTCGCGCCCGGGCACCCGCCTCCCGGGAGCTGGAGCGGCCATGGCGACGACGTTCCACAACTTCATCGGCGGGCGCTGGGTCCCTGCCAGGTCAGGCCGCACGTTCACGAACCTGAACCCCGCCACCGGCGCGGCCCTCGGCGAGTTCCCCGACTCGGGTCCCGATGACGTGGATGCGGCCGTCCAGGCCGCGCGCGGCGCGATGCGCGCCTGGCAGCTCACGCCGGCGCCCAAGCGCGGCGAGATGCTCTATCGCCTCGCGGCGCTGATCGCCCAGAAGAAGGAGGAGCTCGCCCGCGCCGCCACGCGCGAGATGGGCAAGATCCTCATCGAGACGCGCGGCGACGTGCAGGAGGGCGTGGACATGGCGTACCTCGCCGCCGGCGAGGGCCGCAGGCTCTACGGCGTCACCACGCCGAGCGAGATGCCCAACAAGTGGGCGATGAGCGTGCGCGTGCCGATCGGCGTCGTGGGCGTGATCACCGCGTGGAACTTCCCGTTCGCCGTGCCGACGTGGAAGATCTTCCCCGCGCTGCTCGCGGGCAACACCGTGGTGTTCAAGCCCAGCGAGGAGACGCCCGAGATGGGCTGGCACCTCGGCAAGCTCCTCGAAGAGGTCGGGCTCCCCGCCGGCGTGTTCAACGTCGTCCACGGCAACGGGCAGAACGTGGGCTGGCCGATCGTCCAGCACGCGGGCGTGGACGTGGTGTCGTTCACCGGCTCGAACGCGGTGGGCACGAGGATCGCCGTCGAGGGCGCGCGGCTCGGCAAGCGCGTGTCGCTGGAGATGGGCGGCAAGAACGGCGTCATCGTCATGGATGACGCCGATGTCTCGCTCGCGGCGAACGCCGTCGCCTGGGGCGCGTTCGGCACCACGGGCCAGCGCTGTACGGCCACGAGCCGCGTGATCGTGCACGAGCGCATCCACGACGAGCTGGTGAAGCTCGTCGTCCAGCGCGCGCAGGCGCTGAAGCTGGGCGACGGCCTCGAGGACGGCGTGGAGATGGGCCCGCTCGTCAACGCCCGGCAGCTCGAGCGCGTCTCCGGCTACATGAAGGTGGGCGCCGACGAGGGCGCGAGCGTTGCGACCGGCGGCCAGCGCGCCACCGGGGCCGCGCTCGAGAAAGGCTTCTTCTTCCAGCCCACCGTGTTCACCGGGGTCAAGCCGGACATGCGCGTGGCGCAGGAGGAGATCTTCGGCCCGGTCGTGAGCTTCGTGAAGGTGCGCTCGCTCGAGGAGGCGATCGCGGTCAACAACGCCACGCCGTTCGGGCTGTCGTCGTCCATCTTCACGACCAACGTCAACGCCGCGTTCACCGCGATGCGCGACCTGAACACCGGCATCGTCTACGTGAACCACGGCACCACCGGCGCCGAGACGCACCTGCCGTTCGGCGGCACGCGCGGCACCGGCAACGGCCACCGCGAGGCGGGGCACACCATGCTCGACGCGTTCACCGAGTGGAAGAGCGTCTACGTGGACTTCAGCGGCAAGGTCCAGCGCGCACAGATCGACAACAATTGACTGGAGCGGGCCGCCATCGGCCCGCGGAATGGACTAAATGAACCTCCACGAATACCAGGGCAAGGAGCTGTTCGCGCGCTACGGGATACCCGTGCTGCCCGGGCAGGTGGCGGCGACGCCGGAGGAAGCGCGTGACATCGCGGCCTCGATCGGCGGCACCGTGGTGATCAAGGCGCAGGTGCAGGCGGGCGGCCGCGGCAAGGCGGGCGGGGTCAAGCTCGCGCACTCGCCGAGCGAGGCGTTCGAGCGCGCCCGCGACATCCTGGCGCTGACCATCAAGGGGCTGCCCGTGAGAAAGGTCCTCGTGGCGCAGGCCGCGGACATCGCGAAGGAGTACTACTGCGCGATCGTCATGGACCGCGAGAAGAAGGCGCCGCTGGTGATGATCTCGGCCGAGGGCGGCATCGACATCGAGGAGGTGGCGCGCACCGCGCCAGAGAAGATCACCAAGTTCCACATCCCGCTCGAAGGCCTGCGGCCGTACGTGGCGCGCGACCTCATGCGGCCGCTGTTCACCGACTTCAAGCAGGCGACGCAGGCCGCGGACATCCTGCTCAAGCTCTACCGTGCGTTCATGGACGGCGACTGCTCGCTGGCCGAGATCAACCCGCTGGCGGTCACGCCCGAGGGCAAGGTAGTTGCCCTCGATGCCAAAGTCGTGCTCGACGACAACGCGGAATTCCGCCACCGCGAGTGGAACGACTGGCGTGACCCGGCCGAGGAGACGCCGGCGGCGCGGCTGGCGCGCGAGAAGGGCCTGTCGTACGTCAAGCTGGACGGCGACATCGGCTGCATCGTGAACGGCGCCGGGCTGTCCATGGCGACGATGGACCTGATCAAGCACTACGGCGGCGAGCCCGCGAATTTCCTCGACATCGGCGGCTCGTCGAACCCGGAGAAGGTCACGGCGGCGCTGCAGATCATCACCGGCGAGGGCCATGTCCGGGCGATCCTGTTCAACATCTTCGGCGGCATCACGCGCTGCGACGACGTCGCGAACGGCATCGTGACCTCGCTCAAGACCTCGCCGCTCGCGGTTCCGCTCGTCATCCGCCTGACCGGCACGAACGAGGAGAAGGCGCGGCAGATCCTCAAGGACTTCGGGCTCGGCGCGACCACGAGCATGGACGAGGCCGTGCGCATGGTGATCGAGAAGGCGCAGGAGGTGCCGGTGTGAGCATCCTGATCGACAAGAACACGCGCCTGATCGTGCAGGGCATCACCGGCCGCGACGGAGCCTTCCACACGCAGCAGATGCTGGCCTACGGCACCAAGGTCGTGGGCGGCGTGACGCCGGGGAAGGGCGGCAGCGAGATGCACGGCGTGCCGGTGTTCGACTCGGTGGCCGAGGCCGTCGCCGCCACGAAGGCGAACGCGACCGTCATTTACGTGCCGGCGCCGTTCGCGGCGGACGCCATCCACGAGGCCGCCGACGCGGGCATCGCGCTGATCGTCTGCATCACCGAGGGCCTGCCCGTGCGCGACACGCTGGGCGCGTTCCACCGGGTGCTGGCACTGCGCGGCGCCAACAACGCGCTCGGCCGCCCGCGGCTCGTGGGACCGAACTGCCCGGGCCTGATCACGCCGGGCCAGTCCAAGGTCGGCATCCTTCCCGGCCACATCTGCACGCCGGGGCCGGTCGGCGTCGTGAGCAAGAGCGGCACGCTCACCTACGAGGTGGTGAAGCAGTTGACCGACCAGGGCCTGGGGCAGACGACGTGTCTCGGGATCGGCGGCGACCCCATCATCGGCACCGACTTCATCGACGCGCTCACGATGTTCGAGGCCGACGGCAAGACCGAGGCCATCGTGCTCATGGGCGAGATCGGCGGCAACGCCGAGGAGCAGGCGGCCCAGTTCATCAAGCGCCACGTCACGAAGCCGGTGGTGGCGTTCGTGGCCGGCCAGACCGCGCCGCCGGGCAAGCGCATGGGCCATGCGGGCGCGATCATCTCCGGCGGCACCGGAACAGCGGCTGAGAAAATGGCGGCGTTCGAGGCGGCGGGCGTGCCCGTCGCGCGCATCCCGAGCGAGATCCCGGGCCTGGTCTCCGAGCTGCTGCAGCGCCGGCGCACGCGGCAGAAGAACGGCGCGGCGAGGAAGGCGGCCGAATCCGCCGGCCGCACGAACGGCAAGGCGTCGCGCGGCACCCTGAAGTCCTCGGCGCGCGCGCTCGCGAACGGGCGGGGTGCGCCCGCGAAGGCAGCGAAGAAGAGAACGCCGGTCGCGGCCGGCGCCCGCAAGTCGGGCGGACGCGTCACGAACGGCAAGAAGAAGAAGCGCTGAGCCAACGACAATGCCGCGGGCCACGATCGCCCGCTCTCCTGGAGGTTCACCGTGGCCGTGGAACGCACGCTGTTCATCGTCAAGCCGGACGCCACCGCGAAGCACATCGTCGGCAAGATCCTCGCGCACGTCGAGGGCAAGGGCTTCAAGCTCGTCGAGGCGCGCTACGCGCGGCTCACGCGCGAGCAGTGCCAGGAGTTCTACGCCGAGCACGTGGGCAAGCCGTTCTTTCCCGAGCTGGTGGAGTTCATGACGTCGGGCCCGGTGATGCTCTGCTGCCTCGAGCGCGAGAACGCGGTCGCGATGCTGCGCGAGGTGATCGGCGCCACGGATCCGGCGCAGGCCGCCGAGGGCACCGTGCGCAAGCTCTACGCCGAGTCCAAGGGCCGGAACTCGGTGCACGCCTCGGACAGCGTCGCCTCGGCGGCGCGCGAAGTGGGGCTCTTCTTCGGCGCCAGGACGCACGCGCACTGAACCCTGGCCTGGAGGCGCCCGGCCGGTGTCCGGGCAGGCGCGGGACCGCCCGCCGGGCCGGGTTGGACGGTCCGGAAGCCCGTGTGCTAACTTGCGGCCGTTTCAAAGGGGCGGCCTGAAGGCCGTCCCGTATGCGTATGACCGGTTTCGTCCTCGATCTCGCCACCCTGCGCCCGGCCGTCGACCGGGTGGAGGCCGAGGGCACGGCAGCCGAAGTCGGACTCACCCAACCTGAATGGCGCGAAGCGGTTCGCGGCGTGTTCCAGGTGGAGAAATCCGGCGATCGGGTGTCGGTGCGGGGCACCGTTCGGTCGCGGGCCCACCTCGAGTGCGTGCGCTGCCTGCGGGAGTTCGATCTGCCGCTGGAAGTGCCGCTCGTGGTGTACGCGGAACGGACCGGATCGGCGTCGCGCGACGAGCAGGAGGCGCTCGAGCGCGACGATCACATGATGTTCCACGATGGCCGGCGGCTGGACCTGCGCGAAACGGTTCGCGAGGCGCTGCTGCTGGAAATGCCGATCAGTCCCCGTTGCCGGGAGGATTGTCCGGGCCTGTGCCCGAAGTGTGGTGCCGAGCTGTCCCAGGGGCCGCATGACTGCCCCGCGGCTCGCTGAGGCCACGCTCGGGGCTCCGGTCCGTCTTCAGGAGGTCGAAGCGACATGGCGGTTCCGAAGCGACGTCACTCGCACACGCGCGGCAAGAAGCGGCGCACGCACTGGAAGCTCGGCAAACCGAGCCTCACGAACTGCGCGCACTGCGGCGCCCCACGGGTCCCGCACCGCATCTGCGCGAGCTGCGGGTACTACAAGGGCGAAGAGATCATCACGCCGCGAGAAGCCTAGGCGGCTGACCTCATGACCTCCGTCCCGCGCATCGGGATTGATGCGATGGGAGGTGACTTCGGCCCGAGGCCCGTGGCCGAAGGCGCCGCGCTCGCATTGCGCGAGCGGCCCGGCCGCTTCCGCCTGACACTCGTGGGCGACGAGGCCGAGATCCGCGCCGCCCTCCGGCACGCCCACCTGTCCAGTTCCGACGTCACGGTCGTGCACGCCGCCGAGAAGGTGGACATGGCGGCCAAGGCCGCGGCCGCGGCGCGCCGCTCGGGCACGTCGCTCGGCGTGCTCACGCAGCTCCACAAGGACGGCCAGCTCGACGGCATCTTCAGCGCCGGCAATACCGGCGCGGTGGTGGCGAGCGCGCTGCTCGGCCTCGGCCGGCTCGAAGGCGTGTCGCGTCCGGCGCTCGCAGCGTTCTTTCCCAATGTCGGTTCGGGGACGGTGGTGCTCGACGTCGGCGCGAATGCCGAGGTGAAACCGCCCTGGCTGGTGCAGTTCGCGCACATGGGCTCGTGCTTCGCGCGCTACCTGCTCGGGCACGAGAACCCGCGCGTGGGGCTGCTGTCGATCGGCGAAGAGGAGAGCAAGGGCAACCAGCTCGTGCAGGAGGTGCTGCCGCTCATCAAGGCGGCGCGGCACCTGAACTTCATCGGGCCCGTCGAGGGCCGCGACCTGTTCAAGGGCACGTGCGACGTCATGGTGACCGACGGCTTCACCGGCAACGTGCTGCTGAAGACCGCCGAGAGCGCGGCCAGCTTCCTCGGCCGCTCGGTGCGCGACGAGGTGAAGAAGGACCCGCTGGCGATGTTCGGCGCGCTGTTCATGAAGGGCGCGCTCGGCCGGCTGCGCTCGCGCATCGACTGGCAGGAGTACGGCGCCGCGCCGCTGCTCGGCGTGAACGGCGTCTGCTTCATCGGCCACGGCTCGAGCGGGCCCCGCGCGTTCCGGAGCGCGATCCACACGCTCACCACGTTCGTCGAGCAGCGCGTGAACCAGCACATCCGTGAGGAGATCCAGGCGGACCATGACACAGCGGCCTGACGGCATCCGCGGCGTGACCATCACCGGCACGGGCATGTACGTGCCCGACCGCGTGCTGACGAATCACGACCTGGAGCAGATGGTCGAGACCTCCGACGAGTGGATCGTCGAGCGCACCGGCATCCGCGAGCGCCGCATCGCCGCTCCCGATCAGGCCTCCAGCGACCTGGCGTTGATCGCGTGCCGGCGGGCGCTGGAGATGGCGAACGTGGACGCGGCGGATGTGGACCAGATCGTGCTCGCCACCACGACGCCGGATCGCATCCTGCCCTCGTGCGCGTGCACGCTGCAGCAGAAGCTCGGCGCCACGAAGGCGGCGGCGTACGACATGTTCGCCGCCTGCACCGGGTTCATCTACGGCCTCGGGCTCGCGCGCGGCCTCGTCGGCGCCGGCATCGCGGACCGGGTGCTCGTGGTGGGGGTGGAGACGCTGTCGCGCATCGTGGACTACACCGACCGCAACACCTGCGTGCTGTTCGGCGACGGCGCGGGCGCCGCGCTGCTGCAGGCGTGCGATACCGGCGTCGGCGTGCACGCGGTCGACATGCACTCGGACGGCGAGTTGGGCGAGGTGCTCGAGGTGCCGGCCGGCATCTCGAAGAACCCGGCGAGCGACCGCACCGTGGCCGCGCACGAGCACTACATCCGCATGCAGGGGAAGAAATTGTTCCCATTCGCGGTGCGCTCGATGGAGGACTCCACGCGCCGCTGCGCCCTGCAGGCGGGCTGGTCGCCGGCGGACGTCGACCTGTTCATCCCGCACCAGGCCAACATGCGCATCATCGAAGGCGTGCGCGAGCGGCTGGGGCTGCCCGAGGACCGGGTGTACGTGAACATCGACCGTTACGGGAACACGTCGTCGGCCAGCATCCCGATCGCGCTCGACGAGTGCGTGCGCAGCGGGCGGCTGAAGCCGGGGGACAAGCTGGCCATGGCGGCGTTCGGCGGTGGCGCCACCTGGGGCGCGTCGGCGATGACGTGGACGATCCCGGTCCAGCGTCCGGCGACGTCGAGTGCCCGCCCGGCGAAGGTGCGCGAGGCCGTGTCGTGAAGCTCGCGTTCCTGTTCCCGGGCCAGGGTGCCCAGGCCGTGGGCATGGGCCGCGCACTGGCGGACGCGTTCCCCGAGGCTCGCGAGACGTTCGCGACCGCGGACCGCGTGCTCGGCTTCGCGCTCTCGGACGTGTGCTGGAACGGCCCCGCCGAGGAGTTGAAGAAGAGCATCAACACGCAGCCCGCCCTGCTCACGCACAGCGTCGCCGCGCTGCGGCTGGTGGAGGCGGCCGGGCTCGCGCCCGCGTTCGTGGCCGGGCACAGCCTGGGCGAGTACTCGGCATGCGTGGCGGCCGGCGCGCTGTCGTTCGAGGACGCGCTCACGCTCACGCGCACGCGCGGCCGGCTCATGTACGAGGCCGGGCTCTCGCGTCCCGGCGCCATGGCCGCGATCCTCGGCCTCGCGGCCGCGGACGTCGAGGCGGCGTGCGCCGAGGCCGCGTCGGCCGGCGTCGTGCGCGCGGCGAACTTGAACGCCCCCGGCCAGGTCGTGATCTCCGGCGAGCCGGCCGCGGTGGACGCGGCGTGCGAGCGCGCCAAGGCGCGCGGCGCCAAGCGCGCGATCCGGCTCGAGGTGAGCGGCGCGTTCCATTCCCCGCTGATGGAGCCCGCGGCGAAAGGCCTCGCGGAGGCGCTCGCGAAGGTGACCATTCGGGACGCGCGCTGCCCCATTGTCTGCAACGCCTGGGCCAAGCCCGTGCAGAAGGCCGCCGAGGTGCGCGGCGGGCTCGAAGCGCAGTTGCTCGCGAGCGTGCGCTGGGAGGACTCGATGCGCTGGCTTCTCGGCGAGGGGGTCGAGGGCTTCGTCGAGCTCGGGACCGGCAAGGTGCTGCGCGGGCTCCTGCGCACGCTGGACGGCAAGGCCCCGAGCTGGAACGTCGAGGACCCGGAGAGCCTCCAGGCCACGCGCGCGGCGCTGGCGGGGGCGGGGAGGAGCGCATGACCGAGACGAACGTGCAGCCGGCCGGGGGCGTGACCACGCGCGAGCTTCAGTCCCAGGTCGCGTTCGTGACCGGCGGGGCCACCGGCATCGGGCTCGCGATCTCGCGCGCGCTCGCCTCGCGCGGCGCCACGGTGGCGATCTTCGCGCGTAACGGCACCCGGGCCGAGGCGGCCGCCGAGGCGATCCGCAAATCCGGCGGGCAGGCGCGGGCATGGCCCGCCGACGTCACCCAGGCCGCGTCCGTGGACGGCGCGTTCGACGAAGCGGTGAAGCAGCTCGGGCGCGTCGACATCCTCGTCAACAACGCCGGCCTCACGCGCGACGGGTTGTTCGTGCGCATGAGCGACGAGCAGTGGAGCGAGGTGCTGGAGACGAACCTCGCCGGCGCGTTCCGCTGCGCGCGCGCCGTGGCGCGCACGATGATGAAGGCCCGTTACGGTCGCATCGTGAACGTCTCGAGCGTGGTCGGGCTCATCGGCAACGCCGGCCAGGCCAACTACGCCGCGAGCAAGGCCGGCCTGCTCGGGCTCACGAAGGCGCTGGCGCGCGAGCTCGCCGGTCGCTCGATCACGGTGAATGCCGTGTGTCCCGGCTACATCACCACCGAGATGACGGACAAGCTGCCCGAGGCGGCCCAGGCCGAGCTCAAGGCCCGCATCCCGCTCGGCCGGCTCGGCACCCCCGAGGACGTGGCCGAGGTGATCGCGTTCCTCGCCTCGCCCCGCGCCGGCTACGTCACCGGCCAGACATGGACGGTGGACGGCGGCATGGTCATGGAGTGAAAGCAGTTCGCTCGAGTAGCGCATCCCGAACCACAGGAGGTGAATCCAACATGGCATCGTTCGACGAGAGCAAGGTCAAGGAGATCATCGCCAAGGAACTGGAAGTCGACGTGAAGCAGCTCACGCCTGAGGCGAAGTTCATCGAAGACCTGGGCGCCGATTCTCTCGACATCGTGGAGTTGGTGATGGCGCTCGAGGAGGAGTTCGGGCTCGACATCCCGGATGAGGACGCCGATAAGCTCAAGACCGTCGGCGACGCGATGAACTACCTGCAACAGCACGCGGGCAAATAGCCCGAGGCCTCACTGGACGATCGCGGATCCCGCGCCGTCGTCGCCCCGGGTCCCAGGGGCCCCGCTCCAGGCAGCGGGTCTGGGGCCCGTCGGGGCAGCCGGCCGGAACACCCGCCCGCGCCCTTCACCGGGGCTCGCGCGGGACCGCCGGACCCGCTCCAGCGGATTCCCAAGGAGAGCAGCAACGCATGAAAGGCAACGACCCGCGAGTGTTCGTGACGGGTGCAGGCGTGGTTTCGCCGCTCGGGAACGATCTCGAGACGACCTGGCGGAACCTCGTCGACGGGAAGTCGGGGGCCGCACCCATCACACGCTTCGACGCGTCCGCGTTCGAGACGCGTTTCGCCTGCGAGGTGAAGGACTTCACGACCGAAGGCGTGATCGACCGCAAGGACGCCAAGCGGATGGATCGCTTCGTCCAGTTCGCGGTCGCGGCCGCGCACGCGGCGCTCAAGTCCGCGGGACTCACGTTGCCGGTGCAGGACCCCGAGCGCTTCGGTGTGCTCGTGGGCAGCGGGATCGGCGGCATGGAGACCTTCGAGGAGCAGCACAAGATCCTGCTCGAGAAGGGCCATCGCCGCGTGAGCCCGTTCTTCATCCCGATGATGATCTCGGACATGGCGGCCGGACAGGTGTCGATCACGTTCGGGCTCAAGGGCCCGAACTTCTGCACCGTCTCGGCCTGCGCTTCGGGCGCCCATGCCATCGGCGAATCGCTGCGATTACTGCGCGCCGGCGACGCCGATATCATCCTCGCGGGAGGCGCCGAAGCCACGATCACGCCCATGGCGGTCGCCGGCTTCGGCAGTATGCGCGCTCTGTCCACCCGTAACGACGATCCCCAGCGTGCGAGCCGTCCGTTCGATGTCGGACGAGACGGGTTCGTGATCGGCGAGGGAGCCGGCATGCTCGTGCTCGAGACGGAGGCCCACGCGAAGGCGCGTGGCGCCACGCTGCTCTGCGAGCTGGCCGGCTACGGTGCCTCGGGCGATGCCTACCATATGACCGCCCCCTGCGTGGACGGCGAGGGCGCAGCGCGCGCCATGAAGCGCGCGCTCGCCGATGCCGCCATGGACCGGGGCGAGGTGGGTTACATCAACGCCCATGGCACCTCCACGCCGGCCGGGGACCCCATCGAGGTGACCGCCGTGAAGTCGGTTTTCTGCGACCACGCGCGGCGCTTGTGGATGGGTTCCACGAAGTCCATGACCGGACACCTGCTCGGCGCGGCGGGCGGCCTCGAGGCCGTCATCTGCGCGCTCGCCTTGCAGCGGGGGATCGTGCCACCCACCATCAATCTGGAAACACCGGATCCCCAATGCGATCTAGACCTGGTGCCCCACAAGGCCCGAGAAGCAAAACTGAAGGCCGTGATGTCGAACTCGTTCGGGTTCGGCGGTCACAACGTTTCACTGGCGATGAGGGCGGTTTCGTAAGGGCACGCAACCGTCGCCGTGGCGGCCGCGGCCGCCGCCGCATTCGCCCGGACACGCCCCCGCCGCGCGCCCCGCGGCCGTCGTTCTGGGGCTGGCTGAAGCAGCTGTTCTCCCGGCCCGTCGAGGCGTCGCGCGAGCGCGTCCTCGGCGCCCAGGAGCAGCGCGTGCTGTCGGAGTTCTGCCGCCAGTACGGCCTGCCGTTCAAGGACCTGACGCTGCTGAAGCTGGCCCTCACGCACCGCTCGTACCTGAGCGTCACCGGCCAGGGCCCGCGCGAGTCGAACGAGCGGCTCGAGTTCCTCGGCGACTCGGTGCTGGGGCTCGTGACCAGCGAGTTCCTCTACCGGCGCCACCCGGACGAGCACGAGGGCCAGCTCACCAAGACCAAGTCGCTGCTGGTCTCGAAGGCCATCCTCTCCCGCCGCGCGCTGCGCATCGGCCTCGGCCGGTTCGTGCTCATGAGCCACTCCGAGGTGGAGTCGGGCGGCCGCCAGCGGCTGTCGATCCTCGCCGACGCGTTCGAGTCGGTGATCGGCGCCGTCTACCTGGACCAGGGCTTCGAGCCGGCGCGGGCGTTCATTCACAAGCACCTGCTCGCCGAGTCCGACGCCATCACCTCGGACAAGCGGCACACGAACTACAAGAGCCACCTCCAGGAGTACGTGCAGAACGCGTTCCGCACGCACCCGGTCTACCGCATCCGCAGCGAGTACGGGCCCGACCACTCGAAGCACTTCATGGTCGAAGTGATGGTCGGCAAGCGCACGCTCGGCGAAGGCCGCGGACACAACAAGAAGGAGGCCGAACAGGCGGCCGCACGCGACGCGCTGGAGAAGGTGGAGCGCCTGCGGCGGAAGGTGCGCGACGACGAGGATCGCGCCGCCGAGCGGCCGCAGGAACCCGACGACGGGCCGCACGGCGACAACGGGCACCGCGAGCCGCGGCCCCGGAACGCGAACGAGCCCCGCGGCGGCCGACGCCGCCCTGAGCCACCGGCCGCCGCTCATCGCGAAGCGGCCGAGCCGCTGGATGAGGAGGAGGAGTCCGGGCCGCCGACGGGCGAGCCGGGGAGCGAAGGCGACGAGCCCTCGGAGCGCGGTCGCCGGCGCCGGCGGAGCCGCCGCGGCGGTCGCCTGCGTCACGGGGAGCGCGGCTCTCGGAGCGCCGAGGGCGCGGCGGGCGAGGAGTCGCCGCGCTTCGTTGCCGAGTCGGGCGACGACGAACCCGGCTTCGATGCACCGGAGCCGCTGGCACCCGTCAGGGGTGACCCGGCGCGGTCCGGTCGCGGGCGCGGGGGCGAAGACGTCGACGACTCCAGAGCGCCGGCCGCGGAGCCGGCGCCGCTCGATCGCTGGGAAGAGCGCTCGCCGGAGCCCGAGCGTTCCCCGGTCACGAACAACAGCAGCGCGGCCCCGAGCCGCTCGATGAGCTTCGGTCGTGGCCGGCGGCGCGATGCCGAGAGCCGCGCGCGTGGCGATGCGCCGACCGCGCAGCCCGCGGTACCGGCCGAGGAGGAGCGGCGCGTCGACGTGTTCGCCGCCTCGACGACGCCGGTCGAGTCCGCTCCGCCCGAGGAGCGGACGCACACCGGCACGAGTTCGGGTGGCCATGCCCCCGTCGTCGACGTCACCGCCGAGGAAGGCGGCGAGGTGGAGAACGAACGCGATCGCGAAGCGCGCATCGACGAGATGGAGCGGGCGCTCGAGAGCTTCGGGCGCCGGCGCCCGCCGGACTACGGCCGCCGCGGTCGGCGCCGTTGATCACGGACCTGCATCGCGGAAAACGGGCACGCGGGCGGGCTCCGCTCGCGGTCGCCTGCCTCGTCCTCGGGCTCGGCGCGCTCGCGGCCCCGGGTGCCTCGCGTGCGGCCGCGGCGGCCCCGGCGAAGCGCGCTCCCGCGCCGAAGAGCACGCCCGCAGCGAAGAACCCGCCGGCCGCCACGCCCGCCCCCGCGGTCGCGGACACGCTCGTGGGGCGCTTCGCGAGCGAGGAGGCGATGCGGCTCTACCTCGACGCGCGCCTGCTCGAGCAGTCGGGCAAGCTGAGCGAGGCGCGTGACCAGTACTACCGCGCGCTGGCGCTGGACCCGCGCTCGACGGACCTGCTTGTGCGCATCAGCCAGATCTCCGCCCAGCTCGGTGAGTTCGGCCGCTCGCTCGAGTTCGCCGAGCGCGCGCTCGCGCGCGACCCGGACGACTGGCGGGCGCTGTGGCTCCAGGGCGCGGCGCGCTTCAGCTCCGGGCACGCGAGCGAGGCGCTGCCGCCGCTCGAGCGCGCCTGCGAGATCGACTCGACGCAGACCGAGGTGCTGCGCACCACCGCGCGCGTCGCCGAGTCGCTCGGCCGCACGGCCGTGGCCGAGCGCGCGTGGCGGCGGCTGGTGTGGGCGGACGACGACGACGGCGAGGCATGGTTCCAGGTGGCGGCGGCGCAGGCGCGCCGCGGCGATTTCAAGGGCGCCCAGGGGTCCCTCGAGCGCGCGGTCGAGCTCAACCCGATGCGCCCGGGACTCACGTTCCTCGAGGGTTGGGTGAAGGAGAACCTCGGGGACGACGCGGGCGCGATCGAGCTCTACCGGCACCACCTGGCGGTGCACACGGACGACATCGGCACGCGCCGGAGGCTCGTGGCGCTCTACGCGCAGCTGCAGCGCTACGACGAGGCGTACGCGGAGGCGAAGCGCGTGACCGCGGCCGTGCCCGACGATCCCGAGGCGATGCAGGTGGAGGCCGACCTGGCGCTCAAGCTCAAGAAGGGCGCCGAGGCCGACCGCGTCATCGCGAGGCTGCGCGCCATGAACCCCGGCGAGCCCGACAACACCGCGCGCGCGGTGGTGGTGCTGGCGCGGAACGGTCGCGGGCGGGACGCCGGCCGCATGGCCGACGACTGGATGTTCCAGCATCCCGCGGACGAAGCCGGCCCGGTGCTCGCGACGCGCGCGTGGACCGCGGCGGGCTTCCCCGACTCGGCGCTCGCCCGCGCGCGCCGCGGCGTGGCGCTGTCCCCCGATTCCACCGAGCCGCGCCGCATGCTGGCCCGCGCGCTGCAGGGCGTCGGTCGCTACTCGGAGGCCGAGCGCGAGTGGCTCGCCGTCCGCGCGGTGATCCCCGGCGACCCGGGTGTCTCGCTCGAGCTCGGCGGCTGCCGCGAGCGGGCAGGCAACGTGGACGGCGCCGTCTCCGCCGGGCGCGACGCGCTGAAGATCGCTCCCGACTGGGCGCAGGCGCTCAACTTCGTCGGCTACGTGCTCGCCGATCACGACCGCGAGTTGCCCGAGGCGCGACGGCTGATCGAGCGCGCGCTGGAGAAGGACCCGGACAATGGAGCGTACGTGGACTCCTATGGCTGGGTGCTCTATCGCCAGGGCGACCTCGATGCCGCGCGGTCGCACCTCGAGCGCGCGGTCCGGCTCACGGAAGGCGACCCGGTCGTGCGCGAGCACCTGGGTGACGTCTATCGCGACCTGAAGCTTCCTGACCTCGCCCGCGAGCAGTACAAGCTGAGCGCGGCGAGCGACGGCGAGAACGCGAAGCGCGTCGGGGACAAGCTCAAGACGCTGAGGTAGCCGGGCGACGGGGGCGCGGCCCGTGGGCTGCGACCACACAACTCTTTGTCTTGGCTAGACTTGGCAAGGGCCGCGATAATCACGTGCAGCCCCGGGACCACCCGCAGCCTCCGTCATCCCTCCCGACACCTGGCCCCCCGGCCCGCGAACGCGCTTCCCGGACCCCCGCCAACCATCGACGCCCCACAACGGCTTGACCGTTCTGGAACTTGGACGGCACCGGGGGGGTATGACCCCGTAAGTGAGGTCCCGCTTGGCCCCGGATCGAGATCCTCTCCCACCCCAGATCGTGAGCCTCTCCGACGAGGACCTCATGGGTCGGGTGGCTGAGGATGACGAGCGAGCGTTCACCGAGATCGTGCGCCGGTTCCAGGGCCGCGTGGGCAACCTCATCAGTCGGGTGTTGAACGATCGGGAGAGCGTCGACGACCTCGCGCAGGAAGTGTTCGTGCGCGTGTTCGTGCACCGGCGGAACTATCGCCGGGGCTCGAAGTTCTCCACCTGGGTGTTCACGATCGCCGCGAACCTCGCGAAGAACGAGATCCGGCGCCGTGTCCGCCGCAGGAACTGGTTCTCGCTCGACGCGCTCACCGAGGTGTTGTCGGACAGCCTGCCCCAGCTCGCGGATCCCACGGAGAGCCGGGAAACGGGGATGGAACGGGAGCAGCTGCAGGGAGCCGTGGGACGGGCCATCGCGACGGTGCCTGAGAAGTACCGGTTGGCGCTGGTGCTGCGTGACATCGAAGGACTCGCATACGAGGAGATCGCCGAAGTGCTCGGCCTGCCGGGCGGAACGGTGCGATCGCGCATCAATCGCGCCCGAGGCATGCTGCAGCGCAAGCTCCAACCGCTACTTCGAAAGCAGGATGCTCCATGAATCGTTGTGACCAGGCACGGCGGCTGTTCGGGGCCTACTGGGACGACGAGGTGACGCAGGCCGAGCGCGAATGGCTCGAGTCTCACCTCGCCGGATGCCCCGGGTGCCGTCCGCAGTACGAGCAGTTCGCACGCACCCTCGAGACCGTGGGCTCGCTGCCGCGCACCGACGTGGCCGCGGACCTGCCGGAGCGCGCCCTGGCCGCGGCGCGTCGCGCGGCGACGGCGCCCGACCGCATCGCGGTGGTCCCGGTGCGCCCGGTGTGGATCCAGGTCACGGCCACGGCCGCGCTGCTGCTGCTGACGTTGAGCGCGCTGCTGCCCTGGCTCGGGACGTCCGCCGTCCAGCGCCTGCTCGCGGGCCGCGAGTCGAAGGTGGCCGAGCCGCGGCTCGTCGCCACCGCGTCGCGCGCGCCGGAGCCGGTGCGGCTCGACTCGCTGGGGATCGATCACTCCGAAGACGTCGAGTTCATCCTCGACCCGGTCGTCCTCCACCGCGGGCGCGCACAGGCGCCGTCGCGGCTGCCGAAGGGCGTGCAGGGCGAACAGGCGGTGATCTCGTTCTGAACGCTCGCGCGCGTGACGTGCACCGCCCGCCCCGGCCTGACGCTGGCCGGGGCGTGCGCGTGACGGCTGGCATCGCGCTCGCCTGGCTGGCGCTCGCGTATGGCGTCGCGCTGCTGCCCGCGCGCGCGCACGCGCAGTCGACGCTGTCCGCGATCGAGGAGGACGTCGACCGCATCGCCCGCCGGGCGCGACCGTGCGTGCTCACGGTGATCGCCCAGCGCTCCACGCCGGCCCGTGCGGGCTCGCCGCGACGCACGGTCAATCGTGTCGGCTCCGGTGTGGCCGTGACCACGAACGGCGTGCTCACCACCGCGAGCGTGGTGCTGGGCGCCGAGCACGTGTACGTGGTCACCGACAACCACCTGCAGGTGGACGCGCGCGTCGTGGGCATGGACCCGGTGCGCAACCTCGCTTTGCTGCGCGCGGAGGATCTCGAGCTGTCGTCGCTTCCGCTCGCGAACAAGCCCGGCGGCAGCGGCGACTGGGTGATCGCGATGGGCAACTCGTACCGCGGCTCGCCGACCCAGTCCGTGGGCACGGTGGCGCTGCGCTTCGAGGAGCCGGGCACGAGCCTGCTCCAGCTCACGAACGAGGTCTACCCCGGCAACAGCGGCGGTGCGGCGCTGAACTCGCGCGGCGAGCTGCTCGGGCTCGTCCAGGGCGAGCTCGGGGCCCCCGAGGCGCCGGGACAGCGCGAGCGCGCCGAGCGCCGCCCGGGCGGGATGAGCTTCGCGATCCCGATCGACGTGATCGTGCCGTTCCTCGATGACCTCGCGAAGTACCAGCGCGTGCGCCATGGGCTGTTCGGCGTCTCGACGCGCGGCGCGTTCGTGAACGGCGCCGACCCGAGCGAGCGCGTCCCGATCGGCGCGCTGGTCGAGTCGGTGCAGCCGGGCGGCCCGGCGGCACGGCTGGGCCTGAAGAAGGGCGACCTGATCGTGGCGTTCAACGGCGAGCGCGTGGAGTACCCGGAGCAGCTCGCGCGCTGGGTTGCGGTCGCGGGCCCGGGCGCGACGATCTCGCTGGTGTGGGTGCGCGACGAGATCAAGCAGGAGGGACGGACGAAGCTCGACGAGGCGCCGAGCGCGATCCCGTCATGGATGAGCGTGGACTCGTCGTCGAGCTTGAGTTCGGGTTCGGGGCCGGGGGGGTTCGCGGCGGACGCTTCCCGCGATCGGCGTCCGACGCGCGTGCTGCGCGAGCACTCGCAGTTCGCGGATACCACCTCGCGGTAGGCTGTTCCCGCGGCTCGCTGCGACTCTTGGCTCGCTGTGACTCGCCGCCACCGGTCGGACTGTCTGTCCCTTCTGCGATCACCTGCCACTCACGCGGGGCGCAGGGGCAGGTATCTTCGCCTTCGGCGAAGACCCCTGCGCCCCGCCCACGCACCGCCCGGTGCGTGCATTC
>Ga0207670_10000650_pt1 | contig 18372 bp, 16 predicted proteins | sample KBSS23HmetaG_FD_184339 | JGI IMG/M metagenome (GOLD analysis project Ga0207670, IMG submission 184339) | Switchgrass rhizosphere microbial communities from Kellogg Biological Station, Michigan, USA - KBS S2-3H metaG (SPAdes) (version 2) | ecosystem: Host-associated > Plants > Roots >... | reverse complement strand
GAGAGCAGCGCCGAGATCACCTCGAAGCTCGGGTTCTCGGTGGTGGCGCCGATGAACACGATGTCGCCGCGCTCGACGTGCGAGAGGAACGCGTCCTGCTGCGCCTTGTTGAAGCGGTGGATCTCGTCCACGAACAGGATCGTGGGCTGGCCGGTGCGCTGGCGATGGCGCGCGGCGCGCTCCATCACCTCCTTCACCTCCTTGACCCCCGAGAGCACCGCCGAGAGCTGGACGAACGGCACGCCCGCGGTGCGCGCGATCAGGCGCGCGAGCGTGGTCTTGCCCGTCCCCGGCGGTCCCCACAGCACGACGCTCGAGAGGTGCCGGCCGTCGCGCATGAGCACGATCGGGCTGCCGTCCTCGAGCAGGTGCTGCTGGCCGACCAGCTCCTCGAAGCTCCGCGGCCGCATGCGGTCCGCGAGCGGCGAGTTCGGTCCGGGCTCCGGCGGCGGCGCCCCCGCCGGATCCGGGGCGGGGCCGCCCTCGCCGAAGAGGTCGCCGCTCACGGCCGCGGGGCTTCCTCGGGCGATCCGCCGGCCGCACCGGTGGCGGGCGTGCCGCTCGCGGCCTGCTGCCGGCGCGCGTGCGCGGCCTCGAGCGCCGCGGCCACGCCCGCGGCCGAGCGCTCGCGCTCCCACTGCATCCAGCGCACGAGCTGCTCCGCCGCCTCGGCCGGCGTCTGCGGCCGGCCGAGCGGATGGCCGAGCGCTTCGAGCCGCTGGAACAGCTCCGCGAGCACCGGGGGCTCGATGTTCGAAGAACGCAGCATGTCCAGGTCCTGGAACAGGTCCGAGGGCGGCGCCTGCGCCACGATCTCGCCGCCGGCCTTGAGCACGTAGACGCGGTCGGCGAGCGGGGCCACGAGCTGGACGTCGTGCGTGGCGATCACCAGCGACACGCCGTGGTCGCGGTTCAGGCCGTTCAGCAGCTCGACCATCTCGCTGCGCGACGTCGGGTCGAGCCCCTCGAACGGCTCGTCCAGCACCAGCAGCTCGGGCTCGAGCACGAGCGCGCCGGCGAGCGCCACCTTGCGCTTCTCGCCGCCCGAGAGGTAGTGACACACCTTGTGCTTCAGGTGCGCGATGGACATCCTCTGCAGCACCTGCGTCACCATCCGATCCACCTCGGCGGACGCATAGCCGTAGTTGCGCGGGCTGAACGACACGTCGTCCCACACGGTGGGCGCGATGATCTGCTCGTCGGCGTCCTGGAGCAGCACGCCGACGCGCTCGCGGATCTTCGAGAACTGCCCCGCGGGATCGACGCCGAACACGCGCACCTCGCCCTCCTCGGGCGCCAGCAGGCCGAGGATGTGGTAGAGGAGCGTGCTCTTGCCGCAGCCGTTCGGGCCCAGGACCACGACCCGCTCTCCCCTGCCGACCACGAAGTCGAGACCGCAGAGGTGGACGCTGGTCTTGTCCGGGTACGTGTGGCGCACGCACGACACGTGCACGATCGGCTCGCGGCCGTGCAGCTCCGGATGCTCGTGGCTCACGTCGCCCTCACGTGCCAGAGCGTGACGCTCACCACGCCCGCCCAGGCGATCGCCAGGCACACCCAGAAGTCGTCGCGCGAGAACTCGAGGTAGTGCCGGCAGCCGCAGATGCGGCCGGAGTGCCCGCGAAGCTGCATGGTCTGGTAGAGACGGTGGCTGCGGTCGAAGCCCGAGAGCACGACGGTGCCGACCGCCTCGCCGAGCAACGCGAAGCGATCCCGCATCGGGCGCGCCATGGCGCCGCGCAGCCGGAGCGCCGAGCCCATGCGCTCGACGCGGGCGTAGAGCGCGAACACCGCGCGGTAGGTGAGGAAGAGCCCGTCGCCGATGCCGCGGGGCAGCACGCGCGACAGCGGCGCGAACAGGTCCGGATAGGGCGTGGTGATCACCAGCCACACGGCCGCGAGGCTCGCCACCATCGGCCGGGCGAACAGCACCAGCGGCTCGTCCCAGTCCGTGCGCACGTGCGCGGCGGCGAAGATGAGCGCGAACAGGAACGGCGTCGCCGCCGCCGCGAACATCAGCCGCAGCGGGGCGCGTGCGCTCACGCACATCGCCACCAGCGTCACCAGCAGCGCCACGAGGACGCCCCAGGACGGCGTCACCACCGCGAGCGTGACGTACGTGAGCAGCAGCAGCAGCTTCGTGAGCGCGCTCGAGCGGTGCCACGGGGAGTCCCCGGCACTCGCGAGGTGATCGATCTGGGCGAACGTGTTGTTCATGGCCGGCCGCTCGGCTGGGGTTCGTGCAGCGACGGGCCGCCGGGGGCGGCCCCGCGCGTGGCCGGGGAGGCGGGCAGGAGGTCGGGGCGCACGCGATCCAGGAATCGGGCCAGACCATAGCCCAGCAGCGACTCGATGGCGACGGCCGCGAGCAGCATGGCGACGACGATCACCGCCCCCACGCCGTGGATGCCGCGCACCAGCCCCCGCGCGATCTCGTGCTCGCCCGTGATGTTCGGCGTGAGCCACACGGAGAGCAGCAGCACCAGGATCCAGCCCAGCGTCGAGGCGAGTTGCGACGTGGCGGTGGCGAACGCCACGGCGCGCGCCGGACCGAGCCCGCGGACGGTCCGGAGGTAGACGGGGCGGGCGAGCATGGCGCCGAACCCGAGCACCAGCGTGTTCAGGCCCACCACGGTGAACCCGCCCTGGCCGAGGAGCGCCAGGATGAGCGTGACCACGAAGCTCACCTGGAACACCGACGCCGGGCCGAGCAGCACGCCCACCGGGCCGGCGAGCGTCATGCAGTAGTCGAACGCCGTGATCGGGACCGGGAGCGCCATCACGGCCAGCATGATGCCGCCGAGCGCGCTCTGGTACGCGATCAGCCGCGGGCCGCCCCGCGCGGCGGCGGGACCGCTCCAGGCGAGGACGAGCCCGGTCAGCACCAGCCCGGCGATCCACAACGCGGGCGGCAGGATGCCATCGGGGATGTGCAGGTGGGACATGGGTGTGCGCCTCCCTCACGGTGGAGGTGGGCCACCTTGCAGTGTAGCCCTCCCGTCCACACCGCGCACCCGAGCCCATGCGCCCCGGTCACTGCGCCCACGCCAGCACCGCACCCGCCGTGTGCGCTCCCGCGGCGCGCAGCGCGCCCATGGCCTCGGTGAGCGTGGCGCCGGTGGTGAGCACGTCGTCCACCACCAGCACGCGCCGTCCCGCCACCCAGCTCGGGTGGCGGACGCGGAACGCGGCCCGCACGTTCCGGCGCCGATCGTGCGGCCCGAGATCCGACTGCGCCCTCGTGTCGCGCACCCGCTCGAGGACCGCGTCCGAGAACACCACGCCGAGCGCGTCGGCGAGCGCCTCGCCGATCGCCGACGCCTGGTCGTAGCCGCGCTCGCGCCGGCGCGTGCGGTGGAGCGGCACGGCGGTCACGAGCGCCGGCCGCCGCCAGCGCTGCGGCAGCGCCGCGGCCAGCGCCGCGATGTGCGCGCGCGCGAGGTTCGGGCGCGAGCCGAACTTGATGGCGTGGACGAGTGCCGCCACGGCGTCGTCGTAGACGAAGGCGGCGTGCACGCGATCGCCCGGATGGCGGAGACAGGCATCCGGCGGCGAGCCCTCGCCCAGGCAGCGCGCACACACCGGGACGCCGAGCCGCGGCAGGGCGCGTTCGCACGCCTCGCAGAAGAGTCGCGCCGCATCCGCGGGCTCGCCGCACACCGGACAGCGCTGGGGCAGCAGGAACGAGAACGTTGTCTCGGAACGCTCGCGCGCTGCGCGCACGAGCGAGTGCCAGGTGCGGCTCGCGAGCGCGCCGAGCGCGCGGACCTGGGGGATGTGCGGGATGAGCGGGCGGGGGCCGCGCGCGCTCAGGGCGAGCGCCGGACGGCGGCGATGAGCGGCGCGAGCGGGACGTCCGCGGGCTTGCGCCCGAACCAGAACGCGAGCGAGTGGCGCGCCTGGTGGACGAGCAGCGAGAGCCCGTCCACGGCGTCCAGCCCCGCGGCGCGAGCGGCCGCCACCCACGGCGTCAGGCGCTCGCCATAGGTGAGGTCCACGACCAGCGTGCCGCGCGCGATGCGCTCCACGGGCACGGGGAACGTGTCGCCGTCGAGCGGCGTGCAGTTGACGAGCACCTCCGCGGCCGCGATCGCACGCCCGGCGGCCTCGCTCCCCCACGCCGTCCAGGCCCACTCCTCGCCCGGCTCGGGCTCGCGGCGCGAGACCACGCGCACCGGCGGGCCGCCGGCACGGTCGAGCGCCCGCGCCAGGCTCCGCGCCGAACCACCGGCGCCGAGCAGCGTGATTTGGCAAGTCGCGGCGTTCCGCCGCTCCCCGGCAAGCAGGTCCATGAAACCCGCACCGTCCGTGGTCTCGCCCGTCATGCCTTCGGGCGCGAACGCGATCGTGTTCACCGAGCGCGCGCGCACGGCCGAGTCACTCGCCCGCGCCACCAGCGCGAGCGCCGGCTCCTTGAGTGGCATGGTGAGGTTGCAGCCCGTGTAGCCCTCGCGCACGAGACGGTCGAGCGTCGCCGGCAGTTCGGCGATCGGCGTGCGGAGCGCCACGGACTCGCACGCGAGTCCGAGCGCCGAGCAGCCGGCGCGGTGCAGGTCGGGCGAGCGCGTGTAGCGAAGCGGGTCGCCGAGGACGGCGAGTTTTACCTTTTCATGGCGGGGGCCCGCGCCTCCGGCGCGGTGTTGCGGGTCCCCGGAAGCGCCTCCCGCGCGGTGTTGCGGGTCACCGCCCGCGGCTCCGGCGCGGTGTTGGGGGTCCCCGGCGGCGCCGTCGGGGCGGTGTTCCGAGTCCCCGGACGCGCCCGCGGCGCGGCTCACGGCGTCGTGGGCGCGGGGGCCGGTTTGGGCCGCGGGGCCGAACGGCGCAGGCGCAGGACCATGAGCGTTGCGAACAGGATCATCACCCCGCTCATGAACTGGCTCTCGGTGATGTCGGTGACGCCGACGCGCAGCAGCACCGCGTCCGTCTCGTAGGCGCGCGTCAGGTCGATCGGGATGCGGATCAGCGCGAACACCGCGATGAACGTCCAGAACATCACGCCCGGCACGTGGAAGCGGCCGCGCAGGGCGTAGAAGATCGCGAACAGCGCCAGCCCCGCGATCGCGTTGTAGAGCTGCGAGGGGTGCACGGGCTGGTTGCCGAACTCGAGGAACGCGAACGAATCGTGCGGGAACACCACGCCCCAGGGCAGGTTCGTGGGCCGGCCGTAGCAGCAGCCGTTCAGGAAGCAGCCGACCCGGCCGAACATCGTGCCCAGCGCCAGCGCCGGCGTGAGCGCGTCGGCGGTGATCCAGACGGGCAGGTTCATGCGCTTCGCGGCCACGAGCCCGGCGAACGTGCCCGCCGCGATGCCGCCGTAAAGCGTCAGCCCGCCCTGCCAGAGCGCGAGCGCGCTCGTCCACTCCCGGCGGAACTCCGGCAGGTGCTCGAGGACGTAGAGCATGCGCGCGCCCAGCACCGAGGCCACGAGCGTGACCAGGATCACGTTCACGACCTTGTCCTCGTCCAGGCTCAGCCGCCGGCACTCGCGCAGCGCGAGGAACGTGCCCACCACGAACGCCACCGCCATCATCAGGCCGTAGCTGCGCAGGTGGATGAAGCCGACGTGCAGGATCTCCGGGTGCATCTAGGCTCGGTCCGCGAGCGCCGCGTGCGCGCGTTGGGGGCGCCGGCGGGTCATTCGCAAGGAGCACCGACGAGGCAGTGTTGAGACACACGCCGAGGAGGTGCGGGCACCACGCGAAGCGTGGTCCGGCGAATGACCCGCCGCCGCCCCCAACCCGAAGGGCTGGGTCGGAATCGGCCACCGGGCGGCGTCACTCGTCGTCGACAGCCGATTCAAGGCTTGTCTCCTCCTCGTTCCTTGCGCGGTGGCCGATTCCGACCCGGCGCGCGCACGCGGCACTCGCGGACCGAGCCTAGTATTCCCGGCGCCGCAGCGCCACGTTCTGGAGCAGCCCGATCTGGATGCAGTTCACGATGAGCGCGGTGCCGCCGTAACTCAGGAACGGCAGGGGCACGCCCGTGACCGGGGCCCAGCCGATGGTCATGAGCATGTTGACCATGATGTGGAAGAACAGCGCGGTCGTGATCCCCACCGCCATCAGGCTGGCGAAGCCGTCGCGTGCGATCGACGCGAGCCGGTATCCGCGGAACACGACGATGCCGTAGAGCAGCACCACGGTCAACGAGCCGAGGAGCCCCAGCTCCTCGCCCACGACCGAGTAGATGAAGTCGGTGTGGCGCATCGGCAGGTACGCGAGCGCCTTCTGCGAGCCCTTGAGGTACCCCTTGCCGACCAGGCCGCCCGAGCCGATCGCGATCTTGGACTGGATGACCTGGTAGCCCGCGCCGCTCGGGTCCTGCTCGGGGTTCAGGAACGTCTCGATGCGCCGCTTCTGGTAGTCGTGCAGATGATTCCACAGCTTCGGCAGCGTCACCGCCACGGCGCCGTTCAGCGCCAGCATCGCCACCAGCACGACGACGCGCGGGCGCGCCCAGGCCAGGAGGCCCACGAACAGCGCCACGAACCACCACACGCTGCCGGTGAGGAAGAACAGCGCCACGTTGAAGATCGGCGACAGCCCGAGCAGCAGCTGGCTCGCCGGCATCCCGGCCCAGAAGAACATCGCCACCAGCATCGCCGGGAAGCTGGACGCGGTGCCGAGGTCCGGCTCCTTGGCGACGAGCGCGAACGGGATCAGCGTGATGAACACCGGCGGCATCCACCATCGCAGCTTCCTCAGGTCGAGCCGCGCGTGGTCGAAGAAGCGCGCCAGCACGAACGTGGTCGCGAGCTTCGCGATCTCCGAGGGCTGGAACTGGAGCGGCCCGAGCTCGATCCAGCGCTTGGCGCCGAGCCGCTCGACGCCGATCACGAACACGGCCACGAGCGCGACCAGCGAGGTGGCGTAGAGCGGCCACGAGATCGAGTCGTAGAAGCGGTAGTGCACCGCGGCGATGATCCAGGCGAAGCCCACCGCGACGACGAACCACAGGAACTGCTTCGCCCACAGCCCCTGGTGCGCGCCGGGCACACTGGTCGCGCTGTAGACCGTGGCGAGCCCGATGCCGATCAGGCCCAGCGTCGCGAACGCGAGCGGCCAGTCGAGGGGTGGCAGGCGGAATTTCATCAGTCCGCCGTCGTGTCCACGGGGACCGGGGCCACGCGCGCGGCCTTCGCCGCCACGCTGCCCGTGTCGGGCAGGAACACCTGGCGCAGGAGCGAGCCCGCGACCGGTGCCGCCCACTCGCTGCCGTGGCCGCTGTTCTCGGCCACGATCGCCATCGCGATCGTCGGGGCCTCGAGCGGCGCGAAGCACACGAACAGCGCGTGATCGTTGCCGTGGGGGTTCTGCGCCGTACCCGTCTTGCCGGCCACGTTCATGCCCGGCACCGTGCGCGAGGCGTTCGCGGTGCCGCCGGGGATCGTGACCTTGTGCATCGCCAGGTGCACGGCATCCCAGATCGCGCTGCTCGCGACCACGCCGGGCTCGACCGGCCGCGGCAGCTTGGCGCTCTCCTGCCCCTCGATCTGCCGCACCACGTGCGGGCGCACGGCGTGGCCGCCGTTCGCCACGATGGCGGTCATGGTCGCGAGCTGGAGCGGCGTGGTGAGCAGCTCGCCCTGGCCGATGCCGAGGTTCAGCAGCACGCCCTTCGGCCAGCGCCCGGTGTGGAAGTGATCGTTGTAGTACTGCGACGAGGGCACGAGCCCGCGGGCCTCGGCCGGCAGGTCGATGCCCGTGCGCTCGCCGAGGCCCAGCGCGCGCGCCGTCTGCTCGATCGGATCGATGCCCAGCCGGAGCCCGAGCTGGTAGAAGTAGACGTCGCACGAGTGCTGGAGCGCGTCGACCAGGTTCAGGCTGCCGTGGCCACCGTGCTCCCAGCAGCCGAAGCGGCGGCCGCCGAAGTAGTAGGCGCCGCTGCACGAGGTCGGCATGTGCGAGTCGGGGTCGACCTGGCCCAGCTTGAGCCCCGCCAGCATGCACACCACCTTGAACGTCGAGCCCGGCGGGTAGGCGCTCTGCGTTGCCCGGTTGAGGAGCGGGAACGCGCCGTTCGAGTTCAGCTCCTTCCAGCGGTCGAACGAGATGCCGCGCGAGAACTCGTTGGGGTCGAACTCGGGCTTGGACACCATGGCGAGCACGCTGCCGTCGCGCGGGTCCAGCACCACCGCCGCGCCGCGCTCGATCTTCCCCATCGCGATCTCGAGCGCGCGCTGGACGTCGAGGTCGATCGTGAGCGTGACGTCGCGGCCGGAGATCGGCAGCTTGGGCGGGCCCTCCTCGAGCGTGGTCACGCGCTTGCCCATGGCGTTCACGACCACGAACTCGGCGCCGTCCTCGCCGCGCAGCACGTCCTCGTAGCGGCGCTCCACGCCCGTCTTGCCGATCAGGTCGCCGAGGCCGTAGCCCTTGTCGGCGCGCTCCTCGAGTTCGCGGTCGTTGACCTCGCCGGCGTAGCCCAGGAGCTGCGCCGCGAGCATGCCCGAGGGGTAGCGACGGATCGGCGCCACCTGCACGTCGATGCCGGCCAGGTCCGAGCGCGACTCCTCGACCGCGGCCATCACCGCGTACGGCGCGGCCCGACGCAGCACCGCGGTCTGCCCGGTGCGATTCGCCTCCTGCACCTTGCGCCTGATCTCGAGCGTGTCGCCGATGATCGCGCCGGAGACGCGCGCCAGCCAGTCCGGGGCGATCGCCGTGCGCACGCGCAGCGTGCTCTCGATCGGCGCCGGCCGGAACACGATGTCGAAGCTCGGCTGGTTGTCGGCGAGGATGCGCCCGGCGCGGTCGCGGATCGCGCCGCGCGGGGCGCGGATGACGTCCAGCCGGACGCGGTTCTGGTCCGAGAGACGCGCGAGCTGGTCGTGCTCGAGCACCTGGAGCCGGAGCAGCCCCAGCACGACCAGGCCGAAGCTCGCGACCGCGAGCGCGGCAAGGATCGCGAACCGGGTGTCCTTATCCCGCTGCGGAGGTCCCTGAGGCATTCCCGTATCCGCCGCGGCGCCTGAGGAGCCGCGTCAAGAGCAACAGCAACACGCCGATCGGCGCGGTGGTGACGGTGGCGAGCAGCACGCGGCCCGCGAACCACGGCAACTGCTGCACGCCGGCCGTGGCGTCGAACGCCGTGACCCAGATCTGGTGGAGCGCGGTGGCGAGCGCGATCAGCACGAGCTGGGTCAGGGGACTGTCGCGCACGAGCGTGTTCGAGAGCCGCCCGACGCCGTAGCCGAGCAGCGTCAGCGCGAGCGCGTGGCGGCCGAGCCAGTGCGAGGCGTCGAGGTCGGCCGCCAGGCCGAGCACGAAGCCGAACGTGGCGCCCCACGCGTCGCGCTGGCGGAGCGACCACGTCACGGTCGCGAGCACGAGCACGTCGATCACCACGCCGCGCGCGGCGAGCGCGGCGAGCACCGTGCTGCGGAGCAGCAACGCCACCAGCGACGCGAGCAGGAACATGCCGATCGCCTTCATCGGGTCCTCCCGGACAACGTGTCGCGCGCCGCGGTCGGGCGGGCGCCGGAGAGCGGATCGGGCTCGTACTCGAGCTTCGGGCGCGGGACGCCGTCGGCGGGCGGCCGCGGCCCGGGCGCGATGAACGCGTGGCGCAGGCGCGCGAGCCGGGCGGCGGGCGTGATCTCGATCTCCTGCATGAGGCCGGTCGCATCGTGGTCCACGCGCGTCACCACGCCGACCGGGATGCCGCGCGGGAAGCGGAGCGAGAGATCGCTCGTCACCACGCGCTCGCCCACGCGCACGGTGTCGGCGATCGCCACCGCGGACAGGATCAGCCGCGGCCGCGGCGCCGGCACGAAGCGCAGGATGCCGTTGACGCCGGTCGTCTCCACCTCGCAGGCGATGGCCTGGTTCGCGTCGGTCAACAGCGTGGCGCGCGACAGCGTCGGCCAGCACTCGGTGATGCGGCCCACGAGCCCGTCGCTCGTCATCACCGCGTCCCCCACCTCGACGCCGTCGTTTCTTCCCGCCGACAGGGTCGCGGCGTCCGGCAGCGGCTCTCCCCCACCCAGCGCGAGGATCTCCACGGGCTTCAACGGCAGCCCGCGCCACGCGGTGAGCCCGAGCAGCTCGCGCAGGCGCGGGTTCTCGGCGGCCATGAGCCGCAGGCGCGCGTTGTCGGCCTCGAGCCGCGCCACCCGCTCGTGCAGCCGCTCGTTCTCCTGCCACGAGTTGAACAGCCGGTCGGCGGCGCCGGCGACGCGGTCGAACGGGGCGAACAGCGCCGCCCCCGCGCCGCGCAGGCCCGCGGCCGGGATGCGCTCCCCGACGACGAGCAGGATGAGCGAGAGCCCGGCGTACGCCGTGACCAGCACGACGCTGCGGCGCTCGGCCGGCGGCAGGATGCTGGCCACGACGTGCTAATCCCTGTGGCCGCTCAGGATCACCTTCTCGTAGTCCTCGAGCTTCTCCAGGATCTTGCCCGCTCCGCGCACCACGCAGGTGAGCGGATCCTGCGCCACACGGATGTTCAGGTTCGTGACCTCGCGCATCAGCAGGTCGAGGCCGCGCAGCAGCGCGCCGCCGCCGGTCATGTAGATGCCGCGGTCGACGATGTCGGCCGCCAGCTCGGGCGGCGTGCGCTCCAGCGACTCGCGCAGCGCGTTCACGATCTGGCCGACCGGCTCCTGCAGCGCCTCGCGGATCTCGACCGAGGACACGCGCAGCGTGCGCGGGATGCCGCGCACCAGGTCGCGGCCCTTGATCTCCATGTCCATCTCTTCCGGCAGCGGGAACGCCGAGCCGATCTCGATCTTGATGCGCTCGGCGGTCTGCTCGCCGATGAGCATGTTGTACGCCTTCTTGGCGTAGTTCATGATCGCCTCGTCCATCTCGTCACCACCGGTGCGGATGCTGGTCTTGGTGACGATGCCATTCAGGGCGATCACGGCGATCTCGGTGGTGCCGCCGCCGATGTCCACGACCATGTTGCCGGTCGGCGTGTCCACCGGCAGGTCCACGCCGATCGCGGCCGCGATCGGCTCCGGCACGAGCAGCACCTCGCGGCAGCCCGCGCGCACGGCCGAGTCGATCACCGCGCGCTTCTCGACCTCGGTGATGCCCGAGGGCACGCAGATGATGATGCGCGGCCGCACCAGGAACTTGTGCTTCTGCACGCGCTGCACGAACTCACGCAGCAGGTGCTCGGTGACCTGGAAGTCCGCGATGACGCCGTCCTTGAGCGGGCGGACGGCGTTGATCTCGTCGGGGGTGCGGCCGAGCATCAGCTTGGCCTCGCTCCCCACCGCGAGCACGCGGTTCGTGCTCTTCTCCACGGCGACCACGGACGGCTCGTTGAGCACGATGCCGCGGCCCTTCACCCAGACCAGCGTGTTCGCCGTGCCGAGGTCCATGGCCACATCGGTGGAGAAGAACCCCATCACGCTGTCGAGAAACATCCTTGCCTCTTGAGCTGGGGGTGGAACGGAGTTGTCGGTCACGGACCCCATAGCAAGTTCGGCACCGGCGCACAGGCAAGGCGTTCCGGTGCCGGCATGAGCCGGAGGAAGCTAGCATCGGCCTTGCATGGGCGCCAACTTCAGCGCCGCGTTCACGGGATTTTACAGCGCCCATAAGTCAGTGGTGTGTCAATAGTTATGCGGACGTATCGACCCGGAGCGGCCGGGGGCCGCGCGCGACGACGTGCATGGGAGATCGTTCCGCGGCCGCCGCGGCAGCGCGTTCCCGACCCGGCGACGCTGCGGAGCGTGGCCTGCCGCCGGCACATACCGGACCGCCACCCGCCCGCGCCCGAACCGCTTTTTGCCATTCAGCGACCCGACCCGGTGTATGTCATCATGAAACGGCAGGTCTCCCGCCCCGGCACCGCTCCGGGGCCGTCCGGGAGGCCGTCCGCTGCCAGCTTGCCCGGACCCGAGGCCCCCAGGAGCCACGCTCCCGCTCGAATGTCGTCCCTCCGCAGACTTGCCATCCTGAGCCTCGCCCTGGCCGGCGGCCTCGGTTTTCTGGGGTTGCCCGGGCGCACGGCTGCCCAGACCTCGCGCTTCGCGTTCGCCGACACGACCGTGCTGCGCGACACGCTCGGGCTCCACTTCGACCGGCTGTTCGAGACCGCGGACAGCCTGGCCGGCGTGTACGGGCGCGAACTGTCGCCCGACAGCCTGCGCGCGCACGTGATCCGCTACCGGCTGCCGATCCCGCGGCTGCTCGTGATGAGCGACAGCATGCACGTGGACGTGGACTCGGTCGGGTACTACATCGATCGCGAGCGCTTCAACCCGCTCGCCGCCAACTACGTGTCCGAGGGGCAGGCCTCGTTCAAGTACCGGAGCGGGTACAACATCGGCCGCAGCACCACGTCATGGCTGAACGGCGCCGACTTCCTGCTCCAGCGCGGGCCGATGCTGCTGCGCAACGGCACCGAGATCCAGATCGACCGCACGAATGCGTCGAACGGTTTGAGCCTGCGCCAGACCCGCAGCTCGCGCTCCGAGGCCACGTGGCGAGTGTCGAAGAACGTGTCGATGGGAGGTGTCGCCACGCTCTCCGGGTACGACGCCACCGACCCCGGGGCGGCCGCAGACCAGCTGGAGCGCAAGAGCGAGGTCCAGTTCTCCTCGCGCTCGCGGCAGCAGATGCGGCGCGGCGTGACGTCGGACGTGAACCTGCTCGCCGGGTTCCTGAACCTCAACAACTTCTCGCAGATCAAGCGCGGGCTCTCCGGCGACCTGAACGGCCACTCGCGGGTGGAACGGGGCGACTGGTTCTCGCACGACTTCACCGCGGGCGTGAACGGCAACCTCTCGCGCACGCGCCGGCCGACGTCGTCGGTGACGCTCGGCACGCACGACCTCTCGGCCAACGTGCGCGGCGGGCTCCAGCTCTACCAGGCGACCCCGGTGGGGCTGAACCTCAACTACCAGGCGCGTCGCACCACGGTCGAGACCCCCACCGACGCCGACACGGTGACGAAGATCCTCACCACGACGGCCGGCGCGGACGCCACCGTGCGGCTGCGCGTGGACAACAACCGGTACTTGAACCTCACCGGCAACGTCGGTATCAACTCATCGCTGCAGGGCGACCTCCACGACAAGGGCTGGAAGGCCCTGGGCCGCTGGGTGCAGGGCCCGTGGCAGTTGGACTACGGCGGCGGCAACACGCTGCGGCTGAGCGAGCGTCCGCGCCGGAGCGGCGGCGGCGGCTACGACGAGCACCAGGACGACCGCCAGGCGAACGCCACGCTGGAGCGGCCGTTCGGCCGGCGGCTCACGACCCGTTTGAAGGGCGAGATCGGCCTGTCGCAGTTCCGCTCCACGGTCACGGCGGACTCGGCCAACCCGCCGACGCCGCGCGACAGCTACCGGCAGGCCTACCGCATCGAGACGGTGTACGTGCCCACCGAGGCGTTCAACACCGCGGTGGCGCTGGAGGTGAGCCTCAACCGCTCGATCAACCTGCCGTCCACGAGCACGTCCAACAACACCGACACGCGCTCGTACCGCGCCGAATGGCGCTGGAGCTACCGGATGCTGCGGGGCCTCACCGCATCGCAGACGAACACGGTGCAGTCGGACTACGAGTTCTTCCCGTTCTCCCCCGAACGCGACGACCTGTCGCTCGACTACAGCTCGGTGACGAACCTGAACGCCGTGGTCACGCCGCGCCTGTCGATCGACGTCACGCACAACGCCCGCCAACAGCCGCACGGTGACTGGCGCACGCTCCCGGACGGCACCGGCGCGCTGCTGCCCTCGGACGAGAACCTGAACTACACGCTGCGCGCCCAGGTCGTGTGGGCGATCACGCGCGGCATGTCGTTGAAGCTGCTGCCCGAGTACCTCGCCACCGATCGCACCGGCACGTCGAACGGCGTCGAGACGCCCACGCGCTCGACGCGGCGCCTGTCGCTCTCCGGCGGCGCCAACCTCGACATCGCGCTCGGCTCGCGCGGCCACCTGCTGGGCGACATCTCGCGCCAGTTCAGCGACGATCGCTCCACCACGTACCGCGCCGGCGTGCCGCAGCCCTCGCCGCTCGCCGAGCAGGACTACTGGTCCGGCTCGCTCGGCCTGACCTGGGACCTGTGATCATGACCCGTACCCGCCGTGCCTTCCCGCTCCTCGCGACGCTCGCCGCGGCGCTGCTGCTCGTGGGCTGCGTCAACCCGTTCCAGCCCGCCGAGCCCGAGCCGCCGAGCGGCGAGGGCGTGCAGGAGAACTTCGGCTCGATCGAGGAGCTGCTCCGCACCATCGAGCTGGCGATCGCGACGCGACCGGGCGGCGCCAACGCTTACATCCACGCGTTCGCCGACTCCACGACCCCGAGCCAGCGCGGGTTCCGGGCGTTCCACGACCAGGGCGCGAAGGCGACCTGGCTCATCGGCTCGGCCGGCCAGCCGGCGCCGGAGCCGTGGACACTGCCGTTCGAGCGCGGCGTGCACACCGAGCTCTCCCGCATCCGCCCGAACGACGAGTACTTTTTCACGTTCAGTCCGGACCCGCTCTCGGTACGCGACGAGGAGATCGCAGAGAACGTGTTCTCGATCCATCGCAAGTACCAGTTGAAGTCCAAGTCCGCGAACGCCGACGCGGTCCTCATCGTCTCGGGGTTCGCCGACCTGCTGATCCAGAAAGAGGGCGCCCGCTTCTCGATCTTCGAGTGGCGCGACCGGGTCGATCCCGATTACGGGGTGAACTCGGTGAACGTCCGCAGTTTCACGTACGAGCGGCTGGAGTCGCAGTAGACCATGAGCCGCACGGGGAGCCTGACCATGAGACGTATCGTCGCCGCGCTCGCGGCGCTCGGCCTGCTCGTGCCGATCGCGGGCTGCTTCAACCCGTTCTCGCCGCAGATCCTGAGCCAGCGCGTCACGTCGGCGGCACCGACGCCGAACTCGCCACAGAACGCGGTGAAGCTGTTCGAGTGGTGCTGGGTGAACCGCGGCGTGGACGAGTACCGCGAGCTGTTCACCGACGACTACGTGTTCATCTCCGCCGGCACGGACTCGGCCGGCAACCCGAGCCGCGAGATCCAGGCCCGGCGCGACGACGAGGTGCTGATCGCCGAGAACATGTTCGTGGGCTCGGCCGAGCGCCCGCCGGCCGAGCAGATCACGCTGCTCTTCGACAAGAGCCTGGTGCCGATCCCCGACTCGCGGCCGGGCAAGGACCCGAAGTGGCATTACCAGATCCGCACCTCGGTGGACCTGAAGGTGCGCATCGACTCGGGCAACACGGTGGAGGTGACCGGGAACGCACTGTTCTTCATCACGCGCGGCGACTCGGCGGCGATCCCCAAGGAGCTGATCAGCCGCGGCTTCAAGCCTGATTCGCTGCGCTGGTGGATCGAGCGCTGGGAGGACGAGACGCTCGGCGGCCCCGGCGTGGTCGCGATGCGCGCCGCGCGCGCGCGGATCTCGGGCGAGCCCGTGCGCCTGAGCATGGCGGACTTCAAGCGGATCTACAGACCCAGGCCCTGACGCGGTCGCGCCTTGCTCGGGCGTTCGGCGCGCGCCTATAGTCGCCGGCGCTTCCCGTTCCCCACCCGCCCCGGCCGGTCCGCCGGGGTCTTGCCCCGACCGAGCGCGCGCCGCCCGCGCGCGTGGAGGCCCCGATGGCCGTCGCCGTCAACAGCCAGTTGAACCCGCTCGAGAACGCCGAACGGCAGTTCGAAGAGGCCGCCACGCGGCTCCGGCTCGATGCCGGCGTGAAGGACATGCTCAAGAAACCGCGCCGCGCCACGATCCAGTGGCTGCCGGTGATGATGGACGATGGCACCATCCGCATGTTCGAGGGCTTCCGCGTGCAGCACAACATCGCGCGCGGCCCGGCGAAGGGCGGCATCCGCTACCACCCGGACGTCTCGCTCGAGGAGGTCTCGGCGCTGGCGTCGTGGATGACGTGGAAGTGCGCCGTGGCCGACATCCCGTTCGGCGGCGGCAAGGGCGGCATCAAGGTGGATCCGCGGACGCTGTCCAGGGCCGAGCTGGAGCGGCTCACGCGCCGCTACGCCGCCGACCTCTCCGACCTGTTCGGCCCCGAGAGCGACGTGCCGGCGCCGGACGTCAACACCGGCGAGCGCGAGATGGCGTGGATCGCCGACACCTACTCGATGCACGAGCGGCGCACCGAGCTCGCGGTCGTGACCGGCAAGCCGCTCGAGGTGGGCGGCTCGCAGGGTCGGCGCGAGGCCACCGGCCGCGGCGTGATGATCTGCGTCGAGCAGATGTGCAAGTACTTGAAGATGCCGCTCCAGGGCGCGCGCGTGGCGGTGCAGGGCTTCGGCAACGTCGGCGGGGTCTCGGCCGACCTGCTTGCGCGCGAGTGCGGGTCGAAGGTCGTGGCCGCCTCGGACGTGACCGGCGCGATCGTCAACGAGGCGGGCCTCGACGTGCCGGCGCTCCTCAAGTACGCGGGCGAGAACCGGCGCGGCGTCGCCGGCTTCCCCGGGGCGAAGCCGCTCGCGGGCTCGATCATCGAGGTGGACTGCGACATCCTCGTGCCCGCGGCGCTCGAGAACCAGATCACGAGCGAGAACGCCGGCCGCGTGCGCGCGCGCATCGTCGCCGAGGGCGCGAACGGCCCGACCACGCCGGACGCGGACAAGATCTTCGCGGACAAGGGCGTGCACGTCATCCCCGACATCCTCTGCAACGCCGGCGGCGTGACCGTGAGCTACTTCGAGTGGGTGCAGAACCGCATGGGCTTCTACTGGCCCGAGGCCGAGGTGAACACCCGGCTGCGCGAGAAGATGGTGAAGGCCTTCGGCGACGTGATCGCGATGAAGGAGCGCACCGACGCCGGAGCCCCCGGCGCGAAGGTGTCGCTGCGCATCGCCGCGTACATGGTGGCGATCCAGCGCGTGCTGCGCGTGCACGAGCTACGTGGCATGTACGCCTAGGGTTGTGCTGCGAAGATTGTTGCTGGCAGGACCCGTGGCCTGCCCTCGCCGCGGTGGCGCAGCATCCTCAGGCGGCGAGCTTCAGCCGGTGGCGGCGGGCGTTGGGGATCCTCCGCGTCAGCACCTCGCCCCAGTAGTAACGGGCCCACTCCTCCGGCAGCTCCACCCGCGTCGGGAACAGCCGCTCGCGCAGCAACTCCCGGATCGGGATCGGGCGCTCCTTGAGCTTGAGCCGCATCGCCGGCGTGCCGCCGCCGTGGCGCTCGGAGAACGGCTTGGTGAAGTTCTGCCACACGATCAGCCACGCCGCGCGCCCGATCGCGCCTAAGTTGAGCTTCGAGAACGCGATCGTCTCGCGCTTGTGGTTGGCGCTGTTGTGCCGCAGCAGCAGGTCCAGGCGGTTGGCCGCGAAGAGCGGGTTGTTCGCGGTGCGGGCCTGGACACTCGGCGTCATCTCGTGGCGGATGGTGTAGCCCTCGCGGCGTAACCGCGCCAGCGCCCGCGGGTAGTCGGCGTGCTCGTCGGAGCGGAACACGAGCGACTGTGGCTCGGGTGCGGCGAGCTTCAAGGCGAGCGCGGTGCCGTTCTCGATGCCGCGCGGGTCGGGGCGGCCGCAGGCGCGTTCGAGCTCGGCGCGCCGGCGCTTCTGCTGAGCGGTCATGCGCCCCTTCCGCCGCAGCTCGGTGAAGGTGAAGGCGTAGCAGTAGTGCGAGTGGGCACCGACGATCAGGTTCAGGTAGTGCGGGTGGTACTGGCTGAAGGCGAAGCTCTCGAAGCCGTCGCCGACCAATGGCTCGGAGACCAGCCCCTGCGGGCGGTTGTGCCAGAGGTAGAGCAACGCCAGGCGGCCCAACCGCCCGCTGTGGCGCATGACGGTGGTGTGGTGGCAGCGGGCCTCGCGCGCGATCTGGCGGTAGCCGGAGCAGGCGAGCTGGCGGTGGGCGGCGGCCTCGAGCACGTCGGGGCGCTTGAGCCAGTAGGTGTTGGAGAAGCTCTGGGTGCTGAACGTGTGCCCGCAGTGGCCACAGCGGAAGCGCTGGATGCGGTGCGGGCTCGCGACCCGGGTGAAGGTGCCGTGGCGCTTCCAGCGCCAGCCGTCGCTCGAACGGTGGAAGCGACAGCCACTTCGCGGGCAGTGCGGGGGCACGAAGGGGGCGAGCTCGCTCGCCATGCCCCCGGTTCACTGCACTCAGCGTGCCGGCAACATTCTTCGCAGCACAACCTATGAATTGGACGGGCGCCGGATCCCCAAGCGGGCCGGCGCCCTTGGGCTTCGCGCCCGTTGGCGCGGTGTGCCGCGCCTGTGAGAAGGAGACCACTTCCCGCCCGTCCCGGCTATGGGTCAATGGGAGTAGTGCGAGTCCTTCTCGCCCGCCCGGATGGCCAGCTTCAAGTTGTTCGCCTTCGAGGGGATCGGGCAGTTGTAGTAGGGGCTCGTGGCGCACGCCGGGTTGTAGGCGTTGTTGAAGTCCACGAGCCACGACCCGTCCGGCAGCCGTTCGGGATCGATGTAGCGGCTGACCGAGTAGGTTTC
>Ga0207670_10000649_pt1 | contig 18419 bp, 16 predicted proteins | sample KBSS23HmetaG_FD_184339 | JGI IMG/M metagenome (GOLD analysis project Ga0207670, IMG submission 184339) | Switchgrass rhizosphere microbial communities from Kellogg Biological Station, Michigan, USA - KBS S2-3H metaG (SPAdes) (version 2) | ecosystem: Host-associated > Plants > Roots >... | reverse complement strand
GGTCTGCTTGGTCACGTCCTTGCCCGACGCATCCTTCACGGTATTGCCGGCCGCATCCTTCACCGTCTCCACTGCCGTGGTGTGCTGCACCAGCGGCACGTCGACGTAGGCCTTGAAGTTCTGCACCACGCCCTGCGAAGACAGCAGCAGCGCGATCACCAACGAGAAGGGCAGCAACACGTAGAGCGTGCTGCGCGTCATGTCGACCCAGAAGTTGCCCACGCTGTCGGTGCTGCGGCGGGTGAAGCCGCGCACCACCGCCAGCAGCACGGCAATACCGGTGGCCGCCGAGAGGAAGTTCTGCACGGCCAGCCCAAGCATCTGGGTCAGATAGCTCATGGCGCTTTCGCCGCCGTATGCCTGCCAGTTGGTATTGCTGGCGAAGCTGATGGCGGTGTTCATCGCCAGATCGGGCGACAGCGCATCGAAATGCTGCGGATTGAGCGGCAGCCACTGCTGCACGCGCTGCAACGCATACACGGCGAACAAGCCGAGCATGTTGAACACCAGCATGGCGATGGCGTAACGGCGCCAGCCCATCTGTTCATCGCTGCGCACGCCGGCGAGGCGGTACAGCCCGCGCTCCAGCTTGCCGCCCACGCGATTGACGCCGTTGGGCGTATCGGAAAACGCCATGGCCATGTATGCGCCGACCGGCTTCACCAGCACGAGCAGCACGCCCAGGAAGAGCACGACCTGGAAGATATCGAAGGTGGTCATTCGAACCACTCCGGCTTGAGCAGGGCCACGCACAGGTAGCCCGTCAAGGCCACCGCGATCACGGCAGCCACGAGGTAGATGAAGTTCATGGTGGATCTCCCGCAGGAAAAGCGCGCGCCGGTGGCGTCACCGCGCGTAGCGATGATTGGCGATCAGGGACGGCGGCCGAGACGGTCGCAGATCAGCAGAAAGCCGAGCGCCGCCGCAAACAGCACGAACGAGAAAAGCAGATATAGGGCGTCCATCGAAGTCCGACTCACCGTCTTGGTTAACGGTGCAAATTGTCGGCAGCGGTGCATAAGAAAGGGGTAGCGAATTCACCCGGCCGCGTATAGAAACCGTAAAGATTTGCCCCGGTGACCCACCGGAACCTTGTGGGAGCGCACTTGTGCGCGACGGACGCGCCGCGCCGATACCACCGGGTTGGCCTGTCGCGGACAAGTCCGCTCCCACAAAAAACCAGGGCTTGGATCAGACCGCGTGCGAAACCACCGCATCGTCATTCGCCGCCGCCGCCCGATGGATCGGGTAGCCCGCCTCATCCCAGGCATCCAGCCCGCCCAGCAGGGGACGCACGCGTTTGTAGCCGCGCGACATCAGCGCCTTGGCCACCAGCGCAGCGGAGGCCTCGTTCGGGCAGGTGCAGTAGATCACCAGCTCCGCATCGAGCGGCACCGCGTTGACGATCAGGTCGACGCTGTTCACCTCCGCCAGCAAGGCGCCCGGGATGATGCGCGAGTCCAATGTGCGCGCCGCTTCCGAGCGCACGTCCACGATGGCCGGCTTGCGGCCGTCGGCAAGCGCATCGTTCAATTCCTTTACCGTGATGCGCGCCATGCGCAAGGCACGGATCAGGCGATGGCGCTGCCACCACTTCACCACGATGTAGAGCGCGAGCAGCGAGACGATAAGCATCAGCGCCACGCTGCCGGCATTGGCCAGCGTCTCCAGCAGCGCATCGATCTGGGTGGCGAAGACGTAACCGAGAGTGACGGCGACGCCCACCCACAACAACGAACCCAGGCCGTCGAACAATACGAACGGCGCCACGCGCAGACCCATCGCGCCCACCAGCGGCGGCGCCACGGTGGACAGGCCCGGCACGAACTTGGCGAGCAGCAAGACACCGCCGCGCCAGCGCTGGAAGCGCAGCTCGGACTGCTTCACGCAGGAATCGGGCGACAAAGAAATACGGCACAGCGTGCGCATCACGCCGCCGCCGAAATAGCGGCCCGCCGCATACCACGCGTAATCGGCCAGCAGGCAGGCGAACACCGCCACCGCCACTACACCGGCCAGCGGCAGGCGCTCGGTGGAAGCCAAGGCGCCGGCCACGATCATGGTCGGCACGGCGGGCAACGGCACGCCCGCCTGTTCGACCAGGACATTGATGAACACCAGCAGCAACCCGTACTGGGCGATCAGCTCGATGATGTGGTGGGCCATGGCAAACCTCGACCGGCTACCTCGTGCAGCCCCACGATTGTTGGGGCTGCGGTTCGCAAAAACAATCGACTCTTTAGGCTAGGGTGCGCTGATCTATTCCACATGGGCGTCACCGGTTCTGTCTGGCCGCAGCTCTGCGTTGCAACGATTCGACAGGCCACCAGCCTGCCTTCATCGTCGCAACACCCATCTGCGGCCAGACAGAACCGGCCCGAAGGGTGACTCCCGAGAGTCCGCAGGGTGCAATGCGCGACTTGCCAAGGCGGCCAGCCTGGGCTGCGTCACGCCTCGCACCCTGCGGACTCTCTGGAGTCATGCCGCCCATGTGGAATAGATCAGCGCACCCTTCGACGAGACGGTTCAATAGCCAACCACCTCGCCATCCTTGCGCATCTCGGTGGCGCCCCAGTACACGTGCTGCTTCGGATCCAGCAGGATCGCCTCGTAGCCGCCGAAATTGCCCGTGCCCGGTTCGATCGTATAGCCGCGCCGTGTCAATTCGGCCTTCACCTGCGGATCGAAGCCCGACTCCATCTCGACCTTGCCGATCCCCTGCGAGGGCTCGCCGGTGGGCTCGGCGTTGCCGTAATGGCGCCAACGCGCGGCGTCTCCGGCATCCTGCACGTTCATGCCGAAATCGATGATGTCGGTGAGTACCTGGACGTGCGCCTGCGGCTGCATATCGCCGCCCATCACGCCGAACGCCAGCCAGGGCTCGCCGTCCTTCATCGCAAAACCCGGAATGATGGTGTGGAAGGGCCGCTTGCCCGCGGCGTAGACATTGGCCGCTCCCGGCTTGAGCGAATACAGCTCGCCGCGATCCTGGAACATGAAGCCAAGCCCATCGGCCACCAGGCCCGAACCCATGCCGCGATAGTTCGACTGGATGATCGAAACCATCATGCCGTCCTTGTCCGCCGTGGCGAAATACGTGGTGTCGCCATTGAACAGGCGCGGATCGCCGGGGCCGATCGACGGGTTGGCGTGATCGAGATGGATCTGCTTGCGCCGCTGCTCGGCGTAACCTTCGGAAATCAGACCCTTCATCGGCACCTTGACGAAGTTCGGATCGGCATAGAACTTGGCCAGGTCTTCATAGGCCAGGCGCTTGGCTTCCAGCATGGCGGTGATGGCATCGGCACTGCCCACGCCCATCTTCTGCAGATCAAACCCCTTGAGGATCTGCAGCATTTCCAGCGCCGCGAAACCCTGCCCGTTCGGCGGCAGTTCGTAGACATCGACGCCGCGGTAATTCACCGATTGCGGCGTCACCCATTCGCCATGGAAGTTGGCGAAATCGTCGTAGCGCAGTTCGCCGCCGATACGCTTGAAATACGCATCGATCGTGTGCGCGATGGCGCCCTTGTAGAACGCGTCGCGGCCGCCTTCGGCAATCATCGTCAGCGTGCGCGCGAGATCGGGATTGCGGAACACCTCGCCCTCGTTGGGCGTGTGCCCGTCGATGAGGTAGGTGTGGCGCGCGTTGTCCAGTTCCTCGATCAAGCCCTTCTGGCGTTCGAACGAGGCGAAGTTGCCCTTGAAGTACTTGGCCACCAGCTGGGTGATGGGGAAACCGTCCTTCGCATAGCCAATGGCGGGCGCCAGGTCGTCGGCGATCGGCAGCTTGCCGAACTTCTCGTGCAGTGCGAACCAGGTGTCCACGGTTCCGGGCACGGTGATGGGCAGCGAACCCACGGCAGGAATGTGATCCGTCGCCGGCACGCCGGCCTTGGCATAGGCAGCCTTCACTTCGGCCTGCATCCTGGCCAGATCGCGTCCTTTCGCCGAGGGGCCGGAGCCGTTGTAGCCGTAGAGCTTGCGGGTCTTGGGGTCCCACACGATCACGAAGCAATCGCCGCCGATGCCGTTGAGCACCGGCTCCATCAGGCCCAGCGCCGCGTTGGCGGCAATCGCCGCATCCACCGCGCTGCCGCCCTTCTTCAGGATGTCGATGGCGACCTGCGAGGCGAGCGGTTGCTCGGTGGCCGCGATGCCATGCTGCGCGATCACCGGCGAGCGCGAGGCCCAGGGATTGCCGGAATAACGGTCGCCGCGACCGATATCCGCCGCGGCGGCATGGCCCACGCACAGGCTCGTCAAGGCGGCCAGGACAGTAAGCAGGGGAAAACGCGATACGCAAGAGGGAGATGCAGGCATGGGGCGGCCTCGTGAGTGCGGGAAAGGCGACGGCGGCGAGCTCCCCTGCCCCCGTCACGTAAGCGCTAACTCATACACCGCCAGACGATCCCCTGCCAAGGACCGCCGCCACATCCTGGAACGCTGGCTGGCGAATCAGGCGCTGCGCGCGGCCGCGGCCGCTTCCATGGCCGTGCCGTGCGACTCGATGCGTCGCGCGCCAAGCCACACCAGCGGCAGCCACACCAGGGTCAGCGCCGCGGCGCAAAGAAATACGCCATCGACGCCGAGCCGGCCCAGCGCGATGCCGCCCACCGCGCCGCCCACGAAGGCACCGAGGAACTGGCTGGTCGAATACGCGCCCATCGCCGCACCGCGCATCGGACCGGGTGCCAGCTGGGACACGAGGCTGGGCAAGGCCGCTTCCAGCAGGTTGAAGGCCGAGAAGAACACGGCAGCCGCCACGCCGAGTACGGCCACGTGATCGCCCGACAAGCCGAAACCCAGCAACCCCAGACCGGTCGCCACGACACACACAGCCACCAGCCGCAGGCTCTGCGCCAGTTCGCGCATGCGGTGCAGGCAGGCGCCCATCACGAAGGCGGCGATCACCATCACCGGCAGGTACAGCTCCCAATGACGATTCACCGGCAAATGCAGCCGATGGGCCAGCAGCAACGGCAAGCCCACGAAGCTCGCCGTCAACAACAGGTGCAGGAAGAACACCGAGCCGTTGAGCACCAGCATGCGGCCATCACGCAGCATCGACAGGACGCTGCCCCAGGTGGCCGCCGCCGGCGCCGAGGGACGTTCCGGCGTGGGCACGATCAGCCACAGCAGCACGAGTGCCGCCAGGGCCAGGATGGAGGTGGCGGCGAACAGGCCGGAAAGGCCAGCGACCGCTTCCAGCGGCGGCCCCAGGATCAGCGCCAGCAAGAAAGCCACGCCGATGGACACACCGATGATGCCCATGACCTTGCTGCGGTTCTCGTGGCGCGTCAGGTCGGCAGCCAGCGCGGTGCCGGCGCCCGCTACCGCGCCCATGCCCTGCAGGGCGCGCCCCATCACGATGCCCAGCAGGTTGTGCGACATGGCCGCCACCAGTCCACCGACGGCGAATACCAGCAGGCCCAGCGTGATGGCCGGCTTGCGGCCGATGCGGTCGGACAGCAGCCCCAGCGGAATCTGCAGCAGCACCTGGCCCAGGCCGTAGACGCCGAGCGCCAACCCGATCAGCCATGGCGTCGCGTCCGGCATGCGCTGCGCGTACAGCGAAAACACCGGCATGATCAGGAACAAGCCGAACAGGCGCAGGCTGATCACACAGGCCAGGGTCAGCGCGCTGCGCCGCTCGAGTGGGGAAAGTTTGCTCACCGGGGCTTCTTAAAAGGGCCGCATCAGTCGCCGATTATACGTTTGGCCCCAAAAAACCAACCGTGGTGCCGTGTCGCGGCGGTTTCTCGCCCCCAACTCTATCTATAATCCCCGGCATACGACGCTACGACTGCCTCATGACCACGACCCAAGCCGACACCCGCCGCTCTGCCGACTTTGCCGCCGTTCGAGGGCTCGCCGCCGCAGACATGCATCGGGTCGACTCGCTGATCCGCCAACGCCTGTCGTCGGACGTGGTGCTGATCAACCAGATCGCCGACCACATCATCGCCGGTGGCGGCAAGCGCCTGCGCCCGATGCTGCATGTGCTGGCGGCCAACGCGGCCGGCTATCGCGGCGAGCACCACATCAAGCTGGCGGCGGTGATCGAGTTCATCCACACCTCCACGCTGCTGCATGACGACGTGGTGGACGAATCGGACCTGCGCCGCGGCCGCAAGACCGCCAATGCACTGTGGGGCAACGCCGCCAGCGTGCTGGTGGGCGACTTCCTCTACTCGCGCTCGTTCCAGATGATGGTGGAGCTGGATGACATGCGCATCATGCGCATCCTGGCCGACACCACCAACACCATCGCCGAAGGCGAAGTGCTGCAGCTGCTCAACATCGGCAACGCCGACGTGGATGAAGCGTCCTATCTCAATGTGATCGAACGCAAGACCGCGGTGCTGTTCGCCGCCGCCACCGAACTGGGCGGACTGCTGGGCGGGTTGCCGGTGGACCAGTGCGCCGCCTTGCGCCGTTACGGCATGCAGCTGGGCTACGCGTTCCAGATCGCCGACGACCTGCTCGACTACACCTCCGACGCGGGCACCCTGGGCAAGAACATCGGCGACGACCTCGCCGAAGGCAAGCCCACGCTGCCGCTGATCTACGCGCTGCAGCGGGCCGATGCCGAACAGAAGCAGTCGCTGCGCCACGCCATCGAACACGGCGGCCTCGATTCGCTCGACCGCATCATCGCCGCCATCCGCGATTCCGGCGCGCTCGAACGCACCCACGAACGCGCCGTGATGCATGCCGATGCCGCACGCGATGCGCTTCGTGCGCTGCCCGATTCGCCGTGGCGCGATGCGATGGCGACGTTGGCGGATTATTCGGTGCAGCGCAGCTTCTGATCTTTCGCGTCCAGTCCGCGACTTCCACTTCACCGATCGGCAGCGCCGGGCGGGGCTTTCATGTCGCGACACCCCCAGCCATACTCGTTTTTGAACCCACTGCGCGTTCAAGGACGACACGATGCCCAAGCCCGACCCACAGTGGATGGTGGACGCGTTTCATCCCTACCGCATAGCGCTGAACGGCGACGCGCTGTCGCCCTGGCAGATGATCGCCATTGCCGTCGCCACCCTCATCATCGCGCTCGTCAACGAATCGCGTGGATACGCGAAAAGGAAGAAGCCGTTCCCCGGGTTTCGCAGCGGCGTGCTGATGGGCATGCTGGTGGCGACCACGATGCTCGGTCCGCTCAGCTGGATTTCCTACCGGGTGCTCTCCTCTGGCGCCATCCGATGCCTCACGAAGCGCTGCCGAGGCACGACATTCACGGATATCAGCGGCCACCGGCATTTCGATGGTGATCGCTACGTCTCCATGACATTCGATCCAGCGTTCTTCTGGACGAGTTACGTCATGATGTCGGTCTTTACCATCGTCGCGCTGGTGCTGCTTTTTTCATGCATCCGCGCCTGCCTGCACTGGCGCGAACTCGACTGAGCGGCAATCGACGAGGCGCGACATGCGCGCCTCGTCAAAGCGCTTCAAGGGGTAGCCGTGAATGCCCCGTGCAGCCAATCGCGCATCATCCGGTAGCTGCGCTGGGCGGCACGCTCGTCATAAGCGCAACCTGCGCTGTGCTGGTCCGTTTCGGTGAAGCAATGCACCGCATTGCCCAGCACAACGAACTGCCAGTCGGCCTTGCTGCCGCGCATTTCGTCCATGAACTTGTCCGCGTCCGGCATGGTGCCCTTGTCGTCGGCGCCGTTCATCACCAGCATGCGTGCCTTGATGTTCTTGGCCAGCGACGGGTCGTCGGTCTGCAGGCCGCCATGGAACGACACCACCGCCGCCACGTCGGCACCGCTGCGGGCCAGATCCAGCACGGCCGAACCGCCGAAGCAGAAGCCGATGGCGGCGAGCTTGGTCAGGTCGATCGGCGCGCTCTTGCCCTGTGCCTTCAATTGCTCCAGCGCCAGGTCGATGCGCTTGCGCATCAGCGCGCGGTCGGTATACAGCGGCTTGGTGGCTGCCTTGGCCTGGTCGTCGTTGGTCGGGCGGATTTTTTCGCCATACATGTCGGTGACCAGGATCACGTAATCCTTGCCGGCGATGCCTTCGGCCTTCTTGATGGCGCCGTCGTTCACGCCGTACCAGTTGGGCACCATCACCAGGCCAGGGCGCTTGGCGGTCACGGCATCGTCGTAGACCAGCACACTGTGGAACGTGGTGCCGTCCTGGGTCCATTCGACCGGCTTCTGCACCATTTTCGCCTGCGCGGCGAACGCGAATCCTGAGAGCAACAACAAACTGCAAAGTCGGGCGATGCGCATGATGACGATTCCTTGTTGAGAGGGTTCTACGTCGGGCGGTTCGAGCGAGCTACAAGCCGGCGGCGTGTTCCGCCAGTCTGCGTTTGATCGGTGACAATCGGTCGATGAGGCGCACGCCGAGGCCGCGCGCGGCGACCAGCGGAGGCGCCTGCCAGGCATAGATGCGTGCCAGCGCGTCGAAGCCGAGCGCATCCATGGTGTCCGCGCTACGTCGTCGACGCGCATAGCGGCGCAATACGTGCGGCGATGCGATATCGCTGCCGGCATCGCGCGCGGCGACCAGCGTGTCGCGCAGTTCGGCGACATCGCGCAAGCCGAGGTTCACGCCCTGCCCTGCCAACGGATGCACCGCGTGGGCCGCGTCGCCGAGCAGGACGAATCGCTCGGCCTGATAGGTTTCCGCCAGCTGCAGCCGCAACGGGAAGCCGGCACGCGGCGTGGCGGCAATAATGCGCCCCAGCCGGAAATCGCTGGCGACGCCCAGCTCCTGCAAGAAAGCCGCGTCGTCGAGTGCGAGCACGCGCTGTGCCTCGTCTTCCGGCAGCGACCACACGATCGAGCTGCGGCCATCGGACAGCGGCAGAAGTGCCAGCGGACCGGTATCCAGGAAGCGCTGCCAGGCCGTACCTTCATGCCCACGTTCTGTCTGGACGTGCGCCACGATGCCGCGCTGCGCATAGTCGCGGCCTCGGGTTTCGATCCCGGCCATGGCGCGCAAGGGCGACGCGGCGCCGTCTGCGGCAACCAGCAGGCGTGCCGATATGGCGTCCGTTTCCGCACCGCTCAGCGTCAACTGCACGCGATCTTCCAGCACCTCATAACCGCCGACTTTTGCCGGACACAGGCGCTTTACGCCGGCGGCGTCGAGCGCCAGCCAGAGCTGCCATTGCACCAGGTTGTTCTCGACGATGTAGCCAAGCAGGTCGCGACCTTCCCGGGCAGCATCGAAATGAATGGCCGCGCCACTGGCGGCATCCCATACGTGCATGTGCGAATACGGGCTTGCGCGCAAACTCCGAATGGACGTCCAAACGCCAAGCTCGTCGAGCAAGGCGATCGACGAGGGCGCCAGCCCGACCACGCGAAGATCCACTTCATCATCGATCGACCACGGCGCCGGGGCGCGCGCCTCCACCAGGGCCGTGGCAAATCCGGCGCGTGCCAGCGCCAGTGCAGTCGCTGCGCCCACCATGCCGCCGCCAACCACGGCGACATCCAGCGCGGGGCCGCGACGACGCGACGATTCGCTGCGCGTGGAAGACATCATGCTCATGGCAGTCGCTCCAGCACAGCCTTCGGCGGTTCGCCGCGAAAACCCATGCCGCGACGTGCGATCAAGCGCTGCAGCGGCGGCAGCCGATCGAAGGCCAGCATGGCCAGGGAACGCAAGGGGCCCAGCACCGGTTGCTGCAGGCAGGCCAACTGGACCAGCCCATGGCTCATCGCCATGGTGCCTTCGCGGTCCGGCGCACGACGTGCGGCGTAGTTCGCCAGCAGCTCTTCAGCGCCCGGATCGTTGGCACCTGTCAGCAACTCGGCCAGCGTGAGCGCATCGCGCAAGCCGAGATTGAAACCTTGCGCGCCGATGGGATGCACCGTCTGCGCCGCGTTGCCGACCAGCACGGCACGCGTGGACACCAGCGACCGTGCGGCCACGCGCTGGATGGCGTAGGGATGACGTTTGCCGGGGCGACTCAATCGGCCCAGGCGCCAGCCGAAGCGCTCCTGCGCCAACGCGATGAAGGCCTCGTCGTCCATCGCTTCCACGGCCGTGGCTTCGTGCTGCGGCACGGTGAGCACGAGCCCGCAGCGGCGGCTGGCCAATGGCAGCAGCGCGATCGGTCCGTTGTCGGAGAAGCGTTCGTACGCGCGATGGGCGTGGTCGCGTTCCGGCGTCACCGTGCAGACGAACAGGGTCTGGCGATAGTCGTGGCGCTCGGCCTCGATGCCGAGACGATCGCGCACGAACGACGCGGTGCCGTCCGCGCCGACCAGCAAGGGCGTGTCGATATCGACCGGCCCTTCGGCGGTCTGGATGCGCGCGCGCCAACCGTCGGCCACCGGCTCCAGCGATTCCACCCGCGCGGGCGCCAGGCGGCGCAGGCGCGTGCACTCGTCCAGCCGGCGCAGCAGCGCCGCACCCAGTTCGCGCGCGGGCAGCGTCCAGCCCAGCGCATCCACGCCCTGCCGTGCCGCATCCATCTGCACGCTGCCGAAATCGCCGGCGCGCGTCACATGGATGTGCTGGATCGGCGTGGCCTGGGCCGCCGCGTGCTTCCACACGCCAATTGCGCCGAGGCCGTTGACGGTGGCGCGGGCCAGCGCGAGGTTGCGTTCGTCGTAGCTGGGCTGGTCGCCGACGCGCGGCGCGGCAGCCTCCACCATCACGGCCTCGATGCCGGCCGCGTCCAGCGCGATGGCCAGGCTGGCGCCTACCAGGCCGCCGCCAACGATGAGTACCGGCTGCCGGGCGCCGGCCTGAAGGGATGCATTCGTCATGGCGCCGCATAATACGCGCTACGGCTAGCGGGCTGGCGTCCGCCCAATTGCGATAGACTTGGCCCTTGCATTCGACGCGACCCTTTTGGAGCAGCTCATGGCTAAGACGCAGACCCAGCGCCTAGGCATCTTCCTGGCCTTGGCCGTGGTGATGGCCGCAACCCGCATTCATCTCTCGCTGTTCCATCACGACGTGTGGGACGCCTCCTGGGGCATCTTCTTCCTGGCCGGCTTCTGGTTGCGCGGATCGGTGCGCTGGGCCCTGCCGCTGCTGCTGGTCGAGTCCGTGCTGATCGACTACCTGGTGATCAGCAACCAGGGCATCAGTTTCTGGGACCACTACTGCGTCTCCGCGGCTTACTGGTTCCTCGTTCCCGCCTATGCCAGCCTGTGGTTCGGCGGCAGCTGGCTGGCTGGCCGCAAGCTGGGCCTGAATGCGCAGAGCCTCGGCCTCACCGTGGCCGCCGTGCTGGTGAGCTGGCTGGCCTGCTACGTGATCTCCAACGGCAGCTACTACTGGCTGAGCAACACCGTGCCGCAGCCGCGCAGCATCGCGGCATGGTTCGAGAACATGTTCGACTGGTACGGCTTCTTCCTCGAAACCACGGCGCTGTATGTGGCGCTGGGTCTGGTGGTCCACGGCCTGGTGGTGCAGATGTCGCGCATGCTTGGCCATGCCGACTCGTCCAAGCTGTCGCGCTGATCCCATAGGAACGTCGCGATGGGTAACCGCCTCTCGAAGATCTACACCCGCACGGGCGACGACGGCAGCACCGGCCTGGGCGACGGTTCGCGCGTCGCCAAGGATTCGCTGCGTGTTTCGGCCTACGGCACGGTGGATGAACTCAACAGCACCATCGGCATGGTGCTGGCCTCCGACGGCGTGGGCGACGAGGTGCGCGAAACGCTGACCCAGGTGCAGCACGACCTGTTCGATCTCGGCGGTGAGCTGTGCATTCCTGGCATGGCGATGGTCCACGACGCCGATATCGAGCGCCTCGAACAGGTGCTCGACGGCTTCAACGATCCGCTGCCGCCGCTGAAGGATTTCATCCTGCCGGGCGGCGGCATGGCCGCGTCGTGCTGCCATCTGGCACGCACCGTATGCCGTCGCGCCGAGCGCGAGGTGATCGCGCTCGGCCGCGTGGAAGAAGTGCGACCGCAGGCGCAGCGTTATCTGAACCGCCTGTCCGACCTGCTGTTCGTGATCTCACGCGTGCTGGCCCGGGCCAGCGGCCACGGCGAAGTGCTGTGGCAGCACGAGCGCCGTCGCAAACCGCAGGCGTAACCCTCGATGCTGCGGCTCTATACCCACGCCAGCTGCCTGCAGCACGATCCCGGCCCCGCCCAACCCGAGTCGCCGGCGCGCCTGCGCGCCGTGCTGCAGGCGCTGGACCACGACCGCTTCGCCGCCATCGACCGGGTGGAAGCCCCGCGCGCCACCCGCGAGCAATTGCTGCGCGTGCATACGCCGGAACATGTCGAGCGCATCCTCGCCATCGCGCCGGACGAAGGCACGGTTCGCCTCGACGAAGACACCTTGATGTCGCCTGGCTCGGCCGAGGCCGCACTGCGCGCCGCCGGTGCAGTGGTCGCCGCCGTGGATGCCGTGCTCGGTGCCGACGGCGGCCAGGCGTTCTGCGCGGTGCGTCCGCCGGGACACCACGCCACGCCCGATCGCGCGATGGGCTTCTGCCTGTTCAACAATGTCGCCGTGGGCGCCGCCCACGCCATCGCCGAGCACGGCCTCAAGCGCGTGGCGATTGCCGATTTCGACGTCCACCACGGCAACGGCACGCAGGACATCTTCGCCCGCGAGCCGCGCGTGCTGTTCATCTCCAGCCATCAGATGCCGCTGTATCCGGAAACCGGCCGTGCCGACGAACGCGGCGTGGGCAATATCGTCAACGCCCCGCTGTCGCCCGGCGACGGTTCCTACGAATTCCGCGAGCTGTGGGAAAGCACGCTGATCCCGAAGCTGCACGCGTTCAAGCCGCAGCTGCTGCTGATCTCGGCAGGCTTCGATGCCCACCGCAACGATCCGCTGGCCGACCTGCGGCTGGGCAGCGAGGATTACGCCTGGATCACCCAGCGCCTGGTCGACGTGGCCCGCGCCCATGCACAGGGCCGCGTGGTGTCGACGCTGGAGGGCGGCTACAACCTGCTCGCCCTGTCGACCAGCGCGGCGGCGCACGTGGGTGAGTTGCTCGAGGCCTGAGCCCGCAGGTCCCTGCGACCCGATTTCCGGGCGCTCATGCTGAATCCTTCTGCCGGCGTGCGCTGACCAACTGCCGCCGATGGGGCCTTTCTGCTAGTTTTACGAGCCTCCCAGCCGACAGACTGCCATCGTGACGCCCAAGCTGCCTTCGCGCCACCTGCCCCCTCGCCGCCTGCTGGCGGTCGCCGCTGCCCTTGCCCTGTTCGGCAGCCCGGTCGAGGCCCAGTCTGTTGCCGAGCCGCAGCCCGCGCCGAGCCAGCCCAATCCGCCCAAGCCCAGCGCGCCGCCGGCCGTGTCCAACTGCCCGCTGGGTGCGTACCGCTGCCCGACCCGGCCGGTGAACTACAACATGTGTCGTGCGAACGCGATGCTGTCGTTCTACGACCCGACCATGAGCAAGGACAGCTCGGTCCGCGACACTTCCAACACCTACGTCACCGCCCAGCGCGTGGACAGCTCCAACCAGAGCGTCTACCACCTGGAGGGCGACGTGAAGATGGATCGCGCCGACCAGCGCATACAGGCCGACGTCACCGACTACAACAACGACACCACCGACTACGACGCGCGCGGCAACGTGCGTTACCAGGAAGTCGGCCAACTGGTCTCGTCCGATCACATGCGTGGCAACCAGGACGCCAGCACCAGTATCGCGGACAACGTCGCGTATCAAATGCTGACCAATCGCGGCAACGGCGTGGCCACCCAGGGCCAGACGCTGGATGACCAGCGCAGCCGCTATTTCAACGCCACCTATTCCACCTGCGACGTGGGCAACCACGTGTGGGAGATCCATGCCAAGGACATCCGCATGGACAAGGAAACCGGCGAGGGCGTGGCGCACGACGCCACCATGTACCTGTACAACGTGCCGTTCTTCTGGCTGCCCACGTTCACCTTCCCGATCAACGACGATCGCAAGACGGGCTTCCTGACGCCCACGATCGGCAACTCCAGCCGCTCGGGTTTCATGGTGAGCGCGCCGTACTACCTGAACCTGGCGCCGAACTACGACGCCACGCTCGATCCGCGCATCTATACGGATCGCGGCGTGATGCTGGCGAGCGAGTTCCGCTACCTGGTACCGGGAAGCACGGGACAGGTGAACGTCGAATTCCTGCCCAACGACCACGGCGCGAACGACCCCGACAGCACCGAGAACACCAAGGGCACCGACCGCTGGCTGCTGAAGCTCTACGACACCACGCATATCTATGGACCGTGGTCGCTCAACGCGGGAATCAACCTGGCGTCGGACCGCAACTACCTGCGCGACTTCGGCAACGACTTCTATACGACCACGACCAGCCAGCTGGCGTCCTATACGTACATCAACGGTGCGGGCAGGTGGGGCAAGGCCTATTGGAATGCCAGCCTTGGCGCTGACTACTACCAGAACGCCGACTACTCGCTGCCCGACTCGGTGGTGCAGTACAAGCGCTGGCCGCGCGCGACGTTCAATGTCGACTACCCGCTCAATAACTGGCTGGACGTAGGCGCCAACACCGAAGCCGTCGCGTTCCGCAAGGAAGACTCCATCGAGGGCAATCGCCTCGATCTGTATCCCTATATCCAGGCCGACTTCCGTGGCGCAGCGTGGTTCGTAAAGCCCCGCGTGGCCTATCGCTATACGGGCTACGACCTCACCGGCAACTCCCAGCAATACGGTTACTACGGCCCGCTTGCTTCCGGCGAGACCTCGCCGTTCACCAACAACTCGCCCAGCCGTTCGCTGCCTATCGTCAGCGTGGACAGCGGTCTGGTGTTTGACCGCAGCACCTCGCTGTTCGGCACCAGCTACACGCAAACGCTCGAACCACGGCTGTATTACCTCTACGTGCCGTACCGCAACCAGAACAACCTGCCGCTGTTCGACACCAACCTGATGTCGTTCGACACCTGGGAGCTGTTCACGCCCAACACCTTCTCCGGTGCCGACCGCCAGGAGAATGCGAACAATCTCAGCGCCATGCTGACCACGCGATTGCTGGACGACAACGGCGTGGAACGGTTGTCCGCGAGTTTCGGCCAGATCCGCTATCTGACGCAGCAGCGAGTGCAGATCCCAGGGAGCAACAGTACGGTCCCCGGACCGACCAACTGGTCCGGCTCTGACTACATCGTCGATCTCAGCACCCAGCTCAACGACGACTGGAAGCTGATGTCGCAGTACCAGTGGAATCCGGCCCTGAGTCTCACCGACCTGGGCGCCATCACGCTGCAGAAGCGCATCAAGAGCGACGGCATCCTCAACTTCTCGTACCGCTACCGCCGCAACCCCGGCAGCACGCTCGCCCAGAAAACCCCGCTGCTGGAACAATACGACGCTTCCATTGTCTATCCCGTCTCCGACCGCTGGCGCCTGATCGGCCACTGGACCTACTCGGTGCTGGACAAGAAGACCGTGGAGGCCCTGGCCGGCGTGGAGCACGACAGCTGCTGCGTGGCCCTGCGCCTGGTGGCACGCCACTACGTCAATACCTACGACACCACCACCGCACTGGGCTCGGCCAACACGGCGATCATGTTCGAAGTGGAGTTCAAGGGCATGGGTGGCTTCACCGGCCAGTCGGAAAACGCCATCCGCAATGGTATTCTTGGTTATCAATAACTTCCCTATCGCCCACGGCGATCGAAGGCCCCGGACTGATGAAGCAGCCCCTCGCGTTAATCCTGCTCGCGGTCGCCACCGCGACCGCCCTACCCGCTTATGCCCAGCTGCTGCCCCAGGCCGCAGGCCAGGGCAACCAGCCGCTCGACCGTATCGTGGCGGTGGTGGATGAGGGTGTGATCCTGCAGAGCGAGCTGAATGAGGCCGTCCGTTCGGTCCAGCAGCAATACGCCAGCAATCCCGGCCAGTTGCCGCCGATCGACGTACTCCGTCGCCAGGTGCTGGACCGTCTCATCCTGATGAAGCTGCAGGTGCAGCGCGCCGACGACCAGGGCATCCGCGTCTCCGATGCCGACGTCGACCAGGCCGTGAACGCCGTGGCCCAGCAGAACCACATGACGGCCGAGCAGCTCCGCGCCGCCGTGGAAGCCGACGGCAACAGCTTTGCCGCGTTCCGTCACCAGCTGTCCGACCAGATCGTGGCGCAGCGCCTGCACGACAGCGTGGTTCGCGACCAGGTGAGCATCACCGACAGCGAAATCAACAACATGCTGGCCAGCCCCTCCTACAAGGCGGGCGAAGTGCATCTGGCGCACATCCAGGTGAGCCTGCCGGCCGGCGCCAGCGCCGCCGACATCAAGGCGGCCCAGGACAAGGCCACCCAGGCGATCGACGCGATCAAGGGCGGCATGGATTTCCACGCCGCAGCCATCCGCTACTCCGATGCGCAGGACGCCCTCGAGGGCGGCGACCTCGGCTGGCGCCGCATGGATGAGATTCCGCCGGCTTTCGCCGACGCCGTGGGCACCATGAAGCCCGGCGAAGTCAGCCCGGCCCTGCGCGGGCCGACCGGCTTCCACATCCTGAAGCTGGAGGAGCAGCGCGCCCCCAGCCGTCAGGTAGTGCAGGAATTCCATGCCCGCCAGATCCTCATCCGTCCCAGCGAACTGCTGACGCCGGAGCAGGCCCGCCAGAAGGCCGAGGACATTTACAACCGCATCGTCAACAAGCATGAGGACTTCGCCAAGCTGGCGAAGGAGAACTCCAAGGACGACACCACCGCCAACAATGGCGGCGACATGGGCTGGTTCATGCAGAACGACTGGGGCTCCACCATCGCCCAGCACCTGGGTGAGCTGAAGGACGACCAGATCGCGCCGCCGTTCCAGAGCGAAGCCGGCTGGCACATCCTGGAGCGCCTGGGCAGCCGCCAGAGCGACCGCACGGACGAACTGGAGCGCAACCAGGCCCGCCAGGCCATCGGCAACCGCAAGGCGGAGCAGGCTTACGACGACTACCTGCGCGACATGCGTTCCGGTGCCTACGTGAACATCCTGGTGCCCGAGCTGCGCGATCCCAACGAGCAGCAGCCGAGCCAGAAGTCGTCCTGAGGCCGCATTGAACACCCAGACCCTGCCCCGACTGGCCATCACCGCAGGTGAGCCAGCGGGGATCGGGCCCGAGCTCATCATCCGATTGGCCGCCACTCCGCTGGCGGCCAATTTCGTTGCGGTCACCGATCGCGCGCTGCTGCAGCGCGCCGCTCAGCGCTGCGGCCAGTCCATCGAATTGATCGACGACGACGGCAGCGATATTGCCCAGCGCACGCCCGGGCAATTGCGCGTGAAGCACATGCCACTCGGCACCACCGAGACCCCCGGCGCGCCCGATCCGGCCAATGCCAGGCACGTGCTCGCCACGCTCGCCGAGGCCGCCGATGGATGCATGCAGGGCCGTTACGCCGCCATCGTCACCGCGCCCCTGCAGAAATCCTCGATCAACGAGGCCGGCATCCCCTTCAGCGGCCACACGGAATTTTTTGCCGAGCGCGCGCAGGCCGACGTGGTGATGATGCTGGCCAGCCCCGAGCTGCGGGTGTCGCTGGCCACCACGCATCTGCCGCTAGCGGCCGTGCCGGCAGCGATCACGCGCGACACGCTGGTGCGCGTGCTGCGCATCGTGCATCGCGAGTTGAAACAAAAGTTTGCCCTGTCCGAACCGCGCATCGCGGTGCTTGGCCTCAATCCGCATGCAGGCGAAGGCGGTCATCTCGGTCGCGAAGAACTGGACACCATCATTCCGACGCTCGATGCGCTGCGCGCCGAGGGCATGCATCTGCTCGGTCCATTGCCTGCGGATACCGCCTTTGTGCCGGCGCTGCGCGAACGCTACGACGCGGTGCTGGCGATGTACCACGACCAGGCGTTGCCGGTACTGAAAAGCGAAGCGTTCGACCGCACGGTGAACCTCACCCTGGGCCTGCCGTTCATCCGCACCTCCGTCGACCACGGCACGGCGCTCGATCTCGCCGGCACCGGTCGCGCGGATCCGGCCAGCCTGATCGCAGCAACCACGATGGCGCTCGAGCTGGTCGCTCGACGCGCCACCGCGCAAGGACATTCATGAACGCCCGCCCCAAGAAAAGTTTCGGCCAACACTTCCTGCACGAGAAGCGCTATATCGAGCGCATCGTCAGCGCGATCTCGCCGCGCGCGGATGATTTCGTGGTGGAGATCGGCCCGGGCGAAGGGGCACTGACGCTGCCGCTGCTCGCCGCCGCGGGTAAGCTCACCGCGATCGAGCTGGACACGGATCTGATTCCCGGCCTGCAGGCGCGCGCCGCCAGCGTGGGCGAGCTGAGCATCATCCATTCGGACGTACTGAAAGTGGATTTCACCGCACTGGCGCATCGCCACGGCGTGGAGCGCCTGCGCGTGGCGGGCAACCTGCCGTATTACATCTCCAGCCCGATCCTGTTCCATTGCGTGGAACACGCCAAGGCCATCCAGGACATGCACTTCATGCTGCAGAAGGAAGTGGTGGACCGCATGGCGGCGGAGCCCGG
>Ga0207670_10000645_pt1 | contig 18529 bp, 13 predicted proteins | sample KBSS23HmetaG_FD_184339 | JGI IMG/M metagenome (GOLD analysis project Ga0207670, IMG submission 184339) | Switchgrass rhizosphere microbial communities from Kellogg Biological Station, Michigan, USA - KBS S2-3H metaG (SPAdes) (version 2) | ecosystem: Host-associated > Plants > Roots >... | reverse complement strand
CTGCGGCTGCTCCTTCGGCTGTTGCTGCTGCTGCTGACGCGCAGCTTCGCGCGCCTGCTGCTGCTGTTGCTGCTGCTGCTGACGCGCGGCTTCGCGCGCCTGCTGTTGCTGCTGCTGCTGCTGCGCCTGCTGCGCGCGCTGCTGCTCCTGCGCGGCGCGCTGCGCGTCCTGCTGGCGCTTCTGCTCCTGTTGCGCGCGCATCTGCTGGTCCTGCTGCGCGCGTTGCGCCGCTTCCTCACGCTTGCGTTGCGTCTCCAGCTGCTGAGCGCGTTGCTGGTCCTGCGCGGCACGCTGCGCGTCCTGCTGGCGGCGTTGCTCCTGCTGCGCGCGCATCTGCTGTTCCTGGTTCGCGCGTTGCGCCGCTTCCTCGCGCTTGCGTTGCGTCTCGGCGGCCTGCTGCTGTTCGCGCTGCGCCTGTTCCTGCTGGCGCTGCGCCTGTTCCTGCTGGCGCCGCGCCTGCTCCTGCTGCTGTTGCTGCTGCTGCAGTTGTTGCTGGTCCGGGCGCTCGCGCCGCGCCATCGGGTTCTCCGGCGGCTGCTCCCGCTGCGCCTGACCGCGCTGCGGCTGCGCCTGCTGCGGCGCGGGCGCGGAGACCTGCGGCTGCGCGCCGGCGGGCGCCGGGGCGACGACCGCGGGTGCGTTACGGCGGCGGAAGTCCGGGCGCACTACCGCGCCCTGCTGCTGTTGGGTGACGCGGCCCGCCTCGCCCTGCACCGGGTTCTGCTGCACGCTCGCGTTGCGGCGCGCCAGGGGAGTGACCGTCGGCGCGGCGACGTTGGTGCGGTTCGCGTCGCGGTAGCGCACGACCTCGCTGCGCTGCGGCAGCACCTGCTGCGCGACCTGCTGGCTCGAGACCACCTGCGCGCTTCGGATCGCCTCCGGGCTCACGCGCACCACCGAGCTTTGCACCGCGCGGCGATTCACGAAGACGTCGCGGTTCACGACGGTGTAGGCGCGGTCGCGGTTCATGTGGCGCCAGTCATCGCCCTGGCCGCGGTACCAGCGCGGGCGGCGATCGACCACGTAGCGGTTCACGCGCGTCACGTACGTGGGGCTCGCGCGATACCACGGGTCGTAGCGCTCCCACGGAGCGAGCGGATACCAGCCCACCGGCGCGCCGGCGGAGATGCTCACGCTGAAGCCGGCGCCGCCGAAGAAGCCGACGAGCGCGGGCGCCCAGCTGACCGGCTGGGAGGGCCTGTAGCCCGGGATCCAGCCCCAACGGTTGTTCACTTCCACCCAGCGGCCGTAGTGCGACGGCGCATAGCCCCAGGGCTGGTCGTCGATCCACGTGTAGCCCCACGGGCGGACATACGACCAGTGGCCGTAGCGGTAGGGCGCCCAGCCGGTCGAGACGCGCGGATACCAGACCGCTCCATAGTCCGCGTCCTGCGACCACTGGCCGTAGCGATCCAGCTCCTCGTAGCCCGTCATGTCGGAGGGCACGTAGCGGCGCGCGGTGGAGTCCTGCCACTGCTGGTCGCGCGCGAAGGCCCATTTGTCGAAGGCGTCCTCGCGGGCGCGCTCGAACGCGTACTGGCCGCCGCCGGAGACGACCACCATGCGGCCGGGCTCGATGGGGATGCGGCCGCTGGACGATTCCATGAACGCGTAGCCGCCGAGCACCGTGAAGCGCGACTGGTCGCGATCCTCGTCCACGTCCAGGCGATAGCGCCCGTCCGTCTCGATCACGAACAGCGCATGCGGCGTGTTGAAGGTGATGTGGTCGTCGCGTTCCTTGTAGCGAACGCGCAGGTTCACGGCGCCGCGGGGGATGCCGCCGTCGAAGTCGTTCTCGTCCAGGCGCGAGATGTCGAGCTGCGTCTCGCCATCCAGCCGGGCGGCGATGCCGCCCACGCGCATTTCCGCGCGCGCGCCGCGATCGGTCCAGACCGAGTTCTCGCTGGTGATCGGCGTGTTCACGTACGCCTTGTCCCAACCGAGCTCGGGATCCTGGTAGACGGAGACCGGCCCCTCGGTGAACGCGAGGCGCCCGACGCGGGAGGGAATCTCCTGCGCCATGGCCGCCTGCGCGAAAGCCAGGGCCAGCGTGGTGAAGAAAGTCGCAATCGAACGCATGTGGGTCACCTTTCCTGTCGGGTTAGCCCGTTATTCGTGGAGACGTCCCTATAACGCGATTCGGGGGGTATTGGAGGACATTGGGGGGTGTGACGGAGTTCATTGTCCAAGCCGCTGAATCCATGCCATTATTGGGTCAGGCTGCCCCAGCGATTGTCACGATTTTTCACAAGTTTCCCGGCAGCCCGAAGCCAACCGGGGAGTGGGATGGACAAGACGACGGTTTACACCAAGACCGCGAAGGGCATTACGCAGGTCAACCAGAAGTCGGCTTCGCTTTCGAAGGACCTCATGAAGGTCCTCAAGCTCATCGACGGCAAGTCCAACTTCGGCCAGATCATGGAGAAGGCCGAGATGGACAACGCCTCGCTCACCAAGGCGTTCACGGCGCTGCAGACCGGCGGCTTCGCGCGGGTCTTCCAGACGCAGAAGAAGGACGACGATCCGTTCGCGGGCGAGGGCGGCGGCGACGATTTCGATTTCACGGCGCCCGGCAAGATGCCGGCCGCCACGCAGCGCGTCGTGGCGGGCGCCGCCAACGACATCAGCGAGCTGGTGAGGCAACAGGAGAAGGCGGACGCCGCCCGCAAGGCCAACGCGCAGGCGCAGGACGCGGCGCGCATGAAGGCCACGCAGGAAGCGCAATCGCGCGCGAAGCTCGAGGCGGAAGCCAAGGCGAAGGTTGAAGCCGAGCGCCAGGCCATGGAGCAGGCGCAGCGCGCCAAGGAAGCGGCGGAGCGCGCCAAGGCCGAGCTCGAATCGAAGATGCGCGACGAAGCCGCGCGCAAGGCGGCGGCCGCGCAGCAGGTGGCGAAGCTCACCGCCGAGCAGAAGGCCAAGGAAGAGGAAGAGCAACGCAAGCTGGCCGAGCTGCGCGTGAAGGCCGAGAAGGAGGCCAAGGCGCTCGCCGAGGCGCGCGCCCGCGCGGAAGCGGAAGCATCCGCGCTCGCGAAGGCGCGTGCGGAAGCCGAGGCCGCGGTGAAGAAGCAGGCGGTGGAGGCCTCGCAGGCCGAGGCGCAGCTCAAGCAGAAGCTCAAGGAAGAGATCGAGCAGCGCATCCGCGGCGAGATGGAAGACCTCCTCAAGAACGAGGTCGAGGAGAAGACGCGCGACGAGATGCGCGCGCAGATCCTCGAGGAAGCGAAGCTCGCGGCGAAGGCCGAGCTCGAGGAAAGGATCCAGGCCGAGCGCGACGCGATCCACAAGATCGAGCTGGAGGCGCGCTCGAAGGCGGAGACGGAGGCCAACGCGAGGGCGGCCCAGGAATCGAAGCTGCGCGCCGAAGCGGAAGCGCGCGCGGTCGCGGCGACCGCCGCGGCGTTGAAGGCCGAAGAGGACGCCAAGCGCGCGAAGGCGCAGGCCGAGGCCATCAAGGCGCAGGCCGAGGAGGATGCCCGTCGCGCGAAGGCGCAGGCCGAGGCCATGAAGGCGCAGGCCGAAGCCGATGCCAGGCGCATCCGCGAGCAGGCCGAAGCGGAAGCCAAGGGGCTGCGCGAGAGCGAAGCGCGCGCGAGAGCGGAGGCGGATTCCGCCGGCGCGAAGATCGAGGCGGAGCGCCGCGCCAAGTACGAGGCGGAGGCGCGCGCGAAGATCGACCAGGAGGAGGCGGAGAAGCGCCGCCGCGAGCTGGAGGAAACGCTCGAGAGCGAGCGCAAGGGCAAGGCGGAAGCGGAGGCGCGCGCCCGCATCGAGGCGAAGGCCCGCGAGACCGTGGCGGCGGACACCCGCGCCGCGGTGCAGGCCGAGCTCGAGTCCGACATGGAGAAGCGCGCCGAGATCGAGGGCAAGGCGAAAGCCAAGGCCTACATGCAGGAGAAGGTGCGCGCCGAGCAGGAAGAGGAAGAGAAGATGCGCGCCGACCAGGACCGGCGCGCGAAGGAGATGGCGGAGCTGCTGCGCAGCAAGGCCTCGTCCTCTGAATCCGACGGCGACGACGCTCCGAAGGCGAAGAAGCGCGTGTCCAGCGGGCGACGCAAGCCCATCCTGCGCACCGCGCTGGTGACGCTCGCGCTGCTGTTCATCGCGGCGTTGGGCATCGTGCACGTCGTGCCGATGCGCAGCCTGGCGGCCAAGGTCGAGGTCGCGTTGTCGAAGTGGCTGCACGACGACGTCTCGATCGCGAGCGCCACGTTCCGGCTGTTCCCGACGCCGCACCTGCGCGTGGAGAACGTCGCCGTGGGCAAGCTGCTCGACGCGAAGGCGACCACCGGCCGGATCCACCTCGACCCCCTGTCCATCTTCGGCGACAAGCTGTCCATCAGCCAGCTCGAGTTCGAAGGCGTGAGCGTCTCGGGCGAGGCGGTGCGCCGCATCCCGACGTGGGGCAACCCCGAGGGCAAGGGCGAGATCGGCGCGGTGAGCGCGATCAACATGCGCAACGTGAAGCTCGAGGTGAAGCCCGCGCTCGACGCGTTCAACGCGGACCTGAACTTCGACCGCAAGGGCGTGCTCACGCGCGCGATGCTGACGTCGCCGACCTGGACGGTGAACCTGAAGCCGGGCGATGCCGGCATCGACGTGGACCTGGATCTTCGCAACTACAAGCTGCCCGCGGCGATACCGGTCGCGATCAGCAGCGCGACGCTGAAGGGCAAGTGGTCGGGCAACCAGATCGTCGTGCCGGAATTCGAGGGCACCGCCATGGACGGCAAGGTGAGCGGCACGCTCAAGGTCACGTGGGGCACGGGCGTGCGCCTGGAGAGCGACCTGGCACTCGCGAAGGTGAGCGCCAAGGACCTCGTCGCCACGTTCACCAAGGACATCGCGGTGACGGGGCGCCTGGACGGCAACTTCCAGGTCACCGCCGAGGGCGCGTCGCCGGAGCTGCTGTTCGCCGCGCCGCGCGCGCAGGGCAAGTTCCGCATCGCCGAGGGCTCGGTGAGCAACATCGACCTCGTGGCGGTGATGCAGTCGGATGCGGCGGGATCGCGCGCCGGCGTCACCAAGTTCGCGGAGCTCACCGGCGAGTACACCGGCGCCGAGCATCGCGCGGCCTACCGCAACGTCTCGCTGCAGGGCGGCGTGCTGCGCGGCAACGGCTCGTGGGAGATCGGCCAGAGCAGCGCGCTGAACGGCCGCGCCACCCTCGAGATCCGCTCGCAGGTCGCGCAGGACCGCGGCTCCTTCAACGTGACGGGCACCGTCTCGCGTCCCATCATCCGACGGGGCGGTTGAAGAAGCTCCTCGAGCTCTTCCGGCTCCTTCTACCTTATCGCGGCAGGATCACGATCGCCTTCGTGGCGATCGTGCTCTCGGCCGCGATCGTGCTCGCCATCGGCCAGGGACTGAAGCTCGTCATCGACGAGGGTTTCGCGCGCAGCGAGACGAGGATGCTCGATGCCACCCTGGCCACGCTCGCCGCGATGATTGCGGCGCTGGGCGTGGCGACGTGGGTTCGGCTCTACAACGTGTACTGGATCGGCGCGCGCTTCACGGCGGACCTGCGAAGGCGCGTCTACGACCACCTCCTCACGCTCTCGCCCGGCTTCTACGAGGAGGCGCGCACCGGCGAAGTGACCTCGCGCGTGACCAACGACGTGACGCTGATCGAAGCGGTGATGGGCGGGACACTGCTCTACGCGCTGCGCATGGCGATCACGCTCGTGGGCTGCATCGTGATGCTCTTCGTGACCAGCGTGAAGCTCACGGCGCTCGCGCTGGTGGGAATCCCGCTGGTGCTGCTGCCGATCGCGATCCTCGGCCGGCGCGTGCGCACGCTGTCGCGGGCGGTGCAGGACCGCGTGGCCGACGTATCGAGCCACATCGACGAGACGCTCCACGAGATCCGCACGGTGCAGGCCTTCGCGCACGAGAAGGTGGAGAGCCTCACCTTCGCAGAGCGCGTCGAAACGGTCTTCAAGGTGGCCGTCCAGCGCTCGGGGACACTCGCGATCCTCGTCGCCACGGTCATCGTACTGGCGTTCGGCTCGGTGGGCGTGCTCCTGTGGGTCGGTGCGCACGACGTGTTCCTGGGGCGGCTGTCCGCCGGAAGCCTCACCGCCTTCATCTTCTACGCCGTGCTCGTGGCCAATGCCACCTTCGTCATCGCCGAGGTGTACGGAGAGCTGCAGCGCGCCGCCGGCGCGTCGGAACGCCTGCTCGAGCTGCTCGCGACCGAGTCGAGGATCAAGGCGCCGGCCGATCCGCGCGCGCTGCCGGCGCCGCAGGGCCGCATCGCGCTCGAGGACGTGACATTCCACTATCCGTCGCGCCCGGGCACGCCCGCGCTCGATTCCTTCGATCTTCGCGTCGAGCCGGGCGAGGTCGTGGCGCTGGTGGGACCCTCCGGCGCGGGCAAGACCACCGTCTTCCAGCTGCTGCTTCGCTTCTACGATCCCGGCGCCGGCCGCGTCGTGATCGATGGCGTCGATGCGCGCGAGGCGCACCCGCAGGAACTGCGCCGCAGGGTGGCGGTCGTAGCGCAGGACCCGGTGATCTTCGCCGCGAGCGTCGCGGACAACGTGCGTTACGGCCGGCCGGAAGCCGGCGAGGAGGAAGTGCGCAACGCGCTGGAGATGGCCAACGCGCTCGAATTCGTCGAGCGGCTTCCCCGGGGAATCGCAAGCGAGCTGGGCGAGCGCGGCGTGAAGCTCTCGGGCGGACAGCGCCAGCGCATCGCCATCGCGCGCGCCATCCTGGCCGACCGCGCCATCCTTCTCCTCGACGAGGCCACGAGCTCGCTCGACGCGGAAAGCGAGAAAGCCGTCCAGCTCGCGCTGGAGTTCCTCATGCGCGGGCGCACCACGCTTGTCATCGCGCACCGCCTCGCCACCGTTAAATCCTCCAACCGCATCGTCGTCATGGACCAGGGCCGCATCGTCGCTACCGGCAACCACGCTTCACTCGTCGCGCAGGATGGGCTCTATGCGCGGCTTGCCGCGTTGCAGTTCGCCGCCGCATGAGGCTGCCCGGCGCGCTCTTGCTGCTGCTCTCGGTTGCCGCGATCGCCCAGACACCCGAGCAGCCTCCTCCCGCGGAGCCGGATCTTTTCGAGCGCCTCGAAGTCCTTTCGTCTCCCGAATCGCAGTCGTTCTATCGCGACCAATCGGCCCGCGCCCGGGCCGCGCTGGACGCCATCCCCGAGCGCGCGGCGCTGCTCGAGCGGATCCGTGCGCTCTCGGAATCGAGCCCGGTGGTGACGCAGGTGAAGCTCGCCGGCAAGCGCGTCTTCTATCTCAAGCTCGCCTCCCGCAAGTCGACGCCCGTGCTTTGCATGCGCGAAGGCTTCGGCGGTGCGGAGCGGGTGCTGCTGGATCCGCAGGCGGGCATCGAGTGGTACTCGCCGGCGCCCGACGGAAAGCACGTCGCCTATGGCGTGGCCTCCGGCGCGGAGGTGGTCCTGCGCGTCTTTGCCGTGGAGGCGAAGCGCGACCTTTCCGAGCAGGTCGACCGGGCGCGTTTCAACCAGGAGCTCGCCTGGCATCCGGACGGCAGGTCCTTCTATTACGCGCGCGTTCCCGCCGGCAATGAAGGCGCGCGGCGCTACTCCAACATCCGGATCTACCGCCACCAGCTGGACCGGGAAGCGGCGAAGGACGAGATCGTGTTCGCGCCCGGCGTCGGCGGCGCGCGCGACGTGCCCGAGTTCGGCTTCCCCTTCCTGCACATCCCCGCAGATTCGAAGCATGCCTATGCGATCGCGCGCGAAGGCGTGCGCCGCGAGGTGTCGGTGCACGTGACGGAGCTGCGCGACCTCGCGCGCGGCCTGCCGCGCTGGCGCAAGATCGCGGGGCCCGAGGATGGCGTCACCGCGGTCGAGGGCTGGAAGGACGAGCTCTTCCTCCTCACGCACAAGGGCGCGCCCAACCTGCACGTGGTGCGCATGAACGCGAACGCCGCGATCAACAGCGCCAAGCCGGTCGTCCCCGAAGGCGATGCCGTGATCCAGCGCATCGCGATCGCGAAGGATGCGATCTACCTGCACACCAACGTGGGCGGCATCGACCGCCTCGAGAAAACGCCCACGGGCCTGTTCGGCTCGCGCGCGCGCCAGTTCGTGAAGCTGCCGTTCGACAACGCGATCTCCGAGCTCGTCGCCGATCCGCGCGTCCCGGGAGCGATCGTGCGCCTGGAAGGATGGATCGAGCCGCCGTCCATCGTGCAGGTGGACACGCGCGGCGAGCTGCAGAAGACCAACCTGCAGCCGCCACCGGCCGTGGACCTCTCGGCGATGGACGAGGTGCGGCTCTATGCGAAGTCGCCGGATGGGGCCAACATCCCCGTGACGCTCGTGTACAAGAAGACGACGACACTGAACGGGCGCAACCCCACCATCCTCACCGCGTTCGGAAGCTACGGTGTCACCCTCGCGCCGCATTTCGATCCGGCGCTGCTCGCGTGGCTGGAGATGGGTGGCGTGTGGGCCATCGCGCACGTGCGCGGCGGCGGCGAGTACGGCCTCGCGTGGCACATGGCCGGCATGCGCGCGCAGAAGGTGAACACGGTCCTCGACTTCATGGCCGTGGCCGAATTCGTCTCCAGCTACGGATTCACGAACCCGTCGAAGCTCGCCGCCCTCGGCACCGGCGCCGGCGCCATTCCCGTGGCGGGCGCGCTGGTGCGCAAGCCCCAGCTCTTCGGCGCCGTGGTGCTGCGCTCGCCGATGACGGACCTCGTGCGCCTGGAATTCACCCCGAACGGCCCGGCGAACATCCCGGAGTTCGGCTCGAGCACCACGCCCGCGGGACGCGCCGCGTTGCTCGCGATCTCGCCCCTGCACCAGGTGAAGGACGGCGCGCCTTATCCGGCGGTCCTCCTCACCGCGGCCGCGGATGACCCGATGCTGGCGCTCTCGCAGCCCGGCAAGCTGGCCGCGCGCCTGCAAGCCGCCAATGCGCCGGGCAAGCCCGTGCTGCTGCGCATCGACGATTCCCCGCAGTCGATCGGCACACGCACCCGGCACGAGGACGATCTCGCCGACATCTATTCGTTCCTCCTGTGGCAGTTCGGCCAGCCGCCGTGAACGTCGATTGCCTCGTGATCGGCGCGGGACCGGCAGGCCTCACGGCCGCGATCTACCTCGCGCGTTTCCGCCGCAGCCTCGCCGTGATCGATGGCGACCAGAGCCGCGCGGCCCTGATTCCACGCTCGCACAATTGCCCCGGATATCCGGACGGCATCGTCGGCACGGAGCTCCTGAACCGCTTGCGCATGCAGGGAGAAAAGTACGGCGTGAAAGTGAAGCGCGCCCTCGTGGAGAAGCTGGAGGCGTCGGGTGGCGGCTTCGTCGCCGACGCGGGCGACGAAAAGATCTTCGCGCGCAAGGTGCTGCTGGCCACGGGCATCGTGGACAAGGAGCCCGAGATGAAGGGGCTCATGGATGCGATCCACGAAGGCTGCATCCGGCTGTGCCCCATCTGCGATGCGTACGACGTGATCGACCGGCGGCTCGGAGTCTATGGGCCGCCCAGCGCGTGGCGGCATGCGGTCTTCCTGCGCACCTACTCGCCGCACATCGATTTCCTGGTGCCGAAGGGCTGCGATGCGCCGGACGCGGAAGCCGTCGAGGGGCTTGCGGATGCCGGCATCACGCTCGTGGACGAGCCCATCGTCGAGATCACCCTGGACGAGCGCAAACGCGCGCTCGCCCGCACGCAGTCCGGGAAGCTGCGCGAGTACGACGTCATATATCCATCGCTCGGAGCCCGTCCGCGCTCGGAGCTCGCCGCGCGGCTGGGCGCGCGCCTCTCGGAAAGCGGCGAGATCGTGGTGGATGCGCACCAGCGCACCTCGGTGCCGAACCTGTACGCTGCCGGCGACGTGGTCGATGCGTTGAACCAGATCAGCGTCGGAATGGGACAGGCGGCGATCGCCGCCACGGACATGCATAATCAACTCGCCTAGCAGAGAGGAAAACCATGCGCTACCTCATCCCCGCCATCGCCCTGGCACTCGTGTCCGCCTCCGCGCTTGCCGCCAGCGGCAAGGACGACCAGCCGGCGCTCGACGCGTGCATCAACTCCTGGGGCAAGGCCTCGCCCTTCAAGAAGGGCACGCCCGCCGACTCGGTCATCGCGCCCAGCGTGAAGGTGTTCGGCGTGGGCGGCAGCGGCAACGTCAGCGATTCGGCGACCGACAAGCCCGCGCTGGTGCTGGTGCGACCGGCGGTGAACGTCATGGGCAAGAGCGTCATCCGGCTCGAGAACCCGAAGGGCTGGTACTGCTTCCGCTCCAACGTGAACGTGGCCGGCAAGATGGAGATCGAGGCGCCGTGCAACGCCCACATCGCCAGCGCAAAGGAAGACGGCACCACAGTGGGTGCCGTCGATGAGAGCAACAAGGGCGTTTCGGTCTTCGGGGCGCTGCGCGTCACCCGTTACGGCTGCGAGGCCAAGAAGTAGCTACGCCACCTGCTGTATCCCCGCGATGAGCCACGCATCCTTCGGGTTGTTGGCGCGGCGGCGCACGTGCCAGATCTCGTCGAAGGGCTCCGGATTGGCGCCGGGCGCTTCGCGGATGAGGCCCCAGAAGCGCACGCTGGCGTAGGCGAAATCGCCGTCGATCGCCGCGTCCTGCATGGCCGCATCCACGCTCACCACTTCCGACTTCTGCGCCGCGCCGCCGCGATCGCGCACCTGCATCGCGATCTCGGCGAACATCTCCGGCGTCGTGTAGTCGCGGATGTCGTCCAGGTCGGCCGCGTCGTTCGCCGCCTGCAGGCGGATGAAGGAGGTCTTCGCCACGCGCAGGAACGGCTCGACCGGCCCGCCCAACACCATCGAAGCGTCGTTCGCCGCGGCGACGGAAGTCCCCGCGCCGCTGCCGCTCACGCGGGCGCCGATGCCGGAGAAACGCTCGCCGCCCGGCGAAGCCGGCTGCGAATCGAACGCGGGCTCGTTGCGCCGCTCGAAGGGCGCGCCGGCGGCGGCCGCCGGCTGCTTGCGTGCCATGAAGAGGCGCATCAGGAAGCCGATCACCAGGAAGCCGAGGACCGCCGCGAGCAACATCCCCACGATCGGGCCCATCTGCGCGCCGAAGAGCGACGAGAGGAGCACGCCGATGCCGAGGCCCGCGAGCAACCCGCCCCAACGCTGCATGAAGCTGGGCTTCGGAGCGATCGCGGGCGTGGCGCCCGGCGCGGGTGCGGCGGGCTTCGCCGCCTGGTTGGGCGCGGCCGGCGCGGCGCTGGGCGGAGTCGCCTCGCGCTGCGTGGGCGTGGCGCGCTGCTTGCCGAGATTGCCTCCGCCGCCGAAGCGTTTCGCCGCGTCGGCGCCGAGCGATCCGAGCCCCAGCGACAGCGCGACAATCATGAAAGACAATAATTTTTTCATTTGGGAGACCTCCTAGGGAGTGCGGCGAGGATACTCCTTCCAAACTGTTGCGGCTGTGCCCGGTCAAATCAAGCTTGCCAATGGGAGGTTCCATGCCGAAGGCGCCGAAGCCACGTACCGGACAAGCTCCGCCGATGCTCGACCGCCAGGAGTTCGGCAAGCGTTTTCGCATCGCGTTCTACGACCCGGCGTTCCAACCGGAGGAGGCCGCCATCGCGCGGCTGGAGGAGATCGCCTGGAACAACTACCAGGACGATCACAAGGCGCCGGTCACGGTGAAGGCCGGCCGGGGATTCGCCGATCCCGACTACGACCTGTCCGTCGAATGGCTGGAGACGCACAAGCGCCTCAAGGCCGCCGAGGCGCGCCAGAAGGATCCGAAGACCAAGTCGCGCGTGCTGGTGATCTGCGGCTCCGCCCGCAACGACGGCACCTGCCCGGGCGAGATGTCGAAGACCTACCGGCTCGCGAAGATCGTCGAGGAGACGCTGAAAGGCAAATCCATCGAGACGGATTTCCTCGACCTGTCCACCCTGCAGTCCGGCTACGCCATCCGCATCTATCCGTGCAAGGCGTGCGTCTCCACCGCGCAGCCGCTCTGCCACTGGCCGTGCAGCTGCTACCCGAACCATGCCTTCCAGCAGGTCGGCGACTGGATGAACGACATCTACGAGAAGTGGGTGTCGGCCCATGCGGTGGTGCTGTGCACGCCGTGCAACTGGTACCACACCTCGAGCCCCATGAAGCTCATGATCGACCGGCTGGTCTGCGCGGACGGCGGAAATCCGGATCCGACGCTCACCCACGGCAAGGACGTGAAGAAGGCCAAGGAAGTGGAGCTCGCGGGCTGGCCGTTTCCCAAGCACCTGGCCGGCCGCGTGTACGGCGTCGTGGTGCATGGCGACGTTGCCGGCATCGAGGACACGCGCCGCGCGCTCTCCGACTGGCTCGACTGGATGGGACTCATCGACGCGGGCGAGATGGCGCGGCTGGACCGCTACATCGGCTACTACGAGCCGTATGCCACGAGCCACGACGGGCTGGACAAGGACACCGATGTGCAGGAGGAAGTGCGCAACGTCGCGCGCGCCGTCGCCGTCGCGGTGCGCGACCTGCGCGCCGGGAAGCTCTCGAATCCGGATTCCCGCTTGAAGAGGCCGCGGGCAAAGTAAAATCGCGTCATGCACGACGATCCGCAGGCCCCGCTGGACGATTCACCGCAGGCCGTCGCCGGCCGGCACCGCCGCACCTGGATGTTCCTGGGCGGCGTGGTCGTGGCGGTGGTCGTGCTGGTGGGCTTGTACAGCTGGATCACCGAGCCGCCGCCCGCGCCCGGCAGCGGCGAGAAGCTGAGCGCGCGGGAGATCGCCGCGGTGATGAAGCCCCTGGTGGGGCGGCTCGAAGCGGTCAATGCGACCGGCAAGGCGGTGTTCGCCGGCATGGCGGTCACCGTCGCCGAGGGCGAGATGGTGACCACGTGCAACAACCTTCCCGTGGGCGGCGCGCTCGAAGTCGTCTTCCACGACGGCGCCTCGCATGCGGAATCCACGCGCGTGAGCCGCGCCGCCAACGTCTGCACGCTGAAGGTCACGACGACGGGCCGCACCACGGCGAAAGTGCGCGGCGGGGATCCAGGCAATGGCGAGCGCGTCTACGTGGTCCAGATGAAGGACGCGAAAGGGACGCCGGCCCTCGTCGAGACCCGCGTCACGAATCTCATCTCGGACGTGAACGGCATGATGTTCGGCATCGAATCGAAGGAGACCTTCGCGCCGGGCGCCGCCGTGTTCGACACGCAGGGGCGGCTCGCCGGCATCATCAACTTCCCCCACCAGCTCGGCAACCTCAACGTCGCGTACAGCACCTCGCGCATCGAGAAAGCGCGCTCGCAGCGCAAATGATGGCGGGCGCTTTCAGCGCCCGAGCAGCTGGTCGAGGTTCACCAGGAACACGCCGGAGACGACCAGCACGCCGCCCAGCAGCCGCGTCGTCGTGATCTCGCGCACTGCAAGGCCGAGCCAGCCGTGGTGGTCCATGACCAGCGAGATGACGACCTGGCCCGCGACGATCAGCGCGGTCATCTTCGCCACGCCGATGCGCGGTGCCAGCAGCGTCGTGCCGAAAACGAAGAGCGCGCCGAGCAGGCCGCCGGTCAGGTGCCACCACTCGACCTTCGTGAGATTTCCAAGCGACGACCATGGCTGCCGATTCATGGTCGCGACCGCGGCGAGCGCGAGGGTGCCGACGCAGAACGAGATGAACGCCGCGAGCAGGGTGCTGCCGCCGACGAAGCCCTTCAACTGGTTGTTGACGGCGGCTTGCACGGGAATCATGAGGCCGATGGCGAACGCGAACGCGAGATAGGTCATGGCGGCTGGGTGAATTGCGGACGGGCCATTGTGACCGAGAACCGGCTAGTCCTTTCGGCGCATGCCGGGACGGCCGAACGGCCAACTGGGGATGGCGTCCAAGCCTGATCCACAGGAGGAACTGCGCCATGAAGAAGACCCTACTGGCCGCGAGCCTCGCCCTCATCGGCGCGGCCCAGGCGGCCGAAATCACGATCTACAAGCAACCGAGTTTCAGCGGCGGGGACCAGACGTTCTCCCGCGACATGACGAGCCTGCAGGGCACCGGCGTCTTCGACCAGTCGAAGAGCATCGTGGTGCGCTCGGGCCAATGGCAGGCGTGCTCGCAACCCAACTTCCAGGGCGATTGCCTGGTGTTGAGCCGCGGCCAGTACGCGACGCTGCCCCAGCAACTGGCGGGCCGCATCGAGTCGCTCCGCGAGGTCTCGCAGGTCGCCGACGCGGAAGACCGCTATGCCCGTTGGCGCTGGGAAGGCGGCGGGTGGCGTGAGCGCGCGAACTTCGTGCGCCGCGACGACGATCGCAACGACAGGTACGGCGCCAAGAGCTACGGCGACGGATATGGCCGCGATGGACATGGCCGCGGCGCGCTGGTGCTCTTCGCCGAGGGCAACTCCACGCGTTACGACCGTGACGTGGACAACCTGGCGCGCACCCCGTATCGCGACGGCGCCGAGCGCATGGTGATCCGCGAGGGGCGCTGGGAAATCTGCGTGATGCCCGACTACCGCGGCATGTGCCGCGTGTACGACCCGGGCGTGTACAACAACCTCGGCCGCTTCAACAACCAGATCGGCTCGATCCGCCGCATTGGCTAGAAAGCATTTTGACTAGCCGGTAGAGGTAGTCGACTCCTTTGTAAAAGGAGTCGACCTGCACGCGCTCGTCGCGCCCGTGCGCGCGGTTCTCGGTGACTTCGCCCGCGAGGCCGGAGTGTCCGTACGTCGGGATGCCGATGTTGCGAAGGAAGGCGCCATCGGTGGCGCCCGCCGACATCGACGGGATGATCGGCGCGCCGGGCCAGTATTCCGCGGAGAGTCTCTCGATCGCGCCGAAGAGCTCCGGCGTGATCGGAGAGGGCTGGCTCGGATTCGCCGTGTAGACGCGGGAGACCGTCACGCCGCTGCCTGCCAGGCGCTTCAGCGTCGCCTCGACGTTTTCCACCGGTTCGCCCGGCAGGATGCGGCAGTTCACGTTCGCCTTCGCAAGCTGGGGCAGCGCGTTCGGCGCATGACCGCCCTGCAGCATCGTCGCGACGCACGTGGTGCGCATCTGGGAGTTGAAGCGAGGAATCGCGGAGAGCCGCTTCACCGCTGCCGGATCCGGGTTCGGCTTCGCGATCGCGCGCATGTCCGCGCCGATCTTCGGCTCCTCGAAGTCCGCGGCGCGCTGGAACCACAGGCGCGTCGTCTCGTTCAGCACCATCGGGAAGTGATGGGCGCCCACCTTCGAGAGCCCGGCGGCCAGCGCGTAGATGGCGTTGTGATCGTTGGGCTGCGAGCTGTGGCCGCCGGCATCGCGCACCTCGAGCGAGAAGTCCATGTAGACCTTCTCGGCGGTCTGCACTCCCACGCGCAGCGGCTTGCCCTTGTCGAGCCCCACGCCCGCGCCCTCGTTGAGCGCGAACTCCGCGTCGATCAGCGCGCGCTGGTTCTTCACGATCCAGCCGATGCCGTTCTTCTCCGCATCGCCGGTTTCCTCGTCGGTCTCGAGGATGAGGATCAGGTCGCGATCGGGCCTGTAGCCTTCCTTGTGGTAGCGCACCAGGTTCGCGACGAAGGCCGCGGCCATGAACTTGTCGTCGCTGGTGCCGCGGCCGTAGTAGAAGCCGTCCTTCTCGACCAGCTTGAAGGGATCCGTGGTCCAGTCCTCGCGCTTCGCCTCGACCACGTCGATGTGCGCCATGAGGATGATCGGCTTGCGCGCGCCGGTCCCGCGATAGCGCGCGATCACGTTGCCCTTGTTCGGCGCGGGCTTGAACACCTTCACGTCGTCGGCGGGAATCCCCGCGGCGAGGAGGCGCGCCGCCATGGCGTCGGCCGCCTTGGCCGTGTCGCCGGTGGTGGTCACCGTGTTCATCTCGACCAGCTCCTTGTAGATCTCGAAGGCGGATTGGTCGTGGGGGGTGCGCGGCTGGGCCGGCGCGGTGGAAACGGCGAGCGCGAGGGCGGCGCCGGCGAGCCAGGGGGTCGTTTTCATGCCGCGCATGTTAGCGCGTCATTCGTGGGCTTGCCGGGCGTAGAAGTCCGAGACCTCCGAGATTTCAGCGGGTGTCATGCCCCGCGCGACGTTGCGCATCTGCTTGTGGCTGTCGTTGCGCCGCTCGCCCGAGGCGAAAGCGCCGAGCTGCTGGGCGAGGTATTCGCGCGGCATGCCTTCGAGCCACGGTGTTCCCAGCTTGCGCTCGATGCCGCCGTGGCATGCGGCGCACGGCGCGATGTTGCGGATCGGATCTCCCGTCTTCACCAGCGCCGGCACCTTGTCCATGTCCTGGACGGGCGTGTTGCGCGGCTTCGGCAGGGACGCGTAATAGGCCGCGATGTCGGTCACGTCGCGCTCGGCGAGGGCGGCGGCGAGCGACTGCATGATCGAGCTCGCGCGGTCGCCCTGCTTGTAATCCAGCAGCTGCTTCACGATGACGTCGGAGTACTGGCCCGCGAGGTTCGGCGCGTTGCTCTGCGTCATGCCCTGCGGCCCGTGGCACATGGTGCATTGGGCGAGTGCCAGCGATGCGCCGCGGCCTCCGGCATCCGCGGGGCCGGCGCGCGCCATGGAGGCATCGAGGACGACCTGCGTGGAGCGTGCGGCGGGCTTCGCGGCCGCGCCGTCGCCCCATTTTTCCGGGACCCCGGCCGCGCGGCAGATCATGTCCCACACGCCTTTCGCGGTGAAGTCCGCGTGCGCGGAGGGCAGCCACAGGAATCCGATCGCGACCGTGACGAGCGTGAGCGCCGCGAGCGTGACGATGCTCCAGAAGACGCCGCGGCCCATCACGGCCTCCCCATGTGGATCGCCGGCACCGAGCTCTCCTTCACCGAGGCGAGCTGCGCGATGGGGAAGCCGTAGTTCACGACGGTGAGGGCGACCATCATCCCGATCCACAACGCGAAGCCGTTGAGCCCCGCGGGGACCGGATCGTCCGGGTGCAGGGAGCGCGCGAACGAGTAGGGCGCGGGCTCGGCCACGTTGCGGCGCGCGGTGGCGAGGATGTAGATGAAAAGCACCGCCGATACGACGAGCATGAGGCCGCCGATCGTCGACGCGGTGACGGTCCAGGCCTGCGACTGCAGCGCGGGGTTCGAGTAGTCGAAGTACGCCATGCGCCGCGGCATGCCGAGGAGCCCCACCAGGTGCCACGGCATGGTGAGCACCATCATGCCGACGAACCACAGCCAGAGCTGGGTGCGCACGAGCTTCGCGGGCAACGACACGCCGCGCACGAGCTGCGGCCACAGGTCGTAGGCGATCACGAAGTACATGATCACGATGGCGCCGGCGAAGATGAGGTGGAAGTGCCCGGTGACCCACTGCGTGTTGTGGATCGTCTCGTTCATCTGGTAGCTCATGTTGATGATGCCGCCGGCCCCGCCGAAGCCCAGCATCACGAAGGAGAACGCGACCGCGAGCATCGCGGGCTCCTTCCAGGGCAGCGCCTTCACCCACGCGAAGAGTCCCTGGCCGCCGCGCAGCCGCGCGGCGATCTCCACCGACGCCGTGATGGTGAACACGGTGAGCAGCGTCGGCACCGAGACCAGCGCGGTCATCGCGGCATGCACGAACTTGAAGCCGGCGCCCACCTGGGGGTCGCCGAACAGGTGGTGGATGCCGATCGGCATCGAGAAGACCAGGAAGAGCACGAAGGCCACGCGCCCCATGGTGTCGCTGTAGAGGCGCCCGCCGATGGCCCGGGGCACGATCGTGTAGAACGCGATGTACGCCGGCATGAGCCAGAAATAGACGATCGCATGCAGCGTCCAGGAGAAGAAGACGCGCGCAAGGCCGGCGTCGATCGTGCCCTTCAGTCCCAGCGCCACGGGCAGGATCAGCACCAGCACCTCGATCGCCGCGCCGAGCGACGTCCACGCCCACAGGTACGCGCCGGCGAGCGTGCCGAACATCGCCAGCGGAATCGCAGCCCCCGGGTTCTCGCGCTGCCATGCGCGAAGGTTCACGTGCATGAGCCCGACCCACACCCAGGAGCCCACCACGACCAGCACGACACCGATGTAGAACGTCGCGTGCGCGATCATCGGCGGATAGAAGGTGTAGAGCACCGACGCATAGCCGGTCGCCATCGGGATGGCCGCGAGCACCACGCCCGCGATCACGAGCCAGAACCCGATCCACGCCCACTTGAGGCCCACGAGCGGTCGCTTCAGCGCGAGCTCGCATACCGCGTAGCCGAACGCCATCGCGACCAGCGTCGGCAGCACGTACGCCATGACGACGCCATGGAAAGTGACCGAGCGGTAGTAGTGCTCGGGGTTGCTCACCCAGCCCACCATCGGGCTCCTCACGAGCATCTGCCACTCGCCCAGCAGGATGGCGGCGCCGAACGCCACGAAGGCGACCCAGAAATGCGCGAGGACGAGCTTCCTAGCGGCGAACACAGCTCATCCTTTCGCCGGCCTTCGCTTTCGCCATGAATTCCTCGCGCGGCAGGATCTGCACGTGCGCCCACATGGCCGCGTGGCCCGGTCCGCAGTATTCGTGGCACGGCATGAGCTCGTCTCCCGCCCTGGGGAAGCTGGTGGTGAACGTGGCCACGTAGCCGGGGATCAGCATGACGTTCGCGTTGGTCCTGCCCACGAC
>Ga0207670_10000642_pt1 | contig 18604 bp, 15 predicted proteins | sample KBSS23HmetaG_FD_184339 | JGI IMG/M metagenome (GOLD analysis project Ga0207670, IMG submission 184339) | Switchgrass rhizosphere microbial communities from Kellogg Biological Station, Michigan, USA - KBS S2-3H metaG (SPAdes) (version 2) | ecosystem: Host-associated > Plants > Roots >... | reverse complement strand
TATTCATGAAAAAGATTTGCCTATAAAATATATCGGGTACTCTCACTGTTTCAGGAAAGAAGCAGGAGCGTATGGTAAATATTCAAAAGGCATGTATCGAGTACACCAATTTACCAAAGCAGAAATGTTTGTATTTTGTACTCCAGAAGAATCTGATGCAATGCATGACTATTTGCTTTCAATGGAAGAAAAGATTTATCAGAATTTAGGAATTCCTTATCGGGTACTCAAACAATGCACAGGAGATCTCGGGGCAATGGCAGCACGAAAATATGATATTGAAGCATGGATGCCGGGACGAAATGACTATGGAGAAATCACCTCAACTTCAAATTGCACTGATTATCAAGCACGGAATTTAAATATTAAGTATCGAACAAAAGAAGGAAAGAACGAATATATTCACATGCTGAATGGCACCGCAATTGTAACCTCTCGCGTCCCAATTGCTATTTTGGAAAATTTTCAACAAGCTGATGGATCTGTAGTTATCCCAGAAGTTTTAAGGAAATGGATGGGGAAAGATACAATTACTCCGAGAAGTTAAATCTGTTTTTCTCTTCCTCTCGTATTACTTTTTCCTCCCTGCCATTGACCGCGGTAGGTATTTACTGCTTTTCCCTTTACTTCCATAAAAAAGATTTGTGCAAAACGAGCACCAAGTTCTATTTCAACATCAATTGGCCCTTCATTTTTAATCGCAAAATCTAAAGTACCATTGTATCCTGGATTTATAAATCCAGCTCGCAAATAGAGGCCTGAACGAAATGTTGTGGTACGAGGCTTTACAACAGCAGCAATATTTTCTGGCATGTTTACAACTTCGACTGTCTTTACCATGTAATAGTTTCCTGGTTTGAAAATAAATGACGACCTCTTTTGAGGATCATATGACGCAACTTCTATAAGTTCTGGAGTTTCCCTTTCATCAATTCCTAAAAATGCACGCCCTTTTAACTCATAAATCTTTGATAATTGAAGATCAAACACACAACCTTCTGGGTCTTTTTGATCACGCTCTGAAAGACCCGTAATGAGATTGTCTGATTTAATTAATTTTGTAAGTTCTGAATGTCCGAGAATCATATTACTTTGGAGAAATTGTCAAATCTTTTTTCTCAAGAGGCAGAGGTTTTGCATCCATCGTAACAATTTGAGAACCAGTAATATCATAACTGATCGTAACCTCTTCATTTGAGACTTTCGGCTCAAACTTCAATATTCCAGCTTCAAAGATTCCTGATTTCCCTTCACTTCCCGGTTTCAAACCAATCGCAAGGGTAATAATCCCTGATGAATTTGCTTCATCAACTGTTGTATTCTTCACAATTGTCTTAAATTCAGAACTAGGAGCAGGTTCTTCTTTTAAAGATATCTTTGACGGGTCAAAATTTATTTTCACTTGAACAAATCCAACCTTGTTCTCCTTTGTATCTACCATTATTTTTATCGGAGCATCGGCACTTACCGTTTGAGAATCAGATACAAATGAAAGTATGGCAGGAGTAAGATTGACTTTTGAGGACGGATTGGCACTTCGATATATAAGAAAACCAATGATCGCAATTACCCCAATGATAAGAATTGCGTTTCTATGTTCTGAGTAAAATTTTTTCATTGCAACCAGGCAGAATCGATACGAAGGTTTCTGTCACAAGTATTACTTGCTAAATCATTGGCAAAGGAAAGACTAAATGGATGTGTTCCGGCAGATTTTGAAAGTGACACCGTATAGGATGACCAACTCGAGCTTGAAACACTGATACTCTTCTTAAGAGCCACGCCATCCACACTAATATCAATCTTTGCGGTGCCTTTACATGAGTCACCACTTGCTCGTACAAAAAGTTGAGTAGTGGACTTATCACTAATGAAATTTCCCGTGGCAGTCCCGTTTGAGAAGAATTCTAATCCTTTACCATTAGAAGCAGTTGGGTCATTAAACACCTGAATCGCGGGAGGAGTAAAACTCATAAATTCTGCTTCAACCGTTGATCCCACAGGGAAAACAGTCACGGTTGGAGTTAATGATACAAGAGGGGCAGTTGTAGCAGTAGCGATTGGACTTGGGGCAGATGAGGTTGGTGACGAACTTACTGGATTCAGAGTCAATGTAGTATTTGATATCGTGGTTGGCAATATATTTGATTGCATATCGACCACTTGAATATCCAGAGTATCTATTGTTACATCTGTTTGGTTTGACTCACCAGAGGCAGGAACAAAAGAAAGGCTGGCTAATTGGAGGATACCCGCTGGAGGGCTTCCTGTGTCTGAGGTTGCGAGTGCTTCAACAAGAGTAATAGAACCTGTGGTATTTGCTTCTGCCATTGTTGTCTGTTCAACAATTGTTTTGAAAAGTGGACTGGGAGATACTTCTTGATTTAAGATAACTTTTGTTGGGTCAAAGAGAACTTTTACCCTGACAAACCCAATTTGATTTGTCTTTGTATCAGCCATAACAGTAAATGTACTCGCTGGAGGCAATGTCTGTGTTGCGGGAGAGAAATATATTTGGACTGGCTCAACTGCCGCTTTTGACCTAAACGAGACAATATTTCTGCTAACCAATACTGCGACAGGGAGCCCTGCAACAATTACCAAGGTCATTACAAGTCGTAGAGCATTTTTACGGCGAAGACTCCGGCGCAGTCGATAATAGAACTCTTCCATTTCATTAAAGGTACGATAGAGCACATACCTTGTCAATAATCGAAACCCTACTTCAGATATCTTTTACCTCTCAACTTTTCGGGTAGTAATTCCTCTTTTGTATACATCTCGTATCCTTTTCCATAATCCAAGGATTTCATAAGCTTTGTTGGAGCATTTCTTATTACTAATGGGACTGGCAAATTCCCATAGTTGAGAACATCAGCCTTAGCTTTCCCATACGCTTCATATGCGGACCGATCTTTCTTTGCCAGAGATAAATACGTTACTCCATGCATCAGATTAATCTGACATTCTGGATACCCAATAACTTCGCATGCTCGAAATACATCGTTGGCGACCACTAATGCTGTAGGCTGGGCCATACCAATATCTTCCGAAGCAAAAATAATCATTCTCCGTGCAATATACAGGGGATCTTGTCCAGCTTCTACCATACGTGCCAAATAGTACAGCGCGGCATCAACATTGCTGGCACGCATTGATTTGATAAAAGCCGAGATAACATTGTAGTGTTCTTCACCTTGTTTATCAAAAGATAATTGTCTTCGTTGAAGAGCTGACTCAATACTCTTGACCGATAACTTTTGACTCTTTGAAATATTTGCAGCAATTTCCAAAACATTTAGCAAAACTCTGGCATCACCATTACTGGCTTCAATGAGGAATTGTTTTGCGGTTGGTTCAATCCCCTTTTTTATTTCCAATAAACCTCGCTCAATAATGGTATCTAAATCGTTTTCCGATAATTCTTTGAGGACAACAACACGGCATCGTGATAAAAGTGCTCCAATAACTTCAAAAGATGGATTTTCAGTTGTTGCGCCAATAAGAATAATGGTTCCTTTTTCCACATGAGGTAAGAGACGATCTTGTTGTGCTTTATTGAATCGATGAATTTCATCTAAAAATACAATTGGAGGATTATCTCTTTTTGATTCTTTCTCAAATCCTTTAATAAGATCGGCAATTACTTTACTCGACGTATTTACTGCTGAAAATTCATAAAACTCACGCTTCAGTTCATGAGCAATGATTCGAGCAAGTGTCGTCTTCCCTGTTCCTGGTGGTCCCCAAAAGATGAGGGACGGGAAAAATCCATTCTTTTTCCCATTTTCCAAAAGATGAGTAATAACTCCCTTCTTTCCTGCAATATGTTCCTGACCAATATAGGCATCAAGATTGTGTGGTCGTAAGATTTCTGGAAGTGGTTGAGTCATGTCTTGACATTATATCTCCAAATAAATACCGAAGTAAATACGCGTCTGTCCACTTTGATTGACTTCTTACTAAAACCTGATAGTCTATATCAGCTATGAAATACTCTATACAAATACTCATCGCTCTCATTTTAGCAATCGGAGGGCTGTCGTGGTTTATTATAAAAACTTCCGCAGTAACAACTCCAACTATTTTTTTTGAACCAGAAACAAGTGCTCTCGTAAACACACAAACAATCTCGTTAAAAATAAATTCCGGAGCAAATCAGATTGGATTTATTCGAGTTTCATTCGCATTTGATAAAAATAAAATTAATTTAGGAGAAATATTACAAACAAATCCTTTTGATACGGTAATCGAAAAGACGGGGGTGGTGGATGCAAACAATCTTGGTGCAGCGCGACTCGTTGTAGCGGTTCCGCCGGCAAAAGCAGGAGAAGCTCCCTCAGGCGAGTTTGAAATTGCCCGAATTCCCATTCATGTCCTTTCAACAACTCCCAATGATGCAACTGTTTTCATATTTAATAAAGAGGATATCCAAATCATTGACATGCAAAATAACCCAGTACCTTTTGATATCGTAAATCCTGCATATACTTTAAATGTAGTTGAAGCGACTCAAACACCAACAAACACGCCAGTTGAGACAACAATAACCTCTACACCAACTCCACTCGTTCGGAATACCAATAGATATCGTCATCGCTTCTCATCCTTTTTCCACCGCTAATGAATTGATATACTTCACCTATCATCTACGACCATATGACAAAAGTATTGGAGAAATTCACATCACAATTTAATGGTGAAGTAAAAGTTGTTAAAAACCTCGCATTTGGGACATATCTCCAAGCAGCAAATCTCACACAATCCGGTGGCATTATCAGAGATATTTGGAAAAGTGTTTTTAAAAAAGCAAAAGCTTTTGAGTGGAAAATTGAGAATGCTTTAATCTTAGGGCTTGGTGGAGGAACGTTAGTTGGTGTAATTAAAAGGCAATGGCCAGAGGCAAAGATTACTGGTGTTGATATAGATCGCGATATGGTTGAGATGGGTAAAAAATATCTCAAGTTAAATCCAGACAAAGTGAACATTATAATCTCTGATGCAACTACCTTTTGTAAAAAAGAAATCAAAGCGAAACACACCTACGATCTCATTTGTATCGATATGTACAACGGCGATGAATATCCTCCTCAATTTGAAGAAATTGAATTCTTGAAACTTGTTCAGAAACTTTTGTCTAATAAAGGAATAGCTATCTTTAATCGTTTGTATTATGGAGAAAAAAGAAAGTTATCAGTGAAATTTTCTAAAAAATTGTCCGAAGTTTTTTCAACCAACGATGCAATTTACCCCGAAGCAAATGTCATGTTTGTGTGTAGGAAATAAAGTGTGGTACAGTAAATTGTGAGACAAAAAGAGTTTACCCTGAGTTTGTCGAAGGGATTTGCCCATTTGATACTTCTTTTTATTATTGTCCTTGCTGTGATTGGAGGGATTGTATATTGGAATGTTAAAAAGACTTCCGAAAACAACTCCATTCCTCAACAAAGTAATACAGTTACTCCAACTATTGACTACGATATCCCAACGACATATCCAACTGATAGTTCTCATAAGGTACCAAATCCCAATACTGTTTATTATGGGAATTACGAAGGCTCGGAAGTCTTCTTCTATACGAATAAACAAGAAAGTACTTACTATGAAGGTGGAATTCCACAGGTTAATCTTTATTACGGTGCAATAGTTAAAATAAATGGCAATCTTAATTTGTCTACTCACTATGACTTTCGAAAGTTAAATAATCCAAAAGCTATTATAGAAAATATTCCCCTATACGGGTTATCAAGTCCAATAATAAGTTCCGATAAATATGTTTACGTAGGAATCTCTCTTAAAAATGATGATCCAGATAAGTTCATTCCTTATAGGAATCAAATTCTTCAAATCGACATAGATAAAAAACAGTCAACACCAGTTTGGCAACAAATGGTCGATAATAATACCTATGAAGGGGCAGGAGGCGAAGTAATCATAGATAATACATATAACGATAGATATCTCGTACTTACAATATACGACTGTACTGCATGTGAAGGGTCACCAGTTGGTAAGATCGTTGTTAATATAGACACCAAAAAAGAAGTTTACAAAAAACAAATAAGTGATGTCAAAGTTGATCTTTTAACAAATTCATTCTCTTATCAGAAACTTTCAGCTTTTAAAGAAAAATGTGATCCTCCTGAAGATTATGGATGTGATAATGGATACAGAACTGTTATGAAACCTTCTGGCCAAGTCTATACTGAAGCACTTCCGTAAACTTATCTATTCCTCTCGTTCCTCACGAACATAAACGTCCCGAAAACAAGGAATATTATGAAGAATGAACCAATTACCAGAAGGTTTGTTTGAGTGCTAAAGAGAACTACTTTGTCGTAGGCAGGGTTTCCTGCATAATAGACGGAACGAATAAGATCTACTCCATACGTCATTGGCGCTATACGAGATAATATAAACAAAGGAAGTGGCAAATTTTTAATGGGACTAAATACTCCAGCGAGGAAAAACTGAGGAAACATAACAAACGGAAATATTTGATTGGCAGTTCTCTGGGATGCAAGATTCCCAATGACAAAAATTCCGAATGCTCCACCTAACATACAGACAATTAAGAAGAACGGGATGAGGGAAACGAAATGAATAAGTGAAATAGGGACACCAACAATCAGACCAAAAATTAAAATGCCAATGATTTGAACCATTGCAACCAATGATTCACCTAAAATTTTCCCAATGATGATTGAATACCGAGAAATTGGGGATACAAAAATTTCTTGAGAAAAATCGTTTTCCCTGTCTTCAATGAGAGATATAATTCCTGACGCAGTTGATTGAAAAAGGGTTTGACCAAGGACTCCAGCAAAAATAAATTCTAAGAAATTGTACCCTGCGTTTTGAGCCAAATTCGATTGCAGACTTCCTCCCAAAACCCCAATGAATATAAATGGAAATATAAAAGTAGCAATAATACGTCCTCTATCTCGTGTGAATTTTATAAAGTCACGAGTGGCTATGGTTAAAATGGCATTGAGTTCTCTCATATAAGTCGAATCAAGCAAATAAATATGATCCCTATGCTTGATTCGTGTTAAACCCTACTATCTCCAAATACGCTTCCTCCAAAGTAGGATTGTTAATATGCAAATAGGTAAGTGGTGTTTTAATCGATTGAATCACTTTCTGAGCATTTGAATCAGTCAAAGCAATTTTAATAACACCATCTTCTTTATACTTTAATTGTAATGCATCTAATTCCTTTTTCAGTTTCTTTCTATCTTTTGCCTCAACAATGAGATCTTCCTTCACCCATTTATTTTTGAGCTCTGACGGTGTTCCTAATGCAACAATCTTTCCATGATTAATAACACAAACTCGATCTGCATCTTCTGCCTCCTCAAGATAATGAGTTGTTAAAAATACAGTTGTATTTTCAGTTTTTCTCACGTGCATTAAATATTGCCACAATGATTTTCGAGATAATGGGTCAAGACCGCTCGTTGGTTCATCAAGAAATAAAATCTTTGGTTTATGCATAAGGCTTCGAACAATTTCCAGTTTACGCTTCATCCCTCCAGAGAATGTTTTTACTGGTTTAAAGAATTCTTTTTCAATGCCAACTACTTTTGCCAGAGTATCAAGTCTGTCTTTGTATTCCTGAGGCATGAGTGAATAAGTCGGACGATAAGAATAGATGCCGTAGAGAATACAGTGGAAGCGTACATTTTCTTCAGCAGTCAAATTTTCATCAAGAGATGGTTTTTGAAAAATAATACCCGTAGTACCTCGAACTTGTGCTGATTCTTTTTCCAAGTCAAATCCAGCCAACGTAACCGTTCCGGAAGTTGGAGCTAAAGTTGTCGTAAGAATAGAAATAGTGGTAGTTTTCCCCGCCCCATTGGGACCAAGCAAAGCAAAAAACTCCCCTTCCTTAACATCAAACGTCAAATCATCAACCGCATTTTCTTTGGCCTTTTTATACCGTTTGACTAAGTGATTTACTTTAATAATTGAATTGGACATACAAGTGTTATTGTACCATGTAGAAAAGTAAAATTTTAGGTGTTTGAAGGATTATTTTTTCTCTGTAAAGCTTTCTTTTTGGAGATTCTTTCACCCGATCTTGTAACTCCTGTTAACTCTTCAACAGTACCTGATGGTGCATTTGAATGTTCTCCAGTTGAAGGTTTACTCAGTATCTCATCTACCAACCGATGAACTTTTTCTGCTGGTGTTAATTCTTCGGAGGAACTTCCGATTTCAACTACCATAGCTTATTATACTCTCGTATTTCTCTTCATTAAAAGTGCAAATCCTAAAACAATAAGAAGAATTGGCCAGAAATGAGTCATGCCTTTTAAGATCCCCATATTCGATAAAAGGAAAAGAACACCAAGAACAATGATGAATAGCCCTGCAAAATTTCTCGAGTTCTGACTTCTATCGCGAGTTGCATCTCTGAAATCGTATGCGAAACTTTTTGCTTTGGTTTTCATCTCATCAATATTCTCATGCATAAAATCTTTGGTGAATACTCCATCAGTTCGCGACTCAGTAGGAACTAAAATCCAAAGAAGTAAATAGATCAAAATTCCACCACCGCCAAACAAAGTTAAAAGAACAAAAATAATTCGGACTAATGTAGAGTCAACATCAAAAAAATCAGCCAATCCCCCAGCAACTCCACCGAGTATGCGATCTGTTTCAGAACGATATAAACGAACTACTTGTGCACGCTCTTTTGTATTCGAAGCCTTCCCCCTCTTCGGTTCTTCTGAAGTATTTACATTTACTTTAGTTGCCATAATAAGACCCTCATTACCACCTGAAGTGACTAAATGCTCGGTTTGCGTCAGCTGTCTTTTCCATGTCTTGCTTTTTCCTGACTGCTCCACCTTCATTTTTAGAAGCTTCTAAAAGTTCGGTTGCGAGTTTCTCAGCATAGGTATGGAATTCTGAATTGGAACGAGCTCGAGAGCTGGCCACAATCCATCTGATTGCCAATGCTTCTTTTCTAACACCTCGAACAGGTTGAGGAACTTGATATGCTGCTCCACCAATTCTTCGAGCACGTACTTCCATTTGAGGCTTCACATTCTCCATTGCAAGAGAAAACACTTGCATAGGATCTTCACCTTTTTTAGCGATCAAATCAAAAGCACCATAAACTTCTCGTTGTATAACACTCTTTTTCCCATCATACATCGCTCGATTGATAAGTTTGGTTACCAATCGATTTCGAAATATTGGATCTGGATCTATTTTTCTTGGTTTAGCTGCTGATCTTCTCATATATTTGAATCTTTATTTTGCTGCTGGTCCTCCGCTTTCAGACTTTGTTCCATATCGACTTCGTGATTGTTTTCGTCCTACAACACCTTTGGTATCATAATGACCTCGAACAACTTTGTATTTTACACCAGGAAGGTCTTTTACGGTACCCCCACGGACTAAAACGATTGAATGTTCAGAAAGTTCATGACCTTCACCGGGAATATATGCTGTGATTTCTTGTTTATTCGAAAGACGAACACGAGCTACTTTCCGAAGTGCAGAGTTTGGTTTACGAGGAGTCATCGTACGAACTTGGAGAACTACTCCTCGTTTTGAAGGGGATGAAACTTCGCCAAACTTTCGATCTTTTGCATTAAACCAGCGAGACAAAGCCGCCTTCTTTGTCTTTTTGACTGAAGTGGATCTTCCCTTTCGAACGAGTTGAGAAATTGTAGGCATAATTACAAACTTACGATTGAAAAATCGGTTTCTTTTGATGCAGCTGTTGCAGCATCACCTGTCAAAGACTTTGCCTGAAACATTTCAGGTTTAACAGGAATAAGTCGTCCAATGATAACATTTTCTTTGAGCCCAAAGAGTGGATCTTCTTTTGCTGCCAAAGATGCATTCGTCAAGACATCAGTTGTTTGTTGGAACGATGCAGCTGAAAGCCAACTTTCGGTAAAGAGTGACCTTCGAGTGATTCCCAAGATTACCTGTTGAGCACTTGCAGGTTCTCCACCAGCTGCCAATACTTTTTCATTCTCAGTTTCAAATGCTGCTTTGTCCAAGAGTTCTCCAGGCAAAAGTGGTGTGTCTCCCGTTGTAATAATTCTCACTTCGTCACTCATCTTTCGAACAATGACTTCGAAATGCTTATCATGAATTGGAATTCCTTGACTCTCGTACACTTTTTGAATCTCATTTACCACATATTCCTGTGTTGCTCGGAGACCTTTAACAGTCAAGACTTCACGAATATCAAGAGGTGCAATTGCAAGAGGTGCCCCTGCTTCAATCAGTTGTTTTTCCTCAACAGCCAATTGAATCGTTTTTGGAACCAAATATTCACGTTCCTCTTTTGGTTTTGCAGTAACAGATGTAACAACAACTTTCCAACCTTCATCAGTCTCACCAATTCGTACTTTTCCAGAAATTTCGGAAAGTGGCGACATTACTTTTGGCATGCGAGCTTCGATAAGTTCCTCAACACGAGGAAGTCCTTGAGTAACGTCAGTTGTAATAACACCTGCCGCGTGTTTTGTTCGGAGTGTAAGCTGAGTACCAGGTTCTCCAATCGACTGTGCTGCTACGATTCCAACTGGCATTCCGAGGTCTACTGGCTTTTTACTTGAAAGATCTGTTCCATAACATTTTACACACATGCCGTATCGAGCTGCACACGTAAGCGGAGATCGAACAACGACTTCTGCAAGTTCTGACTTTTCAATAAGAAGTGATGTGTCATCATCAATCAGTTCATTCTTGGCAACTAATAAATCTCCCTTGCCATCTTTTTTGGAATAAATATCTTCTGCTGCAAATCGGCCAGCAAGTCTGAGTGCAAAAGACCCTGTTCGAACTGCTCGTTGAATAAGGAGTCCATCTGTACTTCCACAATCTTCTACACGAATGAGAACATCGTGAGATACATCAACCAAACGTCGTGTCAAATATCCTGCATCTGCCGTTTTCAAGGCTGTATCAGTCAAACCTTTTCGAGATCCTCGAGAGGAAGTAACATATTCAAATACTGAGAGTCCTTCTTTAAAGTTGGATTTAATAGGAAGTTCAACGATTTTCCCAAGTGGATCAACAACAAGTCCTCGAATAGCTGAAAGCTGCTTAATTTGGTCACGAGATACACGACCAGCTTTTGCATCAGCCATAATTTTCACTGGATTATTGGGGTCCAAGAGATCCCACGTTTTGTTTGCCAAGTCTTCTGTTACTTCAATCCAAACTTCCTGTGCTTTTCGTCTCTTTTCTTCAGCAGTAATAAGACCTTCTTCATACGCATTTTCAATTTCTGAGATCCTTCCGTCAGCTTCTGCTAGAATTTGCGTCTTTTCAGGAAGTACAGGAGAATCAAATGCTCCGTACGAAAGACCAGAAACTGTTCCTCCAAAAATTCCAAGTGACTTGACTGCATCAACCATTTCCACAACACGTTCTTTTGGAAGTTGAGAGAACGCCTTGGTAAAGAGATTCTTCATGAGAGATGATGCAACTGATTCATTAATAAACCCAAGTTCATCAGGGATTGCTTCATTAAAGAGAATACGTCCAACGGTTGTTTCAACCATAGCTCCGTTCATCCGAACCGTAATCGTTTGGCGAAGTTCAATCCGTTTCGTTTGATACGCTAGAATTGCTTCATCAGTGTCTGCAAACATTGAGTCACATGCTGCGATTCTATTATCCAAACTCGTTAAGTAATAAAATCCTAACGCCATTTCTTTACTTGCAGTATGAGTAACTGGATTTCCGTTTGAACTTGATAACAAGTTGTGTTGTGGGAGCATGAGTTCAATTGCTTCTTTAATTGCCATTTGAGAAAGCGGAACGTGAACAGCCATCTGATCTCCGTCAAAGTCAGCATTAAAACCTCCACAAACTGCTGGATGAAGTCTGATTGCGCTTCCTTCAATCAAAAGTGGATAGAATGCCTGAATTGATAATTTATGTAACGTTGGAGCACGATTTAAGATGACCGGATGGTTCTTGGTAATTTCTTCCAAAATGTCAAAGACCTCAGGTGGTTTTCGATCAAGCATGTTTTTAGCAGACTTTACGTTTGGCGCAATTCCCCGAACGATCATTTCTCGAAGCACAAATGGCTTAAACATTTCCAAAGCCATATCTTTTGGAAGTCCACATTGATCGAGCCTCAAATCAGGTCCGACGATAATAACTGAACGTCCAGAATAATCAACACGTTTCCCAAGCAAATTTTGTCGGAAACGACCTTGTTTCCCTTTTAACATGTCTGATAATGATCGAAGTGGCTGTCTTCCTCGTCCACGTCGCGTTGCTTTTCTTTGAGATGCATCGATCAAAGAATCAACTGCCTCCTGAAGCATTCTTTTTTCATTTCGTAAAATAATGGAAGGAGCTCCAAGTTCAATAAGATGCTTTAATCGATTATTACGATTAATAACACGTCGATATAAATCATTTAAATCGGAAGTTGCAAAACGTCCACCTGAAAGCTGAACCATTGGTCGCAAATCTGGAGGAAGAACCGGAAGGGCTTTCATAATCATCCAAGCAGGATCAATTTTCCCTTTTCGCATGCCATCGATTAATTTAAGACGCTTCGCAAGTTTGACGTATCGGGTTCCTGTTCCTTTTAATTCTTCAACTTCTTTGCGAAGTGATGCTGATAATTCTTCGAGATTGAGCTTACTCATTGCAGAGAGTGCTGCTTCAGCACCCATTTCTGCTTCAAAGAAATCAGCTGCATTATATTTAACGAGTTCGTCATATTCTTCTTCAGAAAGAATTGACAACGGCTTTAATCCTCGAACAAGAACAATTAAGTTTTCAAAGAGTTGGCGAGTTCGATCCTGAGTATTCTTTTCTTCTTCACCAAGAATTGTCTCTCGTTTTCGGAGTTCGAGCTCAATTTCATTAATTGCCAATGCTAACTGCTCTTTATTTTTAATTTTCGTCTCGGTTTTCGTTCGATCTTCTGCACTCTTTTCAGCCAATGTTTGTTTTCTCTCGTTATATACGTCTTTAATCTCTTGAAGTTTTTCTTCCATTGCACCTTCAAGACGTTTAATTGCATCTTTTCGTTTATTTTCTTCCGTCTCAAGCACTAAATACCTGGCAAAATAGATGACTTGTTCAATTGCTCGTGGAGGTGCATCCAAGAGAAGTGAGAGCTTAGAAGGAGCTCCTTTGAAAAACCACACATGAACAACAGGTGTTGAAAGAGCAATATGCCCCATGCGTTCGCGGCGAACTCGTGAGAGTGTTACTTCAACACCGCATTTGTCACAAACAATTCCCTTATAACGAATCCGTTTGTATTTACCACAATAACATTCCCAGTCTTTGGTTGGGCCAAAAATCCGCTCATCAAAAAGCCCGTCTTTTTCAGGCTTAAGAGTTCGATAATTAATCGTTTCAGGCTTTGTTACTTCACCACGAGACCATTTTCTGATTTCATCTGGTGAAGCCAAGCGAACAATAAGAGACTTGAACTCTGTTAAATTTTTAAGATCTGTTGTTAATTGTTCCATAATTTTATCCCAATAGATGTGATTTTACTCTACAATAGCTTCAGCTTCTACTGGCACTTCTTCTGTTTTTAACTCTCCGGTGTCAACCAAAGTTGCCCCTGCAAGTTCTGCGAATTCTTGTATCTCTTTCTTTCCAGTTTCCATTTCATCATCAGAAACATACACTCCGCCTTTTGCATCAATTGAAAGACCGAGAGAATTTAATTCTCGAACAAGAACTTTGAAACTTTCAGGAACAGTGGACTCTGGGATTTCAGTTCCCTTTACAATAGCTTCGAAAGCACGAGCTCGCCCTACAATGTCATCAGATTTGATCGTAAGCATTTCTTGAAGGACATGAGCTGCACGATGTGATTCCAATCCCCAGACTTCCATTTCTCCAAGTCTTTGACCACCCATTTGAGCTTTTCCACCAAGTGGCTGTTGGGTAACGAGAGAATATGGTCCAGTTGAGCGAGCATGCGTCTTGTCTTCGACCATGTGCTTTAACTTCAAGATATATCCAATACCAACAACGGTATCTTCTTTCATTGGTTCGCCTGTTCGACCATCAATCAAGCGTGTTTTACCAGAGACAGGAAGTCCCATATTTTTGAGCTCGTTAATAATAACGTCTGTTCCGATCTTATCAAAGACAGGTACTGCTCCTTTAATTCCTTTTTTAACAAGTGCCCAACCTAAATGAGTTTCAAGAAGCTGTCCCAAATTCATACGAGCCAAAACTGAAAGTGGGGAGATAATCAAGTCAACTGGTGTTCCATCTGGCAAGTACGGCATATCGGCAATCGGAAGGATTCGAGCAATAACACCTTTGTTTCCATGTCGTCCTGCAATTTTGTCGCCAACTGAGATCTTTCTCATTTGAGCAACTTTAACGATAATACGTTCAATAACTCCTGGGCCGAGTTCATCACCCTTATCGCGAGAAAGAACTTGGACATCAATAACGGTTCCTCTTTCTCCATGAGCTACACGAAGTGATGTATCTCGAACTTCTCTCGCTTTTTCTCCAAAGATTGCACGGAGAAGTCTCTCTTCAGAAGTCAATTCTGTTTCACCTTTTGGAGCGATTTTTCCTACAAGAATATCGTTTGCTCCGACTTCTGCGCCAATTGCGATAATTCCAGCTTCAGTTAAGTATGCAAGTTCATTTTCGGAAACATTTGGGATATCACGAGTAATTTCTTCTGGGCCAAGTTTGGTGTCTACAACATCTGCTTCATATTCTTCAATATGAATGGACGTTAACATGTCTTCTTTAACCAATTTCTCAGAGATTAAAATAGCATCTTCAAATCCATATCCTTCAAATGCAGTGTATGCAACTGTTAAGTTTCGTCCTAATGCAAGTTCTCCAAGTTGGATTGAAGGACCATCTGCCAAAAGATCTCCTGTCTTTACTTTGTCTCCTGGGGATACAACTGGTCTTTGGTTATAGCAAGTAGAGCTTGCAGTTCGTTTGAACTTTGTAAGGTAGTACACTTGCTTTTTCCCATTATCTACAATTTCAATATCTTCAAGGAATGCATTTTTCTCAATTGGAGTATCGAGCGTCACTTCAATCTTGTCACTATCTGCATAGGTTACTACTCCAGCATTGAGTGCTCGTGTTAATCGCTTCATTCCATTGGCAACTGCACCTTCCATACCAGTTCCAACAACAGGCGACTCTGGATTTACCAAAGGAACTGCCTGACATTGCATGTTTGATCCCATAAGTGCGCGGTTTCCTTCATCATGAGCAAGGAATGGAATAAGAGAAGAGGATGCTCCAACAACTTGTCGTGGAGAAATATCAATAAGATCAACTAAATCAACGGGACCTTCCATAATACTTGCGTTATATCGCAAAGGCACACGATCTTGAGTGATATATCCATCACTATCAGTTTCAACGGAAGAATGACTAATGTGATAATTCATTTCATCATCAGCGGTAATATAGACAATTTCATCGGTGATATGAACTCGAGTTTTTCCATTCTTCTCTATCTTTTCAACTTTTCTGTATGGAGCTTCAAGGAATCCGAATTCATTTACGCGAGCATATAATGCTAAATAGGTAACAAGTCCAATGTTTGGTCCTTCTGGAGTTCTCACTGGATCAATACGTCCATATTGGGATGAGTTAACGTCTCGGATAGAAAAGGATGCACGATCTCGACTTATTCCTCCAGGACCAAGAACAGAAACACGGCGAAGGTTATCGATTTCTGAGAGCGTGTTGGTATCGTCTAATATAGTAGAGAGCTGATTTGATCGGAAGAATTCGTTAATTGCAGCAATGAGAGGTCGTGCGTTAATCAAACTTGCTGGAAGTGGCTTATCTTCAGGTGCAATAAGACTCATCTTTTCTTTAATTGATCGTTCAAGTCGCAAAAGTCCAATACGGAATGCATGAGTAGAAACAAGTTCTCCAACACGCTTGAGTCTTCGATTGGAGAGATGATCAATATCATCAAGTCTGCCATCTCCATTTTGAAGTTTCACTAAGTAAACCAAGGTGGAGATGATATCCTGTTTTGTCAAAATCCAGTTTGCTTTTTCGTTTGGTGTGTTTAAATTTAATCGCTTATTAATCTTAAATCGTCCAACTTTACCAAGATCATATCTTCTTTGATCAAAGAAAAGTCCGTTAAAGAAGTCTTCTGCATTTTCCAATGTGACTGGTTCTCCAGGTCTCATCTTTCGATAAATTTCCAGAAGTGCATCTTCGCGACTGATAGTCGGATCTTTTGCAAGAGTTGCAGCAATATATTTATGTTGTGGATCCAAGTCTGAACCTGCAAAGAGCTTTATGATTTCATCATTGTTTTCAACTCCCATTGCACGAAGGATTACGGTTGAGACAACCTTTCTGCGTCGATCAATTCGAGCTGCAATAACATTATTTTTGTCTACTTCAAATTCGAGCCACGATCCATGGAGTGGTCGAACCTCTGCTTTATGAAGCATTCGTCCCGAAGATGCATCAAGTTCTCCTGAAAAATAAACACCAGGACTTCGGACAATTTGGTTGATGATGGCTCTTTCAATTCCTGAGACTAAGAATGTTCCACGAGTTGTCATTTGAGGAAGGTCTCCTAAAAATACTTCTTGAGTTTGTCGTTCGCTTGTTTTTTTATTAATGAGGGTTGCTGAAATTTTGAGGGGTACTGAGTAAGAAAGTCCTTTGGCCTGTGCCATACGAGGAGTAATCTTTGGTTCTCCAAGTACTGGATTTTCTAAAACAATTTGCCAGTTTTTGCCTGTGAAGTCTTCGATGGGAGATACTTCGGCTAAATCTTCAGCAATGCCTCCTCGTAAGAATTGTTCCCACGACTCGCGTTGCACGAAAGAAAGATCTATTTCTGGAAGGGCATGTTCTTCTTTTCCAAAATTGTGCCGATTGGTTTTTGGGGCCATTTGTAATTGTAAGCCGTAACGATCCTAGGTTCTGTCCCTATTTTCCTGTTCTTTCAAACTCCAATTCCCTTTGGGAGAGCTTGCTTCCCTACAAAAAAGCAAGCGTAAAAAAGTTACGCCTATTTCGGATTATATAACACTCAAAAAACATGTCAACACCCAATTCATCGTCATCCCCGCGAAGGCGGGGACCTATATAAATAACATCTAATTCCTATATCTTTTTCAATTTTTTAGCCAATTTTTCAGTATCCTTTAATAACTCTTCAACTTCATCCAATCCCTTGTCCCAAAAGCTCTTTTTAGTAATATCTATGCCTAATTTGGCAAAAATATTCTTAGGTGAGTCACTCATACCAGAAGCCAAGAATTCTTTCACTTTTAAGATAAACTTAGGATCTTTTTTGACTTCAGCTTGGAGGGATTTTGAGATAAGTTGCCCACTTGCATAAGAGTAGACATAGAACATATATCGAAAATGGGGAACATACACCCACCAGTTTTCAGTACCTTCCCCATGTTCGACCGACGGTCCAATTTGTTTTGCCATTTCATCTATAAATAGCTTCCCGATATCTTCTTTTGATAAATACCCTTTCTCTCGGAATGCCTTATGAAGAACTAATTCGAAATTATAAAAAGCAGTTTGCCTAAAAATAGTACTTATATCTCTATCTAGTTTCATTACCAAAAGCGAAAGTTTAAGTTCGTCGTCTACTGCTTTTAGAAGTTCTTGAAGCACAAAATCTTCCATAAATGTACTTGCAACTTCGGCTGTTGATTTGGGGGTCCCGAAATTGAGCGCATTTTGTTTTGCTTTCATTAGTTCATTATTAACACCATGACCTAATTCGTGAGCAAGCGTCATTACCTCAGACAAACGATCATTATGGTTAAGAAGAATATAAGTAGGATCAGTCATCAGAACATGTGCACAAAATGCTCCACTGGACTTACCTTTTTTAGGAAAGACATCTATAGAACCCGTTTCCAAGTATTGGGAAAAGATCATTGCAAACTCAGGGTCTAAATCTGCAAACACTTTTAGAACAAGATCGACAGCCTCATTGAATGGGTATTTCTTCTCAACTTTGCCATAAGGCACATTTCGTTCGTGATATTCGAGTTTTTTGACTCCTAAAAGCTTCGCTTTCAAAGCATAGAAATCCTTAGAAATTTTAAAGCGACTGGTAATAGTTTTGATTAATATATCAACAACCTCAGTATCAATATCATCAGACAAATGCCTCGACTTATCTGGTCGATCAAAGTTACGAAGTTCGTCTTTAATTTTTTTATCTTGAAGCACCGCGTTCAATTCATTCTCAGCTACGTCGAGATGTTTTTTAAGTATTTCATTAAATGCAACTGCTGATTTATCTCGAACCCTTTTGTTAATACTACTCATAAGGCTTGTAAGTTCAGAGAAATTTTGTTTTGCTTTCTTCCCATCATCATCTAGAACTTCAGCTTCTTCTTTTGAAAGAAAACCTGAAAGCATTCGTGTCCAGTTCCCATGGGTAAGAGGAGAAAGCGTATTCAAAAGCTTTTCCTCAGGTTCTGAAAGAACATGTTCAGCTTCCAAGAACAACTTTTCTAAGAAATGTTTATACGGAAAGAGGTCTTTATCTTTAAGAAGTGTCTTTTGAATCTTTTTATCAATTTTTGATATACGAATCGTAAAGAATTGCATTTGGTTCTCAAGTTTTGTAGAA
>Ga0207670_10000641_pt1 | contig 18606 bp, 16 predicted proteins | sample KBSS23HmetaG_FD_184339 | JGI IMG/M metagenome (GOLD analysis project Ga0207670, IMG submission 184339) | Switchgrass rhizosphere microbial communities from Kellogg Biological Station, Michigan, USA - KBS S2-3H metaG (SPAdes) (version 2) | ecosystem: Host-associated > Plants > Roots >... | reverse complement strand
GTCGAGCCGCCCGAGATCGCCCGTACGATAGATTCGCCTGCTGTCTCCATTCCCGTTCGCCGCGGGCAACGTGACGAAGCGCTGCCGATCTTCCTCCGGCCGGTTCACGTAACCGCGAGCGAGGCCGGCGCCACCGATGCAGATCTCCCCCACCTCGCCGCGCGGAACGGGCGCGAGGCGGTCATCGAGGAGCAGCACGTCGTAGCCCGGGAGCGCGCGGCCGATCGTGACCGGCCGGCCCGGCTCCACGTCGGCCCAGGTGGCGATGACGGTGGCTTCCGTCGGGCCATACGTGTTGACGATGCGTCGCCCCGGCCGAGCCCAGCGCGTCACCAGGCTGGGCGGGCAGGCCTCGCCGCCGAGGATCAGCAGGCGGATCGACGGGATATCTTCGGCGAGCATCCCGAGCAGCGTCGGGACACACGAGAACACGGTGACACCGGCTTCGGTGAGGTGGCGCGACAGGTCGAGCCCCGCCTGCGACATCTCCGGCGTCGCCGCGACCAGCGTCGCGCCCGCCGCGAACGCGAGCCAGACCTCTTCCACGGAGGCGTCGAACGCGAGCGTGAAGCCTTGATAGACGCGATCGTGCGGCTGAACCCCGTAGAGCCAGGTCTCGGTGCGGACCAGGTGCACGGCGCTCCGGTGCTCGATCATCACGCCCTTGGGACGGCCGCTCGAGCCCGACGTGTAGATGATGTAGCAGAGATCGGTCCCGGCACCGCCCACCTCGGCGACGCTCAGCCGTGACGAACTCTCGGCCTCGAGCCGCTCGTGGTCGGCGTCCATGCACACGATCGGCGTGCCGAGATCGCCGAGCGGCGCGGCACGCGCAGCCGTCGTGACGATCGCGTCCACCGCGGCGTCCTCGAGAACGAAGCGGAGCCGCTCGCCCGGGCACTCGGGATCGATCGGGACGTAGGCTGCGCCCGACTTCAAGATGCCGAGCAGGGCCGCGTAGACCTGCGGCGAGCGCGGCAGCAGCAGCGCGACGCGGGAGCCCCGGGCGACGCCGCGGGCCCTCAGGTGGCGGGCGATCCGGTTCGCGAGGCGCTCGAGCGCCTCGTACGTGACGCGCAGCGGCCCGAACGTGACCGCGATGGCGGCGGGATTCCGATCCGCCCTCGCCTCGAAGACCTCGTGCAGCAGCGGGCCCGCCGATCGGGACAACCCCTGGCCGTCACGTGCGTGACGGGGCTCGGGTGTTTCCGCCGAAGCTGGTCGCGCTTCCGCGTGGGGGGTGTCGGCCAACGGGCTCGAAAGCGGGGATCCCGGCGGCAGCATGGCAAGCCTTCTCGGCGCTGGTAGCTGGTCTGGGTGTCTTCCGTGTCGGGCACGATAGCCGCAACCCGCGCAGATGCGGGTCGGCCGATACGCGGATGATATGCGGCCCCGCTTGCGACTCCAGTAGGAATTGTACTGACGCCCGGTCGCCGAGACACGGTAGTCATCGTATTCATACAGGCGTAACACCGTGCAGACGCGAGGCGGGGGTTTGTGCGGCGACACGCTTCGTCCGGCGATCCCCTACGTCGACCTACCGACGACTTTTGTATTGATTCAGGCCCCGACCGGGTGCCATCCTCCGTCACGGCCGCCTGAAGGTACGAATTGATATTCGAACGGTCTGCGTTCCACGAAAGTCCCCATGGCTGTCCGCTGCACGCCCAGGTCCATCGCGCAGACGAGCCGCGACGCCTCGCGCGTCGCCCGGATGGATCCAGCCCCGCGCGCATCAGCTGGGGCATGCGCAGACGCGAGCGGGTGCCGACCCACAGCCGCTCACCCTTGATTCCGGCGCCGGCGACCCCGGCCGGCGCAGTATCACCACCCAACGGGGAAACGAGCCACTCACCATAGGGAGGAGTACATGAACCCGCTGGACCTGAAGCTCGAGCAGCTCGAGGAGCGGATCGCGCCGAGCGCACTCGGCAACCCCGGCAACAACAACCCGCCCCGAAACAACACGAACAACTCGGGGAACGAAGGCACGGGCGGCCAGGTTTCGACCGGCGGCAAGTGAGCCGGGACCCCGTCCGGGGCCCGACCCACCTCGCAGATCGCGGGCATCCATGTGCCCGCACGACATCACTCACCCCCGCCAACGGAGAGCTCCATGAAGCCCTTCAAGCCGTCCATCGAGGAGCTGGAGCAGCGCATCGCCCCGGACAGCGTCAACGGTGTCCCGGGTGAGAGCAACGGCAACCCTGGAAACGAGGTTTCCAACGGCAGCAAGCCCCAGCCGGGGAGCAACACGCGGGACTCGCACGGCCACAGGTAGTTGAGACTCGTCGGGGAGGCCACCGGCAGCGCCGGCGGCCTCCCTCCGGAAAACCTGACCCATGGCAACCGAGATCGCCTCGCCCCCGCGGCTCCGCACCGACCTGATCGTGAGCCGGCAGGAGACGCCCGCGGGACCCTGCTTCGTGCTCAAGGAACCCCGGACTCGCCGCTTCTTCCGGCTGCGCGAGGCGGAGTACTCGATCGCGCGCCGCCTGGATGGCCAGACGTCGCTCGCGTCGGTGGCCGCGACCGTGGCGTCCGAGCTCGAGACCGAGGTCTCGGCCGCGACGCTCGTGCCGTTCGTGGAACAACTGCGGCGAGGCGGCCTGCTCGAGGGCCCCGGTGCGCCCCCCGGGCGCCCGCGCCAGCCGCTCTTCCAGGGCGACCTGCTCTGGGTCCGCTTCAAGGCCTTCGACCCCGATCGCCTGCTCGACCGCCTCGCCGCGCGCCTCGGGTTCTTCTTCACACCGGCGTTCGTCGTGGGCGCGGCCTCGCTCATCCTCTGGGCGCTGGTCACCGTCCTCGTCCAGCGGAACGAGATCGCCGGCGATCTGTCGCGGCTCTGGAGCTTCCAGAACCTCTTCCTGGCGTGGATCGCGATCCTCACCGTGACCACGCTGCACGAGTTCGCGCACGGCCTCACGTGCAAGCACTTCGGCGGCCACGTGCACGAGATGGGCTTCCTGCTCATCTACCTGCAGCCGGCGTTCTACTGCAACATCAGCGACGCTTGGCTCTTCCCGGAGAGATCGAAGCGGCTCTGGGTGACGTTCGCGGGCGCGTTCTTCGAGATGACGCTGTGGGGCCTCGCCACGCTCGCGTGGCGGCTCGTCGAGCCGGGCACGTGGGTGAGCGACGCCGCGCTCGTGGTGATGGCCACGTCGGCGATCAAGCAGGTCTTCAATCTCAACCCGCTCATCAAGCTCGACGGCTACTACCTGCTCAGCGACTGGCTCGACGTCCCGAACCTCCGCCAGCGCTCGTTCCAGTACGTCGGCGCGCGGTTCAAGCGGCTGCTCGGCGGCGACACCTCCACCGTGCTGGAGCTGACGCCCCGCGAACGGCGCATCTGCCTCGGCTACGGCCTCGTGGCGGTGACGTTCTCGTACTGGCTCCTGAGCACCATGCTGATCGGTTTCGGTCGTTATTTCACGTACCGCTGGCACGGCTGGGGCGCCGTGGCCTGGGCGGGCCTGTTCGTCGGCGTCATGGGGAACGTCGCCGGAAAGTCGCCGCTTCGCTGGCCGGCGTGGCTCTCGCCGAAGAACAATCGACTTCGACTGCCGGGCACGTTCGCCGCGGGGCTGCTCGTGCTCTACTTCCTGCCGGTCGAACTCAAGGTCGGCGGCGAGGTGGAGGTGGCGCCGGCCCGGAACACCGACGTCCGCGCGCAGGTCGAGGGCATCATCGACGACGTGTTCGTGAAGGAGCGGGACCGCGTGGCCGCGGGAGACACGCTGGCGCGGCTCGCGGACCACGACTACCGCTCGCGGCTCGAGATGGCAGATGCCGAGCTGGCCGAGAAGCGCGCGAACCTGCGCCTGCTCGAGGCCGGCGCCCGGCCCGAAGAACGGGACGTGGCCCGCTCCGCGGTCGGCAGGGCCGAGGAGCGCCTGCGCTTCGCCCAGGCGGAGCTGGAGCGCACGCGCCGGCTCGTGGCGATCGAGGCGAGCCCCAAGAGCGACCTGGAGCGCGCGGAAGCCGAGGTCGCGGTGTCGAGGAAGGACCTGGAGGGCGAGCAGGCCCGGCTCGCGCTGCTCGTCGCCGGGGCCCGCCCCGAGGAGATCGCGGCCATGCGCGAGGACATCACGCACGCGGAGGCGCAGCAGCGCCAGCTCGCCGAGCAGCTCGCGCGCGTCTGGGTCACGGCGCCGCACGGCGGCATCGTCACCACCCCCAAGCCCCGCGAGCGGATCGGCGAGAACGTGAAGGTGGGCGATCTCATCATGGAGGTGTACGCGATGGACAGCGTCACGGCCGAGATCGCGATTCCCGAGCAGGACATCGGCGACATCCACGAGGGGCAGCGCGGGAGCGTCCGCCTGCGCGCCTACCCCGACCGGGTTTTCGACGGGCGCGTGACGGCGATCGGCGCCGCCGCGCTCGAGCCCGAGAAGCAGCGCGGGCGCGTGGTCAAGGCGACGATCGTGCTGCCGAATCCCGATGGCGTCATCAAGTCGTCGATGACCGGCTACGCCCGCATCGCGTGTGGCAAGCGCCGCGCGCTGGACGTGCTCACGCGCGGGATCCAACGGTACATGAGGCTCGAGTTCTGGTCCTGGTGGTGACCGCCGCGAGCCGGGTTCGGCGGGCGCGCCGCGGGCGCCGCGCTCGGACCGGGGCTGCGTCGGCGATGCGCCAATGCATGGGAATGAGGTGCGGGGTGATTCCACGACGAGAGGAGGTGACCGACATGAAGGAGCTGAAGCTGCAGATCGAGGAGCTCGAAGCACGCATCGCGCCGAGCGTCGCCGGCACGGGCGGATACGACGGCCAGCCCGGGAACCAGTGCAACGCCAAGAACAATCCGTCCGGGAGCGCCAATCCCGAGAATGGGCATCACTGATCGAGGCTCGGCACCCACCGAACGGGCCGCGGCTGACGTGGCCTGTTCGGTCCGGTCCGGATCGTCGCGGGGCGGCCGGCCACTCCCGGACCTCGACGCCTGGAACGTCCCCGAACCGAGCTCGACCACCTCGTTCCAGTTGCTCGCCAAACCGCTGGCAGGCGGTGATAGAGTCGTTGGAGCCATCGAAGCGGAGCCCGCGAGCAGCGCGCGGGTCCGTCCTGCGCCAGCACCCCGCGATCCGGGGAGATCTTGATGTCCGCAGTGGGTCGCCTCGACAAGCTCTTCGTCACGGTCGCGTCGGCCGTGTCGCTCGGCCTGTCCGGCTGCAGCGAATCCAACCCGAGCAACACCATCGGGGGCGCCGTCTCGATGCGCCTCGCGGCACCGACGGATCCGTCTGGCACCCCGACCGGCCCAGTCGAGTTCGTGGTCCCCGATCCAAGCGCAGGCGTGCACCTGCTTCGCGGCGACAAGGTCGCGATGTCCACGGGCGTCATGGGCGGTCGTTTCGAGTTCCACAACGTGGCGCCTGGCCGCTACCGTGTCTACGCCACCCTGCTGAACACGCCCTCCGACACGTCCGCCGAGTTCGATGCCGTTCCGGGGAGATTCGAGGTCCCGGGAACGATCACGCTTGCAGACACCGGGCTCATCGTGGTCAACAATCCGGTCGGACCGATCGCCGGGTCGGCGCTATTGATGATGGCGCTGGCCAAGACGCGGATGGTCGATCTGCGCGTGTACGACGTGGGTGGGAGCCTCGTCCGCACGCTGGCCTCGCGGCAGTTCCCCGCGGGCGTGCACGCGATCGCATGGGACTGCACGAATGACCTGGGCGCCCGCCTCGCGCCCGGACGGTACGCGGTGATCCTCCTCAAGGACTCGGTCGCGGCGAGCCCGAGATTCGGGCTGGGGCCGGTCGTGGGGCCGCCCCCCACCACGTCCGAGCCGCTGCCCTGGGGTCGGGCTCACATCACCGTGCAGTAGCTGCGTCCTCTGGCGGAACCATCGCGTCGGATGACGCCGCGACGGCTAGAACACCCCCGAACCGAGCTCGACGACGTAGTTCCAGTCGGTCACCGGGAATACTCCGCGAGCCTTGAGCCCAAAGCGCAGGCACCAGAAGTCCGTCAGCTTCGCCATGAACTTGAGCGGCGTGTGCGCCACGCTGACCCGGAACTTGACGCCCTGCTCGATCACGCCGTACGTGACCTCGCTTCCGTCACCGCGCTGGTCCCACTCCGCCCCCGCCGAGAAGTACGGATCGACCCAGCGCGACGCCGAGGACGTGTACTGCAGCTGCCAGCCGATGTCGCGCAGGTGGTGGTCCTTCAAGTACAGCCGGTTGCTGATCCAGCCGCCACCCATGGGTTCGTTGAACGGTCGGACGATGAACAAAGGGAAGGTTGCCGCCACGCCCCCTTTGCCCTCCCCGTCGTAGCGATAGGCGAGCGAGATCGACTTGATGAAGGACTCCGCGCTCGCCCAGGAGCTGAACTCCGACAGCGTGCCGACGTTCTCGACCGCGGGCCATTGGGGATCGCCCTTGTCGGCGATGAACCGGACGAGCTCGGGCTCTGCTTTCTCCGCCGACGGGAACGGTCGCAGCTCGTAGACCGCCTGTCCGCCGGGATCGGCGCTCCTCCGGAGCTTGGCGCGGACGTGGCTGTCGGCCGGCAGGGGCGGGAACACCCGGTCCTGCTTCTGGCGATTCTTCGCCATCCAGGACTGGAAGCCCCCGGAGTACAGGGTTCCACTGCGGATGATGTCGCGCACGCCCCACGCGTCGTTGACGCGCTGCGTCACGTCGTAGCCGGGCGTGTACTGGCCGTCGCCGTTCGCGTCGGGGCAGCTCGCGTGCTTGCCCTCTTCCACCAGGACGTGGATCGGGAATCGGGTTTCGGCCGAGGGATCGAGCGTGTTGTCGTACCAGAGCAGCCCGTGCGCTTTTCCGAGGACCCTGGTGACCACGATCGCGTAGCGGCAATCCGGCTCGCAGTCGGGCCGCTTGCCGAACACCAGCTTGATCTCCACCGATTCGACGTCGTGGCGGTGTCCGCCCAGTCCCACTTCGGACGGGTAGTAGAAGAAGTAGTCGACGTCGATGCCGGCGATCTGGTCGATGCGCACCTGCGAGCGGGGCCGGTCGGAGCGGTCGACCCGCACCGCGCCCGGATCCGCGTTCGGCAGCTTCAGGATCCTGCGCACGCGGTAGTAGCTCACCGGCGTGGATGCCGAATCTTCGAACGGGAACGAGGTTGGGATGTCGATGCGCGGGCCTCTCCGGTCAGCCAGCAGCGGCTCGTCAGGGGAGAACCACAGCACGGGGGCCGCGTACGCGGCGAGCTCCTGGAACGTGAACTCGTTGCGTGGTCCGACGTAGACGAGCCCGGGGACGCTCTCGTACTCGCAGCACTTGAGCGATGCCGCGTCGATGAACACGTGCTTCGCAGCGCCCGCCGGCGAGGCGTGTGCGCCGGCGAGCGACGCGAGGAGCAGCACGGCCGCTCGCGTCGTCCGCTGACCTCCCTTCATTCGGCTCCCTCCGCTGCAGCCTCACCATCGACAAGCAGTGGAGGCCATCGTGATCGCCGACCCCGTGAAGGCGCAAATCCGGAGGTGAGCGGATCGCCGGGTTCATGTTCCGAGCGCGACTCAGTGCCACCCCGCCTGCCCACCGCCGCTGCGCGCGAGCGGACTCGGTTCGCTGACGTAGAACACCAGCACGCGACGGCGCAGCACCTGGTCGGCTGCGCTGCCCAGGCCGGCGTCCACGCGATCCGCGAGCGTCACCAGGTCCTCGGTGGTCCGTCCCACGAGGCCGTTGCCGTCCACCGGGAACCCGGTCGCATAGGCCTTGCCCGGGAACGTGACCTTCCAGTACAGGGCCACCGCCGGGGAATAGAACACCGAGAACGCGTCGAAGTTCGGCGTCGTCGTGGTCTCGGACGGCTGCGTCACCTGGCCGTTCGCGAGCCGCGTCTGCACCCGTTGCCGGAACCCCACCGGCGAACCGATCAGCCCCTGCTCGATCAGCAGCGCGTACAGGTCGGGCTGGCTCTGGTAGCCCGGCGGCACGGTGGCCGCTCCGGGCGAGACCGTGACCTCGTACGGCGAATCCGCGTCGAACCCACCGAGCGAGAACACCACCCAGGCGCCGAGATGAACGACGTCTCCCTCGGAGCGCGCGTAGATGCGGTCTCCCCAGATCTCGTAGAACGTGCGGCGGTCGAGGTCGTTGTTCACGGGCAGTCGCCGGTGCGGCACGAACTGGAACGAGTCCGGTCCGAAGTAGCCGCGGCCATCCGGCGGCCAGGCGGGCGAGGTCGCGAACGCATGCCAGTCGGTCACGTCCACTGCACGGCCATCGCCGTCACTCGAGGGCGGGAATCGCGACGGGTCCGGACCCGCCCACCAGAACTCGGGGGCGAGGTTCGACTGCACCCAGACCTGGATCCATCCGCCACCCGCGGGCTCGGGCACACGGAGTCGAAAGCCCAGGACGCCGGGCGGGAGTCCTGCGTCCGTCGGCGGCGCGAACTCCGGCGTGTCCACGTCGTACTCGGGGTGATTGTCGACGAAATAGTGATCCCCGCCCGGGCCTGGCACCCGCCAGCGCACCTGCTTCAGGATCGAGTGGACCGGAACCGAGTCGATGGACGCGGGCGGAGATGACTGCGGCGCATCCACGAGGTACTCCACATTGCGCTGGAGGCGCGTGCCGAAGTCGGCATCCTGCTCCACGATGGTGGCGATGAAGCGCAGCCGCGCGCGGGCCACCTGGGGTTCATGCGTCCGTGCGCTCGCCCACCCGAGCGCGGTCTCGTCGGCGCTTCCGCTCGCCGGCCGGCCAGCGACGGGGGACATGGGCTTGGAGCATGCCGTCAGCATCGCGGTCACGCACACGCCAGCGAAGACGGCTCGGGCCAGGGGATTCGTCCGGGGATTCATGAACGACCTCCTGATTCTCCCGGTCCTTCGGCCCGACAGGAACCGACACTAGCCCCCCTGCGCCGGGCGCGGCAAGACCTGATCAGGGGCCGGTCGATCGCGGGTGTGAGCCGTGCGCTTGCAGCATTACTGCACGCCCGGTGCCGGCAACGATCGTCGCGGCACGCTTCCGGCCCCACCCGACGAAACGCCCCCGGAGGTCTCCCTCCGGGGGCGTCGTTCAGCGACGTCCGTGTGCTGTGCGTGTTGTCTAGTAGTCGCCGCCGTCGAAGCCACCGCCACCGCCCTGGCCGGGCGAGGTCGACTTCTTCTTCTCCGGGATCTCCGTGATCAGCGCCTCGGTCGTCAACAGCAGGCTCGCGACCGACGCCGCGTTCTGCAGCGCCGAGCGCGCGACCTTGGTCGGGTCGATGATGCCGGCCTCGAACATGTCGACCATCTGCTCCTTGTCGACGTCGAAGCCGGTGTACTTCTTCTCCTTCTTCACGCTCTCGACCACGACCGAGCCCTCGAGCCCGGCGTTCTCGCACAGCGTGCGGAGCGGCTGCTCCAGGGCGCGCTTGATGATGTTCACGCCGATGCGGAAGTCGCCTTCGAGCTCCGCCGCCAGCGTCTCCAGCGCCTTCTGCGCGCGGATGTACGCCACGCCACCGCCCGGAACGATGCCCTCCTCGACCGCCGCCCGCGTGGCGTGCAGCGCGTCCTCGACGCGGGCCTTCTTCTCCTTCATCTCGGTCTCGGTGGCCGCACCCACGTTGATCACCGCGACGCCGCCGGCGAGCTTCGCCAGCCGCTCCTGCAGCTTCTCGCGGTCGTAGTCCGACGTGGTCTCCTCGATCTCCTTCTTGAGCTGGCCGATGCGGCCGGTCAAGTCGGCCTTCTTGCCGTAGCCCTCGATGATCGTGGTCTTCTCCTTGTCGATCACGATCCGCTTCGCGCGGCCCATGTCCTCGATCTTGGCGTTCTCGAGCTTGATGCCGATGTCCTCGGTGATCACCTTGCCGCCGGTGAGCACCGCGATGTCCTCCATCATGGCCTTGCGGCGGTCACCGAAGCCGGGCGCCTTCACCGCGCACACGTTCAGCGTGCCGCGCAGCTTGTTCACGACCAGCGTCGCGAGCGCCTCGCCCTCGACCTCTTCCGCCACGATGAGCAGCGGCTTGCCACGCTGGGCCACCTTCTCGAGCACCGGGAGCAGGTCCTTCATGCTGGAGAGCTTCTTGTCGTAGAGCAGGACGAAGCCATCCTCGATGACGGCCTCCATGCTGTCCTTCTCGGTCACGAAGTAGGGCGAGATGTAGCCCTTGTCGAACTCCATGCCCTCGACGATGTCCTTCGTGGTCTCGATCGAGCGCGCTTCCTCGACCGTGATCGTGCCGTCCTTGCCGACCTTGTCCATGCACTCGGCGATGATCTTGCCGATCTCGGTGTCGCCGTTGGCGGAGATCGTGGCGACCTGCTCGATCTCCTTGTTGTCCTTGACCGGCTTGGACAGCTTCTTCAGCTCGCCCACCACGGTCTCGACGGCCTTCTCGATGCCGCGCTTGATGGACATCGGCGCCGAGCCGGCGGTCACGCTCTTCAGGCCCTCCTTGAAGATGGACTCGGCGAGCACGGTGGCGGTGGTGGTGCCGTCACCGGCCACGTCCGACGTCTTGGACGCCACCTCGCGCACCATCTGCGCGCCCATGTTCTGGTACGGATCGTCGAGCTCGATCTCCTTCGCCACGCTGACGCCGTCCTTCGTCACGGTGGGCGAGCCCCACTTCTTGTCGAGCACGACGTTGCGGCCGCGAGGGCCGAGCGTCACCTTCACGGCCCTGGCGAGGATCTCCACGCCCTTCATGATCTCGGCGCGGGCCTGCTCGCTGAACAGCAGCATCTTGGCAGCCATTGGACCTCCGAATGGATTCAGGCGGTCGCGGGGGAGCACGTCCGAAGGACGGGTCCGCGGCCGCTCCGGGTTACTTGGACTTGCTGGTCTCGGCGGTCTTGCTCAGCACGCCGAGGACCTCATCCTCGCGCAGGATCGTGTACTCGGTACCGTCGATCTTCACGTCGGTGCCGCTGTACTTGCCGACCAGGATGCGGTCTCCCTTCTTCACTTCCACGGCGATGCGCTTGCCGTCCTCGGTGAGGCGGCCGGGGCCGACGGCCACGACCTCGCCCTCCTGCGGCTTCTCCTTGGCGGTGTCCGGGATGATGATGCCGCCGCGGACGGTCTCCTGCTCCTCGATGCGGCGGACGAGCAGCCGGTCGGCGAGAGGATGGAAGTTCATCGTGCTCTCCTCGAGATGCGACCGCTGCGCGGAGCGCGAACGCGCGCCCCGCACGGGTGCGGTCAGCGGTGACTGGGATCGGGTGGTGAACGCGCTCACGCGCCGCTCCGGGGCACCCGCGTGGAACCGGGGGTGCAACGCACCGGTCGCCCGCGAGCGACGTGGGCGAGCGCCGCGGGTCATTGGTGACCGCGCGCGGTTACGACGTGCAGCACACTAGTCCGTGCCGACGTGGGCGCAAGTAGGTCAATTGCAAAGTCTGGCAGTCGTCTGTGCGGCAATGCGATGGCGTGTTTTGTCGCCGTTCCAATCTGCATCGCGTTGCCAAATTGGCAACGCGATGGATGCGGCGGGGCCAGCCGGCTGGAGCGGTCGCTGGGGGCGCGCGAGCGCGCGGCGCCCGCGCGCGTGCTAGTGCGTGGCCTCGAAGATCGCCACGCGCGACTGGCCGTCAAGGAAGCCGCGGCTCAACGTTCCGATGACGACGATGGGCTCTCGCACCTTGGGCGCGCGCGTGCGCGAGAACACCACGATCGTGTCGCGTCCCTGGACCACGGTGTAGGCCCAGCTGCCGCCGACCGCGAACACCTCCGACACACGGCCGCCCACGCGCACGGGCGTGTCCGCGTAACGCTCCGGGTGCTCCTTCAGGTGCGCGATCGACGTGGTCCGCTCGCCGCGCGGCCAGAACGTGAACACGACCGCGGCGAGCAGCGCGAGAGCGAGCCCGGTCTGCACGCGCCGATCGTCGCGCAGCTGGGCACCCATCTCCAACCACCACGGCGCCGCCGCCGCCGGGATGTCGAACTCCTGGGGTGTCACCACGTGGTGCGGGCGCGCCGCGATCTCCGCCTCCTCGCGCTGTTGCTGCGCCACGGCCGCGGCCACGCGCGAGCGCTCCTCCGCATCGTCCATCGGGAACTCGCGGCCCGGCGCCGGCGCGAGCGAGGGCTGCGCGAACGAAGGCTGTCCGAACGGCGGCGGCGGCGGTGTGGGCTTCGCGTTCTCGACATCGCCCTCGACCGTGCGCATCCTCGGGATGCTGCTCGTTCCCTTCTCCCACGACGGCATCGCCGGCGAAGGAGCGGCCTCGGGTGCGGGGGCGGACGGCACCGGCCGGCGGAAGAGGCCCGAGGCGCCGAACCGTCCGGGCTCACGCGGCCTGCCTGCGTCGGGATCCTGCGGGCGGATGAGGCGTGGCGCCTCGGTGGGCCGCGCGTCGACGGGCTTCTCCGCATCCGGCGCGGCGCTCAGCCCTTCCTCGGCGCCCACGACCCAGTCGGCCTTCGACGGGCGTGGCGCTTCGGGATCGGGACTGTCCTCGGGATCGTGACGCTGGGGCTCGCCCACGGGGCCTCCGTGCACCTGGAATGGTGCGCCCCCAAGTTATCGGCGGCCGCCGAGGGTGACTGAAGGCCCTCCGGGGCGCGGTTTCAGCGCCTCCCCCACTCGTCCAGCCGGCGGTAGAGCGTGCGCAGACCGATCCCCAGCAGCGCCGCGGCGCGGCGCTTGTCGCCCTGCGTGTAGGCGAGCGTGGCCTCCACCAGCCGGCGCTCGGCCGAGGCCAGCGTGGTTCCCACGATGAGCTCCACCTGGGCGCCCGGCTCGCCGGCGCCGCGCAGGGACTCCGGCAGGCTCTCGATGTCGAGCGGCCGGCGGCCGCGCGCGGTGGCGACCATTCGCTCGAGCGTGGCTTTCAACTCCGCCACGTTGCCTGGCCAGTCATGGCGCGCGAAGCGCTCCAGCACGCCGGCGGTGACGCCGGGCACGCGCCGCGCGTGCGTGCGATTGGCGGCGCGCACCAGCTCACCCACCAGCGCCGGCAGGTCCTCGCGCCGCGAGCGGAGCGGCGGCAGGTGCACGCGCGTCACCGAGAGCAGGTGGGCGAGGTCGTCGCGGAAGCGCCCGGCGCGCACCTCCGAGGCGAGGTCGTGGTCGCTCGCGGCGATCAAGCGCACGTTCGAGCGCTCCTGCAGCAGGTGGAGCAGCCGGAGCTGCACCCCCGGCGAGGCGTGCTCGATCCCGTGCATGAGCAGCGAGCCGCCCTCCGCGCGCTCGAACGCGCCGGGCGTGCCCGCGCCGCCGAACAGCACCTCCGCCTGCAGGGCCTCCGGCAGCGCGTCGCAGTCCACGCGCTCGAAGCGGCGCTCGCGCCGCGGTCCGCCGTAGTGGAGCGCGCGCGCGACCACGGTCTTGCCGGTGCCCGGCTCGCCCTCGAGCAGCACCGGGGCGCGCGTGGCCGCCAGGTGCCGCACCTGCTCGCGGAGCTGACGGATGTCGCGCGAGCGGCCGGCGAGCGCCCGCGCGGGCTCGCCCGCGCCCGCGGCGCCACCCGCGCGGGCACGGGCCCGACGGCTCAGCCGCGCGTGATCGCCGCGAGCGCGCGCTCGGGGCTCGGGATCTGGTCCATCGAGCCCATGTCGTCTGCGATCTCGCGCCACAGGAGCCGTCCGTCCTTCCCGATCACGAACGTCGCCCGGCTGCTGTAGCCGGAGTCGGGCAGGAACACGCCGTACGCCGCCGATGCCTCGTGCTTCCAGTCGGAGAGCAGCGGGAACGACAGGTTGAGCGAGCGAGCGAAGGCGCCGTTCGCGTGGTGGCTGTCGACGCTGATGCCGTAGAGCACCGCACCGGCCTTCTCGAACTGCGGGACGTACTTCTCCAGCTCGGGCAGCTGGTGGCTGCACACGGCGGAGAACGCCAGGGGGAAGAACACGAGCACGACCGGGCTCTCGCCGAGGTGCTCGGAGAGCGTGTAGAACGCGCCCCCCGGGCCCTTGAGCTTGAAGTCGGGGGCCATCTGGCCCGGCTCGGGAACGGTCTGGGTCACCATGGGAAACACTCCTGTCTCGCGGCACTTGGGAAGGACCTTCATCTTCGCCCGCCGCGGTGCGCGCGTCCAGCGCGGTCGCCGGAAAGCCCCCGCGCCGCGGTCAGCGACGCGCGGTCACGCGCATCAGGTCCTGGCTCACCGCCGCCAGCTCCAGCAGCGAGCGCACGCCCTTCTCCCGCTCCCAGCGCCCGGCGAGCTCGATGAACAGGCGTGCGGTGGTGCGCGTGTCGCCGAGCGCGCGGTGAGCGGCCTCGCCCGGCAGGTTCAGCCTCGCCGCGAGCGCACCGAGCGACTTGCTGCCGGGGCCGAACAGGCCGCGCGCGAGCCCGAGCGTGTCGACGACCGGGTTCAGGAGCGCGGGCGCGCCGGCTTCGCGGAAGAAGTGCAGCAGGAACGGCAGGTCGAACGCCGCGTTGTGGAACACGAGCGGCAGGTCGCCGCACGCCGCGCGCAGCAGGCGTCCCGCCTCGGCTGCCCGGGGTGCGCTCGCGACCATCGCATCGGTGATGCCGTGCACGCGCGTCACCTCGGCCGGGATCGGCCGGCCGGGGTTCACGAGCGTGGACCACTCCTCGCCGAGCGCGCCGTCCACGATCGCCACGCGCGCCACCTCGATCAGCCGGTGTCCGTCCGCGGGGCTGTAGCCGGTGGTCTCGGTATCCACCGCGAGAACCGTGCGCCCCGCGAGCAGGCTCATGCCTGCATCCCGCTCACTTCGCGCCCGGATCGCTCGAGCGCGAGTACTCCTCCCAGCTCACGCCGCGATCCATGTGGCCGTCACCGACATAGCGGACGAGCTTCAGGAACCGGTCCGCGGGGATGTAGCCGGGCACGTTCACCAGGTGCGCGCCGTCCGCCTTGAGGAAGATCGTGGTCGGATAGCCGGTCACCTGGAACCCGCCGGCCAGCGCGCGCGCGGTCAGCGTCTGCCCCGCGTAGTTCACCTTCTCGGAGCCCTCGGCGTTCAACCGCACCATGACGAAGTGCTTGTTGAGGTAGTCGCTCACCTCGGGCTTGGCGTAGACGTCGCGGTCCATGCGCTTACACCAGCCGCACCAGTCCGTGTACACGTCCACGATCACGGGCCGGGTGCCGCCCGCGGCGGCCGCGAGGCCATCGTTCCAGCCCCGCCACGCCACGGGCGCGGCGCCGGCGGCAGCGGGAAGCAGCAGGGCGGCGGCCATCGATATCCACATCCGGCGGAGCATGGGTTCCTCTCTCGGGAGCGTGACACCAGCGTATCACGCCGCTGCGGCTTCAGGCGTAGACCGTGTGCCGCAGCGTCTCCGCCGGGCGCGAGGGGTCGAACCACACCCCGGCGAGCTCACGGCTTCCGAACTGGCCCGGGTTCACCACGGGCGTGTCGCCGACCACGTCGCGCCACGCGCCCGAGACGCGCGGCGACTCGTGGATGTGGCCCGAGAGCACCAGCCGCGGCTGGCACATCTCCACGAACGCGCGGATCGCGCGCGAGCCCACGTGCTGCCGCGTGGCGATGACGTCACAGCCGGTGTCGCGCGGCGGCGAGTGCAGCACGCACACCATGTCGCGCACGCTCCGGCGGTCGGCGAGCGCGTCGAGCCCGTCTGCGATCGTGGGCGAACGCCGCTCGGGATCGAAGCGGAACTCGCGCACGCCCTCGCGGCCCGAGAGCCAGCCGTGGAGGCGGGCGGGATTCTCCTCGGCGCCGTCCTCCCAGCGCTCCCAGTCCTTGATCGCGAACGGCGTGATCGGCACCCAGGACAGCCCGCCCACCGAGATGCCGTCGACGTCGATCACGCGCGCGTGCAGCGCGCGCCACAGCCCGCCGTCGTGGCGCTCGAGCACGTCGTGGTTCGCGCTCCAGTCGTCGTTGCCCATCATCAGCAGCAACTCCGCGCCGGGGGCCGCCTCGCGCAGTCGGCGCGCGAACTCGACCAGGAAGCCCTCCAGGAACACGCGCTGGTGGCTGACGCCCGCGGCGCCGGTGCCGTGGGGCGCCAGGTCGCCGCCGAGGATCACCGCGCGGGGCCGCCGCGAGGCGGCGAGGCTCATGACCTGTTCGTAGAGTTCGCCCGAGCCGTGCAGGTCGGACGTGAAGAACCATTCGGCCAAGTTTCGCCTCCGCGCGGGACGCCGCCGCAGGCTACCCAAGCGCTCCGGGGGCCTCAACCACGTCGCCTGCTCGCAACCCGGCGCCGCGGGTGTTTGACATGCAATTGGCCGATGTCGGCGCCCGGCGCGCTTGCATCCGCGCTGCGCGCTCCCGATACTTTTCGGCGCTCGCTGGCCGTGCCGCCCTCCACCTTCCCCAACCCGGACCCCTCATGCCGAAGCCGCTCCGCGCTCTCCTCGCGGCCGTTCCGCTCCCGTTCCTCGCGCTCCTGCTCACCTCCACACTCCCCGGCGGCCCGGCGCGGGCCGCGGCGCCGGCCAAGTCGCTGCTCCAGAACGGCGACTTCGAGCGCACGCTCGCCGGCCATCCGTGGATGCCGGCCGGCTGGGACACGTCGCTCGCCGACCTGCCCACGGTGTTCTTCGGGCGTGACACGTTCCTGGTCCACACCGGGCATTGGGCGGTGAACGTGGCGAACATGAGCGCCGCCTACCCGATGGGACACAACTGGAGCCAGACGCTGCTCGTCGGCAAGGAGACGTGGGGCAAGACCGCGACGCTCAAGGTGTGGACACGCAACAATGGCGTCGATGGCCGCGCCTACCTCCTGCTCCAGGCCTACAGCGACACCGCCTCGAAGATGGCGCGCATCTGGGGCGTGGACCACGACGAGGCGCTCAAGCGCATGGGCATCGGCAAGATCGACGACCCGCTGATGGACCTGGCGTGGAAGCGCGTGTGGTTCGAGGAACCGCTCACCGAATGGGTGGAGCGCGAGGCGAAGGTCCAGGTGCCGCCGGGCACGAACGTGATCTTCGTGCGCTGTGGCCTCAGCGGCACCGGCCAGGTGGTGTTCGACGACGCCTCCCTGACGCTCTCCGCGGGCATGCCGCCGGCGAAGGTCGCGAAGGGACAGAACCTGTTCGCCGACCCGGGATTCGAGGCCCGCGACATGGTGTGGGACATCGCGCTGCCGCCCTACGAGGGCGCGAAGGTCACGATCGACACCACGGTCGCGCACGGCGGTCGCGCGAGCGTGCGCCTGACCGAGTTCTGGAACGGGCTCGTGGAGACGCGCATCGGTGTCGGCCAGCCCTTCGATGCGCGCGCATTGCGCGGGCAGCGCGTGCGGCTCTCGGGCTGGTTCAAGGGCGACTCGCTCAAGGGCATCGCCTACGTGAAGGTGTTCGCACAGGGGCTCCAGAGCCGCGTCACGCAATCACCCGGTGCCGAGATGCTCTCGAACACGTGGGATTGGCAGCAGCTTTCGATCGAGTTCGACATCCCCGACGACGCGGTGATCGTGTGGGCGAACCTGCAGGCGCAGGCGCCCGCGCGCGGCACGGTGTGGATCGACGACGCCTCGTTCGAGTTGCTGGGCCCGGTGCCACCTCCTCCTGCCGCTGCGAAGCCGCCCCAAGGGTCGAAGAAGAACTAGCTCGGTACCACAGACAACGGTCGTGGCCGGGTGGCATGTGCATCGCTACCGCGTGTTCGTGATGCTTCGCAGCGAGTGCAGTCACACGCACTTGCAAGCAAGCTCTTGACACCCCTGCGATACGGCCCGAGAATTCGACTCGCAGCTGGGCAGAAAGATCTCCTTGGCAGGGAGCTTTCAGACCCGAACCGGGGTCCCGTTCGCTGCACGGGACCTGCCTCGAAGGTGCGCGCGATCTCACGAGCGAGGTGAGTCGCGAACAGCGGAGGGGCCGCGCGGAACGGGAGCTGCAGATCATCCGCCTCACCAGCCCTGGGTGAAACCCTCGCGGATGGTGGTAGGGGCCCCCCCTCTACAAGTACGCGCTGAACGTTTCGCGCACCGGGCCCACGGGAACGCCGCACCCGATTCGAGACCTCTCCCCTACTCTTCCACCTTCCGGCGCGCCACCGCGAGTGCGATGCGGCTGGTCGTGGCGTGGATGCGGACCGTGTCCTCGAACCGGCGCGCGTAGCCACCGCCGAGCGTGGTCGCCACCGCGATGCCGCGTCGGGCGCAGCCATCGACCACCGCGTGGTCGCGCGCCTCGAGCCCTGCGAACGTGAGCGCGAGCCCGCCGAGCTGGTCTTCGCGGTACGGGTCCGCGCCGGCCTGGTAGAGCACCAGCTCGGGCGCGAACGCCCACACGCGCTCGAGCGCCCCTGCGAGCGCCGCGAGGTAGGCGTCGTCCCCGGTTCCATCGTCGAGCCCGACATCGAGGTCACTCGCCGCCTTGGGGCTCGGATAATTATTCTCCTGGTGCAGCGAGAGCGTGAACACCGACGGCTCGTCACGAAAGATGTGCGCGGTGCCGTTCCCCTGGTGAACGTCCAGGTCGACGATGGCGATGCGCTTCACCCGGCGCTCCGCGAGCATCGCGCACGCACCCACGGCGAGATCGTTGATGTAGCAGAAGCCCTCGGCGTGGCCGGCGTAGGCGTGGTGGAGCCCGCCGCCCAGGTGCGCCGCCGCGCCGTGGGCGAGCGCCAACCTCGCCGCCTCGGCCGTGCCCGAGGCTCCGAGCGCGAACGCATCCACGATCTCGCGCGTGAGCGGCAGCTCGCTGTACTGCGTGCGCGGGGTCCAGCGCAGCGCCTCCAGGTCGTCGAGGTAGGCGGG